>RCNB010002018.1_pt1 | contig 12575 bp, 10 predicted proteins | sample 2041321 | NCBI WGS metagenome assembly RCNB01 (sample SAMN09708232, study PRJNA481090) | Marine sediment metagenome, whole genome shotgun sequencing project. | reverse complement strand
GAGAGGAAGGGATTCGAACCCTCGATACCCTTTTGGGGTATACACGCTTTCCAAGCGTGCGCCTTCGACCACTCGGCCACCTCTCTAATTTTCCTTTTATTAGGAAGGGCAAATAACAAAAAAAATGTTAATTAATAAAATTAAACAGGTTAATTTTAATTCATTTCTCCACGCAAAGAAGTCTCAAAAACCGTTTTAAATAATTTGCGTGATACATCACTCCCTAACATGTACATAACCTTTGTAATTGCTGCTTCGGTCGTAATATCCTTACCGTTAATAACTTGCATTTTTTTTAGTGCTGTACTTGTTTCATACTGACCCATGATAACACTACCTCCAGAACATTGCGTAACGTTAATTATATGAATTCCTTGATCGATAGCTTTTTTTAGTAAATTCAAAAATAATTTGTCCGTTGGCGCATTTCCTGAACCATATGTTTCCAAAATAAGAGCTTTTAAACCTTTAACATTTAATATACTTTCCAAAACAAATAAATTAATTCCAGGAAATAACTTTAACACAACTACGTTTTCGTCCATTTCTTTATGGACGACCAACTTCCTATTTCGTTTATGGGGTAACAAATATTCCTTAAAAATATTCAAATGCACGCCAGACTCAACCAAATGTGGATAGTTTAAAGAAGAAAAAGCCTGAAAATGCTCCGAATTTATCTTAGTGGTCCTATTCCCCCTATAGAGTTTGTACTCAAAATATAGACCCACTTCCCTTATAACCGGTATTCCGTTTTCTTGTAATGAAGCAATCTGTATAGAGGTAATCAGGTTTTCCTTAGCATCTGTCCTAAGGTCTCCAATAGGTAATTGTGAACCGGTTAGAATGATAGGCTTGTCTAAATTTTCCATTAAAAAACTCAGTGCCGATGCGGTATAGCTCATGGTATCGCTACCATGTAGCACTACAAAGCCATCATAGGAATCATAACGTTCCTCTATAATAGTAGCTATTGCAATCCAATCTCTTGGATGCATATCGGATGAATCTATGGGATAATCAAAAGACATGGTGTCTATTGAACATTCCAATTGATTAAGTTCTGGAATACTTTTTAGTAGCTCATTGAAATCAAAAGCCTTTAAAGCACCAGACTCATAATCCTTTACCATACCTATGGTTCCCCCGGTATAAATCAATAAGATATTTGTTTTAACTGCTGTCATAAGTTGATTATCGTATCCATTAAACTCCAAAAATACTTTTGGAATTCTGTGTTGTAACCTCCGCCACTTCTTCCATATTCATTCCGTAAATTGCAGCTAGCTTCTCTAAAACCTTTAGAATATAAACAGGTTCATTTCGCTTTCCTCTGTAGGGTACTGGGGCAAGATAAGGTGCATCTGTTTCCAATACAATATGCTTTAAATCTATTTCATGTAAAAACGTGTCGATTTTACCGTTCTTAAATGTCACCACTCCCCCAATACCTAATTTTAAATTATAAGATATAGCCTTCTTTGCTTGTTCCAAGTTTCCAGTAAAACAATGAAAAATACCAAACAAATCATCCCCCTTCTCCTGCTCCAATACTTCAAAAATTTCATCAAAGGCATCCCTACAATGAATCACAATGGGTAACTTATAAAATTTAGCTAAGGCAATCTGCTGCTTAAAAGCATGTTGTTGCTCTTTTAAAAACGATTTATCCCAATAGAGATCTATCCCTATTTCTCCTATAGCACAAAAAGAATGCTTTTTTAACATGGTTTCCACATGCACTAATTCCGCTGTATAATTTTCCTTTACGTGGGTAGGGTGCAATCCCATCATCAGGAAAACATTCATAGGATAAGAACGCTTTAATTGTAACATTCGCTCCGTGTACGTTGAATCGATTGCAGGAATAAAAAACCGCTTTATACCATTTTTAAGTGCCTTCTCTACTGTATCCGATCTATCATCATCAAAAGCTTCACTATACAAATGCGTATGGGTATCCGTTATAATCATACCACAAAAATAGGCTTATCTTTGGATAACTAAAACCCATTTTCTAATACCCTTTTACCTTCATTAGGAAACACTTCTTCCGTGTTAAACAAGAATAGCCCTGATAGCCATGTCGCAACTCAAAAAGTTTTTAAAAAAAGCAAAATATACTTCCATTCCCTTAAAAATTACTACCACCAACCATTTAGAAATAAAAGCAACAATAAATGATGTAAAAGGAGTTTTTATTTTGGACACTGGAGCATCAAACACCTGCATTGGATTCGATAAGCAGGATTATTTTAATCTAGTTTCCAAATCATCGGATATCAAAGCTGCGGGAGCAGGAGCTACCGATATGGAAACGCATGTATCCAAAAAAAATACGATTAAAATTGGCGACTGGAAAAATAGAAAGTTGAACATAGTTTTGTTCGACCTTACCCATGTAAATCAGGCACTCATAGCACACGAAGCACCTCCGGTTGATGGTATTATTGGCGCAGACGTATTAAAACAAACCAAAGCGATTATAGACTACAATAAAAGAAAGGTATACTTATGTTTAAAAAAAAGCAAAAACAATCTTAAGAAGATGTGAATTGTCAGCAACGGACCTTCAAACTAGCAAAAAAAAATACGAGAGGTAGTACCTCTCGTATTTTTTTGTTTTATATACCCCTAGATTACAACTCCAATGCTTTGTTTATATTCCCGTCCATCAGTAATTCCTCCGGATTCTCTAAAGCTTCTTTTACAGCAACTAAAAATCCTACAGATTCCTTACCATCAATAATACGATGATCATAAGAAAGCGCTACGTACATTATTGGCGCAATTACAACGACTCCGTCTTTTGCGATAGGTCTTTCGACAATATTATGCATCCCTAATATGGCACTCTGCGGCGGGTTAATTATAGGAGTCGATAACATGGACCCAAAAACACCTCCATTGGTAATAGTGAAGGTTCCTCCAGTCATTTCGTCTACGGTAATCTCTCCTTCCCTAGCCCTTATAGCCAAACGTTTTACCTCTGCTTCAACACCTCTAAAGGTTAAGTTTTCGGCATTTCTAATGACAGGAACCATTAACCCCTTAGGGCCTGATACTGCAATACTTATGTCGCAGAAATCATAAGAAAGCATCTCCTTACCATCGATCATAGAATTAACGGAGGGATACATTTCTAACGCTCTCACTACGGCCTTGGTAAAGAAGGACATAAACCCGAGACCCACACTGTGTTTCTCTTTAAAAGTTTCCTTGTATTTGGTTCGAAGAGCAAAAATAGGCGACATATCTACCTCATTGAACGTAGTAAGCATTGCCGTTTCATTCTTAACCAAAACCAAACGTTCCGCTACCTTTCTACGCAACATGGAAAGTTTGGTTCTGCTTTCCCCACGGTTGCCACCAGTTACAGGAGACCCCATAGAAGGAACTGCATTTACGGCATCATCTTTTGTGATGCGACCATCCCTTCCTGTTCCTTTTACAGATGCTGTGGAAATCCCTTTCTCCTCTAATATTTTTTTAGCTGCCGGTGAAGCACTCCCAGTAGCATAGGATGTCTTTGCTTCCGGTACTTTTTCTTCTTTTTTCTCCTTTACATGTTCTGCTTCCTTTTTAGGAGTCTCCGCTTTGGTATCGGCGGCACCACTAGGTTTTGCAGCACTTGTATCTATCAAACAAACAACCGCACCAACTTCAACGGCATCACCTATTTCAGCCTTTAAGGTAATTACACCACTTGCTTCGGCTGGTAATTCCAAAGTTGCCTTATCTGAGTCTACCTCAGCAACTGCCTGGTCCTTTTCTACATAATCACCGTCTTCTACCAACCATTCCGCAATTTCCACTTCCGTGATGGATTCTCCCGGCGAGGGGACTTTCATTTCTAGAATCATTATTTCTATAATTTGATATTTTACTTTTTACTCTTTCTTCTTGTCATATTGTCCTTTGTCTTATCAAAAACAAAGTCAATCACTTGCTGATGTCTCGCTTTGGAACGCACAGAACTACCGGCGGCCGGTGCGGCATAAAAACGTCTTGATGCTACTCTGAAGCTTTGAGCCTCGCTGTAGTGCATCATGATATGACTCCATGCCCCCATATTTCTTGGTTCTTCTTGCGCCCAAACAATATCGTTAGCATTTTTATACTTTTTCGTAATTGCTATCATTTGCTTCTCAGGCAAAGGGAATAATTGTTCTACCCGTACCAATGCAACATCATCTCTATTTAATTCTTCTTTTACCGCCAATAAATCATAATAGAATTTACCGGTACAGAACACCAAAGATTTTACTTTTTTAACATCAGCAGATACATCGTCCAATACTTCTTGGAAACTACCATTTGAAAAATCAGCTACAGTAGAAACTGCTCTATGGTGTCTTAAAAGACTTTTTGGCGTAAATATAATAAGTGGTTTTCTAAAGTTAACCTTCATCTGTCTCCTTAGAATATGGAACATCTGAGCCGGGGTTGTAACATCGGCGATGTACATATTATCCCTTGCACAAAGCTGCAAGTAGCGTTCCATACGAGCAGATGAATGCTCTGCTCCCTGTGCTTCGTAGCCATGGGGCAGCAACATAACCAATCCATTCTGCGATTTCCACTTATCCTCACCAGCTGATATATACTGATCAATCATAATCTGAGCTCCATTACTGAAGTCACCAAACTGTGCTTCCCAAATTGTAAGTGTATTTGGACTGGCCATGGCATAGCCATAATCAAATCCTACTACACCATATTCGGATAAAAGCGAGTTATAAATTTGAAATTTCCCTTGACTCTCAGATAAGTGATTAAGCAGTAAGACTTCTTCTTCACTCTCCTCTACTTTCATTACCGCATGGCGGTGGGAAAAAGTACCCCGTTCCACATCTTGCCCAGACATTCGAACTCCAAAACCTTCTTCAAGCAACGTTCCGTAGGCTAAAAGTTCTCCCATGGCCCAATCCAACGTATCGGTCTCAAAGAACATTTTTTTACGATCATTGACTAGCTTTTCTACTTTCCGTAAGAATTTCTTACCGTCAGGCAACTTGGTAATAACCTTGGCAATAGCCGCCAACTTATCCTTGTTAAAGGTAGTGTCTACCTTCTCCATCATCTCCCATTCACGCGCACTTGAAAAACCTTTCCACTCATCAGCCATGAACGGCGTAATCTCAGTCTTATCTTCTTTTCTAGAATCCTCTAACTTTTCCTCTAAAGTATCTTTATAATCCTGTTCCAGCTGCGCTACATGTCCTTCCTTAATAACACCCTCAGCAATCAAGCGTTCCGCATAAATATCTCTAGGATTTTTATGTTTAGCGATTGCCTTATATAATTTAGGCTGTGTGAACCGAGGTTCATCACCTTCATTATGACCATATTTTCTATATCCTAATAAATCTATAAACACATCCCTTTCAAATCGCATTCTATATTCCAAAGCAAAAAGGGAGGCATGCACGACAGCCTCTGCATCATCTGCATTCACATGCAGAACAGGACTCAAAGTAACTTTAGCGACATCCGTACAATAGGTAGAAGATCTTGCATCCAAGTAATTTGTAGTAAACCCTATTTGATTGTTTACTACAATATGAATGGTACCACCGGTCTTGTATCCGTCCAAAGTAGCCATCTGAACCACTTCATATACCAAACCTTGACCAGCAATAGCTGCATCTCCATGAACCACAATAGGAAGTACCTTAGAAAAATCTTCTTGGAAATGCGCATCCTGCTTTGCTCTTGCGATACCTTCAACAACTGCACCTACCGTCTCTAAATGCGAGGGGTTAGGCGCTATATTCATTTTTATCTTATTCCCATTATCAGACATACGATCAGATGTCCAACCTAAATGGTATTTTACGTCTCCATCAAAAATCTCCTGTTCGTAATCCTTTCCATCAAATTCACTAAAAATATCCTTTGCCGATTTTCCAAAAATATTAGTTAGTACACTCAACCTTCCCCTATGGGCCATGCCCATAACAAATTGCTTCACCCCCATCTCAGCGGCTCGTTCTACAATAGCGTCCAAACCGGGTATCAGAGATTCGTTACCTTCTAATGAAAATCGTTTTTGACCCACATATTTGGTATGCAGAAAACCTTCAAAGGAAACCGCTTGATTCAGTTTTTTAAGTATATGCTTTTTCCGTTCGGGACTAAAATTTGGATGGTTATCATTTACGTTAATCCAATCCTGTATCCATGTAACACGTTCCGGCTTTCTAATATACATGTATTCCACCCCAATGGCATCGCAGTAAATACTAGTCAAATGGCTAATAATTTCTTTCAGGGTACTAGGGCCTATTCCAATAATATCCCCAGCATTAAAAACGACATCCAAATCGGACTGTGTAAGTCCAAAACTCTCTATTTCTAGATTTGGGGTATACTGGCGCCTATCCCGTACCGGATTAGTCTCGGTAAAGAGATGTCCCCTGCTGCGGTAGCCATCTATTAATCGTATGACCTGAAATTCCTTTTGAAGGGATTCCGGCATTTCTACCTCATTGCCGTTAACCATAGAGGTAATGCGCTCCTCGCCTATACCTAGCTCTTCACCAGCGCTTTCAATACCAAAATCAAAGCCTTGAAAAAAGGCTCTCCAACTTGGTTCTACGCTATCTGGATTAACTAAATACTTATCATATAACTCTGCAAAAAAGGAGGTATGTGCAGTATTTAAAAAGGAATATTTATCCATGAATTACTTTCTGTATCTTTAGAATAAATTTAATCAAAAATACAACATTTACAATACCTAAAGTAACGTTCTCATCTAATATTAGAAAAAATGAAAGTTTATTTTAAAAACACTAAAAACGGACGTAAAAATTATTTTTTATTCTTTTTCGCGCTGTTAATTTCTAATTTTTCTATAGGGCAGTATACATCTGGCCCAAGCAATTTTTGGAGTGAATTACGCTATGGAGGAGAAATTGGACTAGGTTTTACTAATGGTGGATTTAATGCCTCTATATCCCCTAGTGCCATATATCCGGTAAGCAACGAATTTGCAGCTGGGGTGAGCTTAAATTTTAACTATGCTAAGTTTAATGAGGACAAATTTTTGGCATATGGAGGAAGTTTATTATCCCTTTACAATCCAATTCCACAACTACAATTATCGGTAGAATTGGAACAATTAAGAATTAACAGGACATTCAGCGGTTTTACCGAGGATATTGAAGAAAATTATTGGTCCCCGGCTTTATTCTTGGGACTTGGTTACACCACAAGGAATGTTACCGTAGGGCTTCGGTACAATGTACTTTACGACGAAAACGATAGTATATATGCAGACGGACTTTTACCCTTTGTTAGGTTCTATTTTTAATCCTTAGTTCTATATTTTTCCTTTAAATCTACCTTCTGTAATTCCCGTTGCAAGATTAGAAAAGCAACTTGCTCAGCGACGTCTACCGCATCGGTTACGGTAACATTTTTAAAGGATTGCTCTGACACATCCACTACATATAATAGGTTTAGATAATCGTTAAAATCTTCCATAATCAAGTGGTAGATTTTTTCCTTTAAAAACAGTGGTAAATTTTCTAAAGTAATTCCAAGAGGGATAGAGAACGGGATATTTGCGAGTACAAAATCCTTGTTCATTTGCACAATCAGTTTCTCGTATACCTTATTTTCCTCTGCTTTTTGAAGCAGATCGAAACTATTCGAGAATTTATGTCGCATATAGCTATTGGTGTCTTTTTAATAGTTCTAAATCAACTTAGCGCAACTGCTAAAAAGGCATTTTTGGTAACTCGAAGAAAAACTTTAGAATTTAATCCCTAATCTTCTGTTCCCAAACCCATGCAGATTTCATGGCTTCGTCTAAGGTATACTGTGCTTTCCATCCCAAAACGGTATTGGCCTTGGTTGTATCTGCGTAGGCTGTTGTAATATCCCCTGGACGCCTATCCACTATTTTATAGTTAAGTTTTCTTCCAGAAACTTTTTCAAAACTCTGTATCGCCTCTAATACAGAACTACCTCTTCCCGTTCCTAAATTAAACACCTCGTAATTTTCATTATTCTTTCCTTCTAGCAATCTTTCTAATGCTATAACGTGTGCTTTTGCCAAATCCACAACATAAATGTAGTCACGAACACAGGTACCATCAGGCGTAACATAATCGTCCCCATAAACGGAAAGTTCCGCTCTAAGACCAATACCGGTCTGGGTAATAAAAGGCACTAGGTTTTGTGGCACTCCTACCGGAAGCTCTCCAATCTCAGCGCTTGGGTGTGCGCCCATAGGATTAAAGTAACGCAGAGCAATAGCATTGAGTTTTGGGGCTATTTTACAGGTATCGGCAATAATCTCTTCTCCCATCTGTTTTGTGTTTCCGTATGGGGATTCAGCCACTTTCACGGGAGCATCTTCGGTAATCGGCATTTTATCAGCTTGACCATAAACAGTACATGAGGAACTGAATATAAAGCTTGCCTTAGTCTTCTTGCAAAGTTCTTTTAAAACATAAACCAAGGTTCCTATGTTGTTCTCGTAATACAACAAAGGGTTTTTTACACTTTCGCCAACAGCTTTTGAAGCAGCGAAATGAATCACTCCTTCGATATCTGAATTTCTTTGAAAAAAATCTTCTACTTTGTCCTTCTCCTTTAAATCCAGTTTCTCGAACACAGGTTTTTTTCCGGTAATGACCTCAATGCCGTGAAGCACTTTTTCGTCTGAATTAGAGCAGTCATCAACAATCACTACTTCAAAACCTTTTTGCTGTAATTCCACAACAGTATGTGATCCAATAAAACCAAGCCCCCCGGTTACAAGTATTTTTTTCATCTGTTTATTTCTGATTTGTTATCTGTAAACCTAACATAATAAGATAATTAAGCTTCCATAAATTCGATAACCATCCCCGAAATATGGTTAATTTGCTCATCATCCAATTCTGTATGCATGGGTAATGAAATAACTTCAGTAACCAGTTGATTGGTAACAGGAAAATTGGCTTCCTGATAACGTTCATCCAAATATGCCTTTTGTTTATGAAGCGGAATGGGATAATAGACCCCACATGGTATTCCGTTTTCATTCAAGTGCTTCACCAAAGCATCTCTTTTTCCGTTTGTTATGCGCAACGTATATTGATGAAACACATGGCAATCGCAGGTATCACATATTCCTTCACAACCATTTACTGTCTTTGGAACCATAATATGAGGCTGATTCTTGAATGCATTTGAATATTTTTTCGCAGCTGCCCGTCTAGCATTACAATAACTATCCAACCGAGGTAATTTGGCACGCAATACCGCAGCTTGTATAGAATCTAATCTAGAATTGACACCTACCACATCATGATGGTAACGTTCGTACATACCATGGTTAACTATACCTCTGAGGGTATGTGCTAAAGCATCGTCATTAGTAAATATAGCGCCACCATCGCCATAGCACCCCAAATTTTTGGAGGGGAAAAAAGAAGTTGCTCCAACATGCCCCATAGTCCCGGCCATATGTTTCTCGCCAGTTTTAGATAAATGCTTTGCACCAATAGCTTGGGCATTATCTTCTATAACATAAAGGTTATGTTTTTTTGCGAGCGAAAGTATTGCATCCATATCAGCGCATTGTCCAAATAAATGAACCGGTACTATCGCCTTAGTCTTTGGAGTTATGGCACGCTCTATGGCTTCAATATTTATATTAAAAGTATCCACATCCACATCTACCAAAACTGGTGTTAATTGCAACAGCGCAATTACTTCAACGGTAGCGGCAAAGGTGAAATCGGCCGTAATAACCTCATCGCCTGGCTTTAAGCCTAGCCCCATCATGGCAATTTGCAAGGCATCCGTACCATTGGCACACGGGATTACATGCTTTACTCCCAAATAATTTTCCAAGTCTTTTTGAAACGCATGGACTTCAGGACCGTTTATGTATGCTGAAGTTTCTAAAATTTGCGATATAGAAGTATTAACTTCCACTTTAATTTCTTGGTATTGGCCCCCAAGATCTACCATTTGTATTTTTTTCATCCTATCAAATTATATACATCGAAACAAAAATACGAAACACCCGACAATGATTTTCTGGAAAGAAATGTAATTTAGCAACAAATACATCAGTTTGTACTTTTTATATAACCTTATCGTTTCAGCTTCTTGGCTCATTTTGCACGTAATAGCAAAAGTAAATACCAAGCTTTCACTTTTTGTTGAAGGAAGAAAACACACCCTTACGATACTACGAAAAAATATCTCGCAAAAAGATAAGGTCATTTGGATACACGCCGCCTCCTTGGGCGAGTATGAGCAAGGACTTCCTATTTTAGAAAAATTGAAGTTGGCCTACCCCACCCATACCCTGCTTTTAACCTTCTTCTCCCCTTCTGGTTATGAAATACGAAAAAACACAGCTACTGCAGATGTGGTTACCTATTTACCTTTAGATACCAAAAAAAAGGTGCGGGAATTTCTGAATACAACAAACCCAAAACTTGCTATTTTCATTAAGTATGAGATTTGGCCCAACTATTTAAATGAACTAAAAAAACGGAATATACCAACCTTGTTGGTCTCCGCACTATTTAAGAAAAAACAGATTTATTTTAGACCTTATGGCAAGTTTATGAGAAAGGCGTTGAACGCGTTTAATCATTTCTATGTACAAGACGAGCGTTCTAAATCATTATTAAATTCTATTGGATACACGAACAGCACCGTAACAGGGGACACTCGGCTAGATCGAGTTTCAGAGATTCTCCATGCGGACAATAGTCTAGATTTTATGAACCGTTTTAGTACTACTTCTAATTGTTTGGTCTCTGGAAGCACATGGCCGGAAGATGAAACTTTCTTAGTGGATTATATTAATTCCTCTTCTTCAGACATGAAATTCGTTATTGCGCCACATAACATCAAAAAAGAGCATAGTGCAACTTTAAAAGATTCCATTACTAGACCTACCCTACTTTATTCAGAAATAGAAGCTCAAAATCTTGACGCTATAGACGTGTTAATTATTGACACTATTGGCTTGCTAACCAAAATTTACAGTTATGCCAGCATAGCTTACGTAGGTGGTGGTTTTGCTACAGGATTACACAATACACTAGAACCGGCCGTTTTTGGTATCCCAGTAATTATTGGTCCAAAGTACTTAGGCTTTATTGAAGCGGAAGAATTGGTAGCCATAGGAGGAATACTATCCATACGTGACAAAGAAGAACTTGCCCAATGCATAGATCAATTAAAATCAAGTAAAAGTACACGAGAGAAACTTGGCAGACTAAATGCTACATACATTACGCAAAACAAAGGTGCTAGTATCCACATAATGAAAGGTATTCGAGAAATTCTATAGGTATTCACTAAAACAGATAGCGCTACATCAAAATCGGTGTATATAAAGCATTCGAAAAGCGTGATACTTAAGAATTCAACGCGGTATCAAAGGATACTAAAACTTCTTAAAACTAGGAAATCTAACGCCTAAAACCTTGCCCTGAATCACTTATTTGTTCTAGATTATGTATCGACACAAAGGACCAAAACACCTCATTAAAGCGTTGTTTTTAACTTTTTATCGAATTACTTTACGTTTTAACCCCACTTGTATACGATAATACATATCTTGAAACAAACAACACTATATGATTATGGAACAGGAAGTTACCCTAGGAATAAAAGTACTCAATGGTTTTTTGAGAATTATGGTCGCTTGTCTAGTAGTTATTTTGGCAGCGATTCCGATAGCGGCTTTATTAGATTTGATGAAAATAATATAAACACTGTTGTCAAGTCTACAACCGAACATTTCTAAAAGGACAACGGACACCTTGAACAAAGTGTGTCCTTTTCCTATTTCCACCTACATCTGCTCACAACATCATTCGACATAACACCTCATTTCGTCGATAAACTGCAATTTTCAGAATACAAAACCACAAAATAAAAGGGTTTAACATCAGTATTGTAGGATTTTACAACAAAAATAATTTTTTAGCCATTACAAATAATAAATTGGAAGTATATAACTTTAAAGTAGGTAATGTTATGAACCATTTATCATTTAAATCTGGGGTAGATTCTTATCTATCTGTACTTATTATTGCAATGAACTCCTTTTTGGCAGTTGTTGCAGTAGGAACTTTGTTAGCCTTAGTTGGCGCAATCTAACCTTTAAAACTATTTTTATAGGTAGAAATTTACATTAGCAAACCCCTCCTTTTGAGGGGTTTTGTGTTAAACCTTTACAAATAATTCTTTTCTAGTTATCCGTTTATATCTCTTATTTGGCTATCCGTAAATAGTTTTCTGAAAAGCACCAAGGTTCTGCTAGAACTAGAAGAAGTGCCAACTAGCGTAAATACCCCATTCGGAAATAGAAAAAAAAGTGATGCTAACATGGCGCTATTCCATCTTAAAAACACCTTTTCCTATCTTATTTATTTCGATTTTTTAATGAATTTGGTTTCTTTACCATTACTTACCAATAGCATTTTTCTAGAATTCAAAAATTTAAATTCTCCAATCCAGTTACCATACGAATGATTCATCTTTAATTTAAACCCCTGAGCAGATGTTATCGTATAAACGAAGAGCTGGTCCTCTGCTAAGAA
>RCNB010003312.1_pt1 | contig 12580 bp, 5 predicted proteins | sample 2041321 | NCBI WGS metagenome assembly RCNB01 (sample SAMN09708232, study PRJNA481090) | Marine sediment metagenome, whole genome shotgun sequencing project. | reverse complement strand
AGTAAATACGATAAAATTGCGCAACCAAAAGTTATTGATGTTAAAGTTAATGCCGATTTAATTCCTGAAAATCGAACGGCAAAAATTAAATCAACCTTTATAATGGTTAATAAATCTAATGAAGTAATAGATTCATTACATTTAAATTGGGGAGCAGAAGGTTTATTGAAAAAAGAAGTGAATACATTTACTATTGAAGGTAATGTTCCAATATTAGGTAAACGCTATGATGATTTTGGTTATGAAATTTATGCTTTTGAACAACCTTTAAAGCCAAATGACACCATTAGCATGACTTTAGAAGTAACTGGTTCGTATAAGGGGTTTCCTAATGAAGGTTCTGGTTCTACCATAGTTTACAATGGAACATTTTTAAATAATAGTTTCTTTCCATCATTTGGTTATAATGCTCAAGGTGAGTTAACAAGTGACCAGGATCGAAAAAAATACGACTTGCCAATTAAAGATTATACTTTACCTGAACAAACAGACGAATGGGGATTGAATAATTTATTATTTAACGATGATGCCGATTATATAACTTTTGAAGGAACTGTGAGCACAGCACCAAATCAAATTGCTATAATGCCTGGGTATTTACAAAAAGAATGGGAAGCCAATGGAAGAAAATATTACACCTACAAAATGGAAGGTGAGTTAGATTTCTTTTATAATATTTCTTCGGCAGAATATGAGGTTCATAGAGAAGTTTGGACTGGTAAATTAGGAGAAAAAGTAAATATTGAGATATTTCATCATCCAACGCATACCTATAATATTGATCGTTTTGTAAAAGCAGTAAAACATTCTATGGATTATTTTGCTGAAAATTATGGGCCTTACCAATACCGTCAAATGAGAATACTTGAATTTCCTCGATATTCTACATTTGCTCAATCATTTCCAAATACGGTTCCCTTTGCTGAAAGTTTTGGTTGGGTAGGTGATTTTAGTGATCCAAATGATTTGGATTATGTTTATACGGTAACTTCACACGAAGTCGCACATCAGTGGTGGGGACATCAAGTTACGCCATCTGCAACACGAGGTTCTAACCAAATTTCAGAATCTATGGCGGAGTATTCTTCGTTGATGGTTATGAAAAAAGAATATGGGGTTGATGCGATGCAAAATTTTTTAAAAGAAGAACTAGATCGATACTTAAGAAGTAGAGCTAACGAAAGCAAGTTTGAAAAAACATTACTTGATAATGATAATCAGGCATATGTTTGGTATCGAAAAGGTGGGTTGATACTTTATGCGCTTCAAGATTTAATAGGTGAAGACAATTTAAATAAAGCTTTTAAAGCATATATGGAGGCTGCACGTTTTAGACCAAAAGCTCCTTTTACAACTTCGTTAGAATGGTATGACTTTATGAAGTCTGCGACTCCAGATTCTCTGCAATATTATTTAGAAGACAGCTTTGAAAAGATAACGCTGTATTCTAACAAGGTTACAGAAGCCTCTTATAAAAAAGTTGCAGACGACAAATATGAAGTGACTATTGAGGTTGAAAGTTTAAAAAACTATTTTGATGGTAATGGTAAATTATTAGCAACAGGAGATAAAGCCAACCTACTTGAAATCGCAGTATTTGACAATGATATTGAAAACGAACAAGGTATGACTATAAAGTCGCCTTTAGTTCTGGAAAAAGTTTGGGTAAAACCTGGAAAATCAACATTTACATATATCACAGAGGGACTTCCGATAAAAGCAGGTATAGATCCTTACAATAAGATGATAGACCGCATTCCGGATGACAATCTCATTGCTTTAGAGGAAATTTTAGATTAATGTTTTTAAGGTATTGTTTTTTCTGAAATGGTTTGCAGATAAAGAATTATATCTATGATAAAAAAGCAGCTGATTTATCATGGCAACGAACCATTGATTTTTTTAAGAAATATCTTAAATAGACTCAATTGAATCAAGGATGGTTTTCTATTTATAAAAACTAAATAGTGCGTTTATTGTTTTGGGTGGAGATTTTGGTGGTTACTTGTTGACATTGTATTAAAAAGAAAAACTAATTAAAACCTTACCTCTTCCTTAAATCAAAATAGTACTCTTTACCACATGGACATTCTTCAACTAATCCTGGTTCATAAAAATTTATATACTCTTTAACTGCTTTAGCAATATACTCATAGTCAAAATCAATTACTCTTCTGAACAGTTTTTTATATTTTGTGTTTGTGTCTTCAACTATTGGTTTTAAATGTATAATATCATTACGTAAATGAATCAAGTCCTTTATTACATTATATTCATTTTGATAATCATTTTGAAAGGATTTGCTCTTTACTTTCAAAATACCTATATCCATTTTGTCATGAATATTAGGTCTCTTTATTACCTTTTTATTTTTTGACAAATAAATATAATCGTTTGGACTCGAATAGTTTAAAAAAGTTTCAATTGTTGCTTATAGGTTAATTATTGAGTTTACTGCAACTTGAAAAAAATTGCCAAAAGTCTTTAAATCAACTTCCCTATTTATATTTTTAACATCTGGTGATTTTTTAAACAGTGTTTCTCGAAATTCCTTTAGTAACTTATGAGACATAATTGCATTGGAATAAAAGATCAAGACTGGATTAATTTCTGGAATCAGAAGCTTTTTACCATTATGTAAATAATCAAAAGCATAAAGAAGGTCATTATCGAAAGCCAAAACAAGATCCTTTTCTAATTCTTCTGCAAGCTTATCTGTATTTAAATACTCTCTTATAAAATCTTTACTTTTTTGAGGCATTTCAACATTATTAGTTATTTCTGTAATGTTGAATTTTGTTTTTATTGTTTTAGTAGCCTTTAATACAATATGCATTCTTATATTTTATAGATTTAATTAATACTAACCAACCAACCCTTACCTCTTCAAAATCCAGTCCGCCATAATTACCTGAACTCATCAGTAATAAAGCTTTGTTATCAAAGTTTTGAGAAAATAAAAATTGTTTAAAATCGTCTGGATTGGTATAAATAATTAGATCTTCACGCTGAAAGGCATTGGCAATTTGCTCATGTGTGACTTCTTCTAATTTCTTAATCTCAACAGCATGAGGTGAGTAAAAAACAACAGCAACATCTGCAGCATTGAGAGCTCCCTTGTATTCTTTTAAAAATTCAGCATTTAAACTACTGTAGGTATGCAGTTCTAAACAAGCTACCAATGTTCTGTTTGGGTATTGCTCCTTAACTGCTTGCGTAGTTGCTTCTACTTTACTTGGTGAATGAGCAAAATCTTTATAAACAACACTGGTTTTACCTTCAGCGATCTTTTCCATTCGTTTGCTGGCTCCTTTAAAAGTAGAAATGGCTTCATAAAAATCATCTTCATCAATTCCCATATGCTGACAGATCCATTTAGCACCAGCCAGATTATTTAGGTTGTGTTTTCCGAATACTTCTATTGGTAAAGGTCCTTCTGGAGTTTCTAGTAAGGTTTGTCCATCCTCGACTGTATATTCAGGTGTTTGGTAAGGTAATTTGCGAATGGTGTTTTCGCTGGCTTCTACAACTCGTTTTACTTCTGAATCTTCCTCGTTATACGTTATGCTTCCACCTTTTACAATGCTATCTACAAAAATGCTAAACTGTTCTACATAACCTTCATAGGTTGGAAACACATTAATATGGTCCCATGCAATTCCGCTTAACAAAGCAATATTGGGTTTGTACAAATGAAATTTTGGTCGTCTGTCAATTGGCGAACTTAAATACTCATCACCTTCTAAAACGATAAAATCGTTGTCTTCGGTTAGTTTTACCATCACATCAAAACCCTCTAACTGCGCACCAACCATATAATCAACATTTCTATCGTGATAATCCATCACATGCAAAATCATGGATGTAATAGTTGTCTTTCCATGGCTTCCGCCAATAACCACTCTGGTTTTATTTTTAGATTGTTCATATAAAAACTCTGGATAACTGTAAATTTTTAAACCTAATTCTTGAGCTTTCAACAATTCTGGATTGTCAGCTTTAGCATGCATCCCTAAAACAATCGCATCTAAATTTTGAGTGATCTTTTCTGGATACCAACCGAAGGTTTCTGGCAATAAGCCTTTAGCTTCCAATCGCGATTTCGACGGATCAAAAATGGTATCATCACTTCCTGTAACATTGTATCCTTTATTGTGTAATGCAATGGCAAGATTGTGCATAGCAGCACCACCAATTGCAATAAAATGTACGTTCATTAAAATAGATTTTGTATAGGATAAAGATAAGACTTTCGTAAAAAGAAATTTACCACAGTCTTACATATTTAAGATAGCTTTCTTTTCATTTTGAAAAGGTTTAATATCTGGTAGATCCGAAATCGCAAGATCAATATATTTAAGCGCTTCAATCCTATTGCCTTTATGCTTGTTTATTTGAGCTAACCTATAATTCGCCCAGGCTTTAGGAACTCCATCATTCATAGAGTAGTTACTAATATAGGTGTGTAAACAATTCTCCCCTTTTTGAAGCTCAATATTATATTTTGCGGCAATTTTACCTATTTGATAATGTAGTCCATTGCGCTCATGTTTCGTTTGTGCTTCCTCAATATTGGAAATGGCCTTTTCTGGCTCTTTAGTTGTTTGCTCATATAGGTTTGTAAGCTTTTGATAGCAGGTCACAGAACCTCCAACCTCTATAGCATTTTTGTAAAAGGTTTCAGCATCTTTTGGTCTGTTGCTATACTCTGCAATGTAACCTTTGGCTAAAAAACCATCGACTTTCGATAAGTTTTCCAACTCATTGGCATAAGCTAAAGCTGTTTTTTCACTACCTCCAATAATTCCTGGTAATTGAATATAGAACTCAACCAATGCCCAACGAACATCTATATGACTCGGATCTAAATTAGCAGCACTTTTAAACGATCTTTTAATATCGCCAATCATCCCTAATGCTTTTAATTTATTTACATCTAACGCCTTCATACCCATAACACCGCCATACTTATAATGGTAATTTGCGTTATCTTCTTGCAACTCTACAAGCTTTTTGTAATAGTCAATTGCTTTATCCCATTGCTTTTTATGACCTGCAATATCTCCTAAATATTCAATAGTTTTTAAATCCCTTGGGTTTGTTGACAGATGCTTTATGAATAATTGCTCTGCTTGTTCGAATTGATCATCATTAAAAAGTGACTCTGCTTTCTGATAGTTATTTTGGGCCACAGAAAAGCTAGAAAAAAGCAATAATATATATACTACAGGTCTCACCTTTATTGTATTTTTAAGATTACAAATCTAAAATAATTTTAATTTTAAAAAACTTTTCTTTTGGTATTCTTTTTGATATCCTCTAATTGAATTACCCGATAAAAGCATTTAACTTTATTTAGTTTAAGATAACGCGCTAATCGCAAAAATATTGGAGTATAAATCATTTTCAAATGAAAAAAATCATTCCGTTTTTAACAATCATTTTAGTTACAAATATGTCCTTAGCTCAAGACCCTGAATACAACAACTTCAACAAACTATGGGAAAAAGTTGAACAATTTGAAAAGGAAGGCTTACCAAAATCGGCTTTAAAAGTGGTAGAAGACATTGCTAAAAAAGCCAAAATTGATAGCAACTCACCTCAAATAGTCAAGGCATTGATGTTTAAAAGCAAGTATGCCTTAACGCTTGAAGAAGATGCCCAACTTAACATTGTAAATGACTTTAAAGAGGAAATTGCAAACAGTGAATTCCCAACAAAAAATATTCTTGGAAGTGTGTTGGCCAATTTGTATTGGCAATATTTTAATCAGAATAGATATAAATTCTATAATAGGACAAATACTGAAGAGAAAGTAGATATTGATGACTTTAGAACATGGGATTTACAGACCTTATTTGATGAAGTCCATCTCCATTTTCTTAATTCGTTAGAAAGTGGATTGCTACTGCAACAGCAAAATTTAAGTGCTTTTGACGATATTTTAAATACTCAAAAAGACTCTAAAATCTTTAGACCTACTCTTTATGATTTCCTAAATCATAACGCATTGGATTTTTATAAAACCAATGAAACAAGCATCACAAAACCTGTTTATAAATTCGAGATTAACAACACAGAGTTTTTGGGTGATGCGAATTCGTTTTCAAAATTGAAAATCGAGTCTAAAGATTCGACTTCTTTACAGTTACACGCATTGAAGATTTATCAGGATTTAATACAGTTTCATTTAAAGGATGATAATCCAACTGCTTTAGCAGATGTAAATATTGAACGATTGCTATTTGTAAAACAACATGCAACTTTTAGTAGTAAAGAAACCATCTTATTACAGGCCCTTAAAAATGAAGTTGAGCAAAATAAATCTCATGAGGTATCAGCTTTATACAATTTCGAACTTGTATCTATTCTTAATCAACAAGGTTCTCAATACAACCCTAAAACCAAAGAAGATGTTCGTTGGAAAACAAAAGAAGCGTTAGAACTTTGTAATACTGTTATCAATAAGTTTCCTAAAAGTAAAGGAACTGAAAAATGTAGCATTCTGAAACAGCAAATTCTCCAAAAGAATTTACATCTCACGGCCGAAAACTTTTTGCCAATTCAAAAACATGCAAGACTATTGGTGAATTACAAAAACCTGAATCAGCTTGATTTTAAGGTTTATAAATTGACACATAGTCAACTACAACAATTCAACAAAACCTATAGAAATGATGAGCAATTAAAATTCATCAAAAAGCTAGATGTTACTACGCAATGGCAAAGTAATTTACGGGATGAAGCCGATTATCAAAGTCATACAACAGAAGTCCTGTTTCCTAAATTAGATAATGGAATTTTCTTGATCTATTCTTCTGCCAACGACAGCAATATTTATGCGTTTAAAACCATTCAGGTAACCGATTTTGCGTTGGTTGAACAAACTGAAAATGATAAAAATAGTTATCAAGTAATTGATAGAAATAATGGAGTTCCCATTGTTGGAGCGGATGTAAAAATCAGCTATAAAAAAAATTACAGAGACAGTGTTAAAACTAAAAATCTGGTAACTGATGAAAATGGAAAAGTTATAATCAAGAAAGATAATAGCAGACTGACCAACGTAAAAGTTGAAGTAACTCACAACAAGCAAAAAGCATATTTTGGTGATTACTATATCAATAAAAATTACCACAGAGATTATAGTCCTGAAAAAGAAATATATAAAGGATTCTTGTTTACAGATAGAAGTATTTACAGACCCGGACAAACTGTTTATTTTAAAGGGATTGCAATGAAAACTTTAAACGGAAAGTCTTCTGTTTTAGAAAATGAATTAGTATATGCTGTTCTGTATAATGTTAATGATGAGGAAGTAAAAGAATTAGAATTAAAAACTAATGAATTTGGTTCTATTGCTGCCGAGTTCATTTTACCAAATGATGGTTTAACTGGACAATACCATATAGAATTTGATGCCGAATCTGGTGGTATTGATATAGATACAAGAACGTATTTTTCAGTTGAAGAATACAAACGCCCAAAGTTTGAAACCAATTTCAATCCAGTAACAGAAACCTTTAAAGTTAACGATAGTGTCACAGTAAAAGGTGAAGCCTTGGCTTTTGCAGGTAGCAATATTACAGATGCTAAAGTGGTTTATAGAGTACACAGGAAAGTACAATATCCTCGTTGGTATTATTGGTATCGTCCGTGGTTTACTAGCGAACCACAAGAAATCACTCATGGTGAAACAACAACCAATAACAAAGGTGAATTTGAAATATCTTTTAAAGCACTTCCAGATGAAAGCGTAGACAAAACTTCCTTACCTGTTTTTAACTATGAGGTAACTGCAGATGTTACAGATATTAATGGTGAAACACGAAGTACAACAACCGTTGTGAACGTTGGTTATCACGCATTAATTGCGAATATTTCTGTGGATGGAAAATTGGACAAAACCAAAAAAGAGCACAAACTCACTATTGACACTAAAAACCTGAATGGTGAATTTGTACCAGCAAAAGGTGTGATAAAAATATACAAACTTAAAGCACCTAATAAAGTGTTGAGACCTCGTCCTTGGAGTGCTCCAGATTATCAAGAGTTTTCAGAAAGTAAATTCAATAAATTGTTTCCACATGATGCTTATAAAAATGAACATAGCAGTAGGAATTGGCAAAGAGGAGATTTAATGTTCTCTGAAAAGTTTGATACCAATAAATCAAAAGAATTGGAACTTGGAAGTATCAAACGATGGGAATCTGGACAATATATTATTGAATTAGAAAGCAAAGACAAATTCGGTCAATTGGTAAAAGATGAAGCCAGAACCACTTTATTTAGTGATATAGATGATATGCTTGCAGACAAGCAATTGTTTAGCATAACACATAAAAAATCTGAATACCAACCAAATGAAACAATTGATTTAACCATCGCAACTGCGGCAAAAGACGTAACTGTTTTTATAGATGTTGAAAGGGATCATAAAATCATTAAGAGTTACAAATACAAACTCAATAACAATAAACAAACTATCAGGATTCCTATAACTACTAAAGATTTTGGTGGATTTACAATACATTACAGTTTTGCTGCTTTTAACAGTTTTGAATCTGGAACGTCTCTTATTGCTGTGCCTTATCCTAAAACCGATTTGGAAATTGAAACACTCACATTTAGAGACAAGCTACAACCAGGAACAGATGAAACCTGGAGCTTTAAAATTAAAGGTCCTAAAGGCGATAAAGTAAGTGCAGAATTATTGGCAAGTATGTATGATGCGTCTTTAGAGCAATTTATAGGACATTCTTGGAGTTTTAATCCTATTCAAAACCCTATTTATTATTCTCAATATCATAAAAATGCTGGACAAAGCTTTGGACAAAATGGATTCAGGATCTACAACCAAACAAATAATTATTCGGGCTATCCTCAACAAAGTTATGATCAACTGAATTGGTTTGGATTACATTTTGGATATGGAAACCAATATCTAATGAGAAAAATGAGAGGTCAGGTTTCCGGAGTTATGCTTAATGAAGTATCTGCACAACAAGCTGTTATGGTTTCTGAAGAGAATATAGAGTTTGAAGAAACTGTTATCGAAAGTACAGAAACAGATTTAGAAGAAGTTGTTATGATTGGGTATGGAACACCAATTAAAGAAAAAAGTTCTAACGAGGAAGGCACCAAAGATGATGCAAATTTCAACAATGTCAAAATCCGAAAAAACCTTCAAGAAACAGCGTTTTTCTTTCCACAGTTACAAACAGATAAAGATGGCAATGTTAGTTTCAGTTTTACAACGCCTGAAGCCTTAACCAAATGGAAATTGCAGTTATTGGCACATACCAAAACACTTGAAAGTGAAACTTCAACTTTAGAAATCGTCACCCAAAAAGAACTCATGGTTATACCAAATGCACCTCGTTTTCTACGTGAAGGTGACCAAATAACTATTAGTAGCAAGATTGCTAATATTTCTGATAAAAATTTATCTGGAAAAGCTGTATTACAATTGTTTGATGCTTTAACTGGTAAGGAAATAGATTCTAAATTAGGGAATCAAGACAACGTTAAACCGTTTAGCGTTGATGCTAAAGGCAACACACAAGTATCATGGAATCTATCTATTCCTGACGATGTGCAAGCGGTTCAATATAAACTGATAGCCAAAGCCGGCGATTTTAGCGATGGTGAACAAAATGCGTTACCAGTTTTAACCAACAGAATGTTGGTAACTGAAACCTTACCAATGTGGATTAGAAGTAATCAAACTAAAACATTCACTTTAGATAAATTAAAGAACAATACATCAACAAGTTTAAAGCATCATAATTTAACCTTGGAAATGACGAGCAATCCTGCTTGGTATGCTGTACAAGCATTGCCATACTTAATGGAATATCCATACGACTGCAATGAGCAAACCTTTTCTCGTTACTATGCAAATGCATTAGCAAGTCATATTGCGAATTCTAATCCGAGAATTCAGGAGGTTTTCAACCAGTGGAAAAATACAGATGCTTTGTTGAGTAATCTGGAAAAGAATCAGGAATTGAAATCTATTTTAATCCAGGAGACACCATGGTTACGAGATGCACAAAGCGAAACCGAACAGAAAAAACGTATTGCATTGTTATTCGATCTTAACAAAATGAAAAACGAATTGCAATCTGCCAAACGAAAATTAAAACAAAGCCAAATGCCTTCTGGAGCATGGTCTTGGTTTAATGGTGGACGTGCAAACCGTTACATCACACAACACATAATTACTGGTTTTGGACACCTTGACAAGCTTAATGTCACGTCAAGCGCAGTCGAGACGTCTATGATTCAAAAGGCCATCAATTATTTAGATACTGAATTTGTACAGGAATATAAAGACATCAGAAAATATAATAAAGACGTCGATTTAAGTAAAGACCATTTAAGCTACACGCAATTGCATTATTTGTATATGCGAAGCTTCTATCCAAACATTAAAATATCGAATGAAGTTGAAAAGATCACAGACTATTATCATACTCAAATTAAAAAATACTGGTTATCGCGTTCGCTTTATGCAAAAGGATTAATGGCTTTGGTAGTTGACAGAATGGATGACAATTCAACATCAGCTAAAATTTTAAGATCTTTAAAAGAGAACAGTATTACTTCTGAAGAATTAGGAATGTATTGGAAAGCGAATACCAATTCATGGTATTGGTATCAAGCTCCAATTGAAACTCAAGCGCTAATGATAGAGGCATTCTCTGAAATTAGAAAAGATTCTGATAGTCATCAGAACGAAGCTGAAACCATTGATAACTTAAAGATCTGGTTATTGAAGAACAAGCAAACTAACCGTTGGAAAACCACCAAATCAACTACAGAAGCTGTATATGCTTTATTACTTCAAGGAAGTGATTGGTTAAGTGTTACTGACATGGTTGATGTTGTTATAGGAGGTGAACCGATTTCGCCAAATAAATTGGAGAATGTAAAAGTAGAAGCGGGAACTGGTTATTACAAAACCTCCTGGAAAACAGATGAAATTAAACCAGAAATGGCTGATGTAAAAATTACAAAAAAAGGAAAAGGAATTGCTTGGGGAAGTTTATACTGGCAATATTTTGAGGATTTAGATAAAATAACATCTGCTGAAACGCCGCTAAAATTGGAGAAGAAACTATTCCTAAAAACAAATACAGATTTAGGTGAAGAGATATCGGAAGTTACAGATTCTACCAAATTAAAAGTTGGAGATTTAGTAAGAGTAAGAATTGAATTAAGAAGCGACAGAGCAATGGAATTCGTACACATGAAAGATATGAGAGCCTCCGGATTAGAGCCAATAAATGTATTATCACAATACAAGTGGCAAGATGGATTAGGTTATTATGAAAGTACGAAAGATGCTTCTACCAATTTCTTCTTTGACTATTTACCTAAAGGAGTATTTGTATTTGAATATGATTTACGTGTAAACAATGCGGGAGATATGAGCAACGGAATTACGACTATACAAAGCATGTATGCACCAGAATTTAGCAGTCATAGTGAAGGCACCAGAATTAATGTGAATTAATTTTGGTGTTCTAAATTTATTTCAGGATCTCAAAAAATCACACTTTCCAATATAGATTCCTAACTTGGTAGGAATGACAATTTGTTAGTTAGTTTTCTTTACTTCGACAAAGAGTAGGAAGGATTCGTTTTATTATCCTTAAAATACTAACTAAAATTATTATTATGAATTCAAAAGTTTTTATGGTGTTGAGAATTGTTTTGGCACTAATCTTAATTGTATTTGGAGCTAATAAATTTTTTAACTTTCTGCCAGCTCCAGAAGGCATGAGCGCAGAAGCTATGACTTACTTTGGTGCTCTTACAAGTGCGAAGACTTTAACGCTTGTTGGACTTGTTGAAGTAGTTGCAGGATTAGCCCTATTATTTAATAAATACGCTGCATTAATGAGTGTTATATTGATGAGTGTTTCAGTAAACATTATTCTATATCATTTGTCTTTAGATATTAATAATATTGCTCCAGGAATAGCGGTTTTTGTTCTTAATGTAATTATGCTTTATGGTTATAAAGACAAGTATAAAGATCTTCTTGTAGGATAAAAATATTTAACGCCATTGCGAACAAAGTGAAGCAATCTGATTCTTATTAAAAGATTACTTTGTCGCTTCGCTCCTCGTAATGACGTAACAATTTATTGATTAGGTGGATAACCTTTTAATACTTTATTTACCAAAAGTTTAAAATGTTCTTCGCGTTTCTCTGGTGTAGATTTTGGATTGTAATTGGTTTCAGTTACAGCTTGCCAGAACAAACCATTTTTACTTTCGTCAACAAAATCAATTATAATTTGCCTGTTGATGTTGTTTTGACCAATAGGAATACCTACTGAAACACCACCGCCAAAGTTTCTTCCTCCACTACCAATACCAACACCTAAAGAGCTTCGTTGTGTTTCTTGGTATTCATCACTTTTAATATTAATATAGAAATCTGGTGTTTCTGATAATACAAATCCTTTAAGTTTCAACTCTTCATCTAAAATATTCAAAAACCTTTTAGTATCTAACTCACTTAATCCTGCTTCCATATTAGAATAATAGTTGTAGTTCTTGTATT
>RCNB010002017.1_pt1 | contig 12583 bp, 14 predicted proteins | sample 2041321 | NCBI WGS metagenome assembly RCNB01 (sample SAMN09708232, study PRJNA481090) | Marine sediment metagenome, whole genome shotgun sequencing project. | reverse complement strand
CTCGGTTCATTTTTTTAGTTTTTATTGTTTGTTGTAAAAATGTGTTCGCATAGAAAATACTTAACCTTATAAAGTTTTTCAGTAATGCTCGGTTCATTTTTTTAGTTTTTATTGTTTGTTGTAAAAATGTGTTCGCATAGAAAATATTTAACTCAGTAGAATATTTTACTAATGCTTTGTTTAATTTTTTTAGTGTTCCCACGAAAGTGGGAATCTGTTAATAGTTATTTCTCTTACTGTTTAATTCCTTTTTTAATTTTTCTCTAGCATAAAACAATCTTGATTTGGCCGTTCCTAGCGATATGACTAGCAAATCACTTATCTGCTTTAAGTTATACGATTCTATATAGAAAAGTCTAACAACAGTCTTTTGATCTTTTGGCAACTCATTTATTGCTATTAACAATGCTTTTTTTAAATGCTCATTCTCCGAATATTCTATAGCATTACTTTCAATTTCTACATCATAGCCAATACTATGCTTATAGGCCTTTGATTGTAATCGAAGCCAATCAGTTGACTTGTTACAAACAATTCTATAAGCCCAATATTTAAATTGTTTTGGTTCTTTTAGTCCATCTATTTTATTGATAATAATTGTCCAACTATCTTGAGCTATATCTTTTGCTGCATCCTTATCCTTCACTAACCAATGCGCCTTATCACAAAACAATTTATGCCATCGTTTCACCAACGCAGCTAATGCTTTTTTGTCCCCAGCCTTATAAGCTTTAACTAACTTCTCATCTATACTTTGGTCCGTTTTCAATTACCCCTATTTTGTTTGAAATGATTTTCTTTTATATACTCCTCGCAAAAAATTAACCCAAGCATTATACTTAGTTACTTTCTTATGAATCAAAAAATAGTTTTCAACTTTATCAAAAGCCTCTTCAATTAACGCATCATGAAGCCACCTAACTATAAACATCCAAAAGAAAGTAGCCTTAAAAGATGTGTTCATTCTTATTTCATGACTAAGTACTGTCTCGTCCATACTATCACCCGCAATTTTCAACTCGTGCGTGCCATTAAATCCTATAGGTTTCGAAAACTCAAACTTAATATATTCACCTACTTTAAAATCTAAAATAGTATAACGTATGCGTCCATGACCACCTTTACTTCCAGCTCTCATTCCATCTTTAAATTTCATTGCTGGCCAATTTTCGTAAGGCCAAACTAAATCATTATCAGTTCCTAATGTTTTAAACAATTGAGACAGCTTTTCTTTAGGCTGATGTAGTGTTCGTTTATGGCTATTTATGACTTGCATACTCTAAAGACGTAGAATATTATAAAAGGTTCAGTTTTTAATAGAATTCTATTAAAGATAATCTAAATTATATAGACCATTTTCCTCTTATCTATTTATAAAATAAAGATATCTTTGCACTCTAAATTTGAAAAAATGCCACGCAGAGAACGCAACACTTTTGTTAAACGAGGACAAGTCATAGACATCTTAATAGAAGACTATGCTTATGGAGGAAAAGGAATTGGCCGTATTCGTAACGAAGAGGGTGAGTTTGTTGTTTTTGTTCCTAATACCTTACCAGGTCAATTGGTAAAAGCACAGGTGAAAAAGACGAGTAAAAAGTATGCTGAATGTAAACTCTTTGAGGTTTTAAAGCCTTCTGAAGATGAAATTGACATGCCTTACCAAGATATTCCTGGAGCTCCTTATATGCAATTACCGATAGAAAAACAGCACGAATATAAAAAACAAAGCACGTTAGAATTATTTAAACGTATCGGTAAAGTTGCTGATATTGAAGACAAGTTTGATGAACTTGTAAGCTCCCCAAACACGTTTCATTATAGAAATAAAATGGAATATGGTTTCTCTGCAATTGGTTACGATCGTGAATTAAAAACGGATGTCGATGAATTTACCCTTGGTTTTAAGAAACGAGGTACTTGGTGGTGTGGAGATAATTTAAATAGCGATTCTGGTTTATTTGATGCTGAATTTGAAAACAATTTAAAAAAAATAAGAACCTATTGTATTGAAACAGGTTTAGCGCCTTGGCATGCGCCAAAAAGAGAAGGATTCTTTAGATATTTTGTAGTTCGTAAATCTTATAAAACGAATAAGTTATTATTCAATTTGGTGACAACGTCTCACGATTTACCTGAGTTCGATTTAAACAAATTCGCTAACTATTTAGTAGAATTATTTGGTGAACGTGTTGCAGGTTTATTGCATACTATAAATGATGAAGTTGGTGACAGAACGATAGCCACAACAGGAAGTATTAATCTTGTTTATGGTAAAGATAAAATTGTCGAAGAATTACTCGGTTTAAATTTTGAAATTAGTATGAAAAGCTTTTTTCAAACTAATCCAAAATGTGCCGAAAAATTATATTCTAAAGTCGTAGATTATGCCTTAGAAAATAAAGAAGCTATTGATAATACTGTGGTCTTAGATTTATTTTGTGGCACAGGAACCATTGGACAAATCATTGCAAGCAAAGCTACCAATACAAAAATCGTTGGTGTAGATATCATCGCCTCTGCTATTGAAGATGCAAAAGAAAATGCGAAGCGAAATAATATAGAAGGCTTAGAATTTTACGCAGCAGATGTTGGTAAGTTTTTAAGCGAGCACCCAGAATACACTAATAAAATAAGAACGATTATTTTAGATCCTTCACGAGCTGGTATTGCGCCTAAAACTCTTAAAAAAATAATAAACCTAAATGCAGAACGTTTGGTTTATGTATCTTGTAATCCAGCCACACAAGCAAGAGATACGGAGCAGTTAATACAAGCTGGTTATGAAATTAAAAAACTAAGTTTAGTAGATCAATTTCCACATACAGCGCATATTGAAACGGTTGTTCTTTTTGAAAAAGGTTAATCTGTTTATTCCATGAAAAGAGTATTAAAAACAAAATATACTATCGCATTTGTAGCAAGTTTAGCCGTTCTAATAACTTTACAGAACTGCGAACGCGACGATATATGTGCAGAAACGACAGCGACGACTCCAAGGCTTTTGATTGAGTTCTATGATGCTACCAGTAGGGATGATTTAAAAAGTGTGCCTAGACTCACATTATATGGAGAAACTTTGGTTACTGATCCAATAATAGCTAGTGAAGCAACCCTTGTCTTTAATACAAATGAAAATTCTGCTGAATTACCTTTAAAAATTGAACCCGAAGAAGGTGAATCAATTACTATAACACGCTTTGTGTTAGAAAAAGACACAAACCGAAGATTAGATGGTAATGATGCAACGGAATCAAACATCGATATTATTGAAATCATGTATACTTCAGAATCTGTATATGTATCAAGAGGTTGTGGTTATAAAAGTATTTTTAATGACCTTAATGTTGATCTTGACCCGATAGATGTCGATACTTGGATAAGTTCAATAGAAGTCGTAGAAACAATAGAAACAACAGTAGAAAATGAAAACACAGTACACGTTCGCATCTTTCATTAGAAGCGTTATTATTTTGCTGTTGTTTTCTGCAATGGCATTTGGGCAAGAGGAAAAAGAGACCATAAAAGATACCTTAGTCTATAAACAAAAGTACGGACTTCGCCTTGGTGCAGATCTCAGTAAATTGGCACGGACCTTTTTTGATAACAATTACACTGGCTTTGAAATTATAGGTGATTATCGTCTAACAAAAAACTTGTACTTAGCTGGCGAAATTGGTAATGAAGAACGTACACTCGAAAATGAAATTTTAAATAACACTACTAAAGGGAGTTATTTTAAAGGTGGTGTAGATCTTAATATGTATAAAAACTGGCTAGACATGGAAAACTTGATTTACACAGGTTTTAGAGTTGGTGCAAGTACATTTAGTCAAACCTTGAATAATTATAGTGTTTACAATGTATATAATCAATATTGGAATGAGCAAGTTTCAATTGAAGAAGGCCAAGAATTTAAAGGCTTAACAGCGATTTGGGCTGAATTACAAATTGGCTTAAAAGCAGAACTCGTTAATAATTTATTTGCTGGAATAAACATACAGTTAAAAGTCTTAGTCTCAGAAACCGTGCCTGATAATTACGAAAATCTCTACATACCAGGATTTAATAGAACTTTTGATAGTGGTCGATTTGGCGTAGGTTTTGGGTTTAACTTATCATACCTAGTGCCAATTTTTAAAAAGGATAAAATTGTAGTTCAGGAGAAAGCTGCTGAATAATCTATTCAAATTACAAACTAAAAAGAAATTAGTCTTGATTCTAAAAGCAAAGCGATCTTGATTCTGACCAAATAAATCCGTATCTTTTCTTTATTAAATTAATTCATATGGATAAAGAAGCTATTGCAGATTTAATCGAAGCCAAACACACCGAATTAATTTCGTGGTTAGAGCAACAACCAGAAGACTCTTGGACGCAAGGACCAGAAGGAAAATGGACCACTGGACAACAGGCTTTGCATCTACTACAAAGTATTAAACCACTAAATGATGCTTTGAGTATGCCTAAGTTTTTGTTACGTTTCAAATTCGGTAAAGCCAATAGACCTGTTAGAAATTATAATGCCATTGTATTGCGTTACCAAGAGCGTTTAGAAGAGTTCAAAGGAAAGACTTTTAAAGGTTCTCAAAATATGAAAATTCCAATACTTGCAGACAAAGACTATATTTTAAATCGACTACAAACCGAGCACAAGAAACTGCAGTATAAGACTAAAAAAATTAGCGATAAGAATTTAGACACTTTAATACTACCACATCCTCTAATGGGAAAAATGCCAATTCGTGAGATAATTATGTGGACTGCGCATCATGTGGAGCATCATACTGAGACATTGAAAACCAATTATTAATGCTATTGTCATTCTCAACTGTCGCACTGAGCCAAGTCGAAGTGTTGTTGCAGAATCTTACTAAATCGAGTGATAGATGCTAAAACAACTAGTTCAGCATGACAAATAGTGAATCTATAGACTAAATTATACCAAATATTCCAAAACATTAGCCTCTATTCGACTCTGAATATCTGAAACATCACCCTTTACAAACGTTTCCCCAGTAATATTCTCATAAAGCTCAATGTAACGCTCACTAACCGTTTTAATATAGGCATCACTCATAAAAGGAACCGTTTGGCCTTCTAAACCCTGAAAGTCATTAGCTATTAACCATTGTCTCACAAACTCTTTAGACAATTGTTTTTGTGTTTCTCCGCTATTTTGTCGCTCTTGGTAACCGTCTGCATAGAAATAGCGTGAAGAATCTGGTGTATGGATTTCGTCAATCAATACAATTTTACCGTCTTTGGTTTTTCCGAATTCGTATTTGGTATCTACTAAAATTAAGCCGCGTTCTGCTGCGATTTCTGTACCGCGTTGAAATAATTTTCTGGTATAATCCTCAAGGACAACATAGTCCTCTTCAGAAACAATACCACGTTTCAATATATCTTCTCTAGAGATATCCTCATCATGGTCACCCATTTCGGCTTTTGTTGCAGGAGTAATAATGGGTTGAGGGAATTTATCATTTTCGGTCATACCTTCTGGCATAGTAATACCACAAAGCATTCGCTTTCCAGCTTTATACTCACGCGCTGCATGTCCAGACATATAACCACGTATTACCATTTCAACCTTAAAGGGTTCACATAAATGACCAATAGCGACATTAGGATCTGGAGTAGCAACCAACCAATTTGGAACTAAATCTTCGGTTTCCTTCATCATCTTTGTGGCAATCTGGTTTAAGATTTGCCCTTTGTACGGAATACCTTTTGGCATTACCACATCAAACGCACTCAAACGATCTGTGGCAACCATCACTAATTGAGAATCGTTGATATTATAAACTTCTCTTACTTTTCCTTTGTAAACACTTTTTTGATTTGGAAAATTGAAATTGGTATCTATTATGGTCTTGTTTGACATTTTAAATATTGTAATGTTATACTTTGACGACTTCGACAAGCTCAGTCTTACATTGGTTTAAAAATTATAAGTTACCTGTCAGTTCGAGTGTTTCGGCTTTTTTATAGAAATGTATCGCGGACTTTTTACTGATTACTGAAAACTGCTTACTGGTTTTATTCCCTGTTTTCAATATTTTTATAGGCTGCAATGACACTCTTTACTAACTTATGACGAATCACATCTTTATCATCTAAGTAAATCATGCCAATACCTTCAACATTCTTCAAAACTAAAAGCGCTTCTTTTAATCCAGAAATAGTACGACGCGGTAAATCTACCTGACCAGGATCTCCCGTCAATAAAAATTTAGCATTTTTACCCATACGTGTTAAGAACATCTTCATTTGGGCATGAGTTGTATTTTGTCCTTCATCAAGAATTACAAAGGCATTATCTAGTGTACGACCTCTCATAAAGGCTAATGGTGCAATTTGTATCACCCCTTTTTCTATATAACTTTCTAATCTCTCAGCCGGTATCATATCCCTTAAGGCATCGTACAACGGTTGCATGTATGGATCTAATTTCTCCTTTAAATCACCTGGCAAAAATCCTAAATTCTCACCAGCTTCAACGGCCGGACGCGTTAAAATAATACGTTTTACCTCTTTACTTTTTAAAGCTTGTACAGCCAAGGCAACACCTGTATAGGTTTTACCAGTACCAGCAGGACCAATAGCAAACACCATATCATTTTTTCGCATGCTTTCTACAAGTTTGCGTTGATTTGCTGTTTGTGCTTTTATTAATTTGCCTCCCACACCGTGTACTATAATTTCTCCACTTTTTACAGAAGTATTATAATCTTCACTACTATTACTAGTTAAGACACGTTCAATGACATTTTCATCAAGTTTATTATACTTTCCAAAATGCTTCATTAACATGGTCATTCTATGATCAAACTCTTCGAGCAAATCTTCATCTCCATAGGCTTTTAGTTTATTGCCTCTAGCTACAATTTTAAGTTTAGGAAAGTACTTTTTTAGAAGTTCAATATTAGCATTTTGTGGACCGAAGAATTCTTTTGGAGTAATTTCTTCTAGTTCTAGGATAAGTTCGTTCAAAAGCGTGCTTTATTTAATGTGTTAATCTGTTTTCTTTTCTTAGTTTTGTATACCAACAAATCTAGCAATTTTACAATCATAATTTTTAAAAAAATATCAACAATCAATCCATGGCTATAATCACTTTAACGACTGATTTTGGGGAAAAAGATCACTTTGCCGGGGCCATAAAAGGTGCGATTTATAGTGAACTTTCGGATGTTAGAATTGTAGATGTATCACATTCCGTATCTCCTTTTGATATTTCTGAGGCAGCTTATATAATCTTAAATGCGTACAGTAGTTTCCCCAAAGGGACCATTCATATTATAGGAATTGATTCTGAGTTAAGCCCTGAAAATAAGCATATTGCGATTAATTTAGACGACCATTACTTTATATGTGCTAACAATGGTATTATGAGCATGATTTGTACTGAGATTGCTCCAAAAAAGATTGTTGAGATTAACATCCATGATAAGATTGAAACCAGTTTTCCTGTATTAGACGTTTTTGTGAAAGTTGCATGCCATATTGCACGAGGAGGAACATTAGAGGTGATAGGAAAAGTTATTAACACTATTAAACCAATTAAAAATTTAATTCCGTTTGTTAATGACGAGAAGAATCAAATTATTGGTACTGTTATCTATGTAGATAATTATGGAAACGTGGTCACTAATATAAAACGAAAGTTTTTTGAAAGCATTCAAAAAACTAGAGGCTTTGAAATATCTGCTCGTAGTCACAAGTTTAAAAAAATCCATGGCAAGTATAGTGATATTGTCAATTTTGAAATTGAAGAAGCTAGACGCAATGATGAAGGTAGAGGATTAGTGGTTTTTAATTCTTCTGGATATTTAGAAATTGCAGTTTATAAAAGTAATTGCGGTACAGTAGGCAGTGCTTCGACTTTAATGGGTTTAAAAACTATGGACACTGTAACCGTTAACTTTTCTAAATCTTAAGCTTTGTTAGTAAGAATTGTAAAAATGAGTTTTGAACCTTCTAAGATTGAAGAATTCTTAGCTAATTTTGAATCAAATAAAATAAAAATTCGCAATTTTGAAGGTTGTAATTTTTTAGAATTATATCGCGACCAGAACAATACCAATATTTTTTTTACTTATAGTTATTGGAAATCTGAAACTGATTTAGAGAATTATAGACATTCAGAGTTATTTAAAGGCGTTTGGGCAAAAACGAAACCGTTGTTTAATGCTAAGCCTGAAGCCTGGAGTGTAGATAAAATCGCTACACTAAAGTAAGAACTCACACTTTACAATAAACGGTGTGAAAGTAAATGAGATTATTGTTAAAAAAGAATACTGAAATATGCTAGCAATACTTAAAAAAGAGATAAACACCTTCTTCGCTTCACCAATTGGATATTTGGTAATTGGGGTATTTCTGCTATTAAACGGATTATTTCTTTGGGTGTTTAAAGGTGAATTCAATATTCTAGATAATGGTTTTGCAAGTTTATCGCCTTTCTTTTTATTAGCTCCTTGGATTCTTATTTTCCTTGTACCAGCAGTAACGATGCGCAGTTTTAGTGATGAAAAAAAGCAAGGGACTTTAGAATTGTTAGTCACAAAACCCATTTCGCATTTTCAAATTGTATTAGGGAAGTATTTTGGCGCTTATGTGCTCATTATAATGGCCTTGATTCCGACCTTATTATATGTTTACACCATATCGCAATTAGGAAACCCGGAAGGTAATATTGATATGGGAAGCACCATAGGTTCTTATTTTGGATTATTATTTTTAATTGCTGCTTACACTGCGATTGGCGTGTTTGCCTCTACCCTTTCCGATAATCAGATTGTGGCATTTATAATTGCCGTATTTATATGTTTCTTCTTCTATTTTGGTTTTGATGGTATCTCAAATTACAATGTTTTTAACGACCTTATATACATGGAAAACTTAGGTATGGCTTCACATTATAATAGTATGAGTCGCGGTGTGATTGATACCAGGGATTTGGTGTATTTCACAAGTATTGCTTTAGCCTTTTTAGTATTCACAAAACTTAGAATTCAAAAACAATAACAATGATTATAACTCCGTTTTTAGTTATTTTTATGGTAGTCGTTTTTGTGCTACTCTTCTTGTTTTTGATTACTGTTGACAAACGCAAGTGGCTATCGGCACTAATCAGTTTAGTGCTGACGCCTATTGTATATTTCTATATGTTTTATCCCTTTGTAAATATTATTAGTAGTTACCATCATCAAAAATATTTTGATAATGATGCATGGGTAGAAAAACCCGCTTTACGCTACGAAATGATTGATAACACTATTGCATCTGACACCTTAATTGGTGCTTCAAAAGAAAAAATAACGCTGCTCTTAGGCAAAGGTGAATGGTTGTCTTGGGATAATGCAAAAAAAGCACACGATACTAACAAATGGAATTATGGTCTAGGCATCGAACCAGGCGCATTTAACGACAAAAAAGAGTGTGTGGAAATTATGTTTAAAGATGATAAAGTCATATCCATTAGACCTTATCAAGAAGAAATAACATTCGAGAATGAAAAAGAATAAAACTATAATTTACATACTAGCTGTTATTATTGGTTTAATTATAGTGAATGTTCTTGCCAGTAAGGTTTACGAACGTTTCGATTTAACTAAGGATAAGCGTTATACGCTTTCAGAAGCTTCAAAATCATTAATTAGCGATTTAGACTCGCCTTTAATTATCGATGTATTCTTAGAAGGTGATTTTCCATCAGAATTCAGGTTGCTACAAACCGAAGTGAAACAAATTATTGAAGAATTTCAATTAGAAACCGATCAGATATTTATCAATTATATCAATCCTATAGAAGACGAAACGACGCGCGAACGTAATATTGAAGAGTTAACAAAATCTGGATTAGAACCTTACATTAATACTGACAACAGTTCAGGAAAAGTAACACAAGAAATTATCTTTCCCTGGGCTTTTGCTAGTTATAAAGATGGGGAAGTTAAAATTCCATTATTAAAACGTGGTATTACTCAAGGTTTACAAGAACAAATCAATAATTCTGTGCAATCACTAGAATATGCCTTTGCTGATGGATTTAGTAAACTTGTTAATTCTAAAGCTAAAAAGATTGCTATTTTAAAAGGCAATGGAGAGTTGGATGATATCTATATCGCTGACTTTCTAAAAACGATGCAGCCTTATTATAATTTGGCTCCATTTACTTTAGATAGTGTTGCTACAAATCCTCAAGGCACTTTAGATAAATTAAAACAATACGACTTAATTATTGCAGCAAAGCCAAGTGAGGCATTTTCTGAAAATGAAAAATTAGTTTTAGACCAATATACCATGAATGGTGGCAAAAGCATTTGGTTAACTGAGTCTGTTATTATGGATAAAGACAGTCTATACAATGACGCTGGCACTGGTGTATCTATTATGAGAGATTTAAAACTGAGTGACTTTTTCTTTAAATACGGATTTAGAATTAATCCAAGTTTAGTAAAGGATTTATACTCCTCACCCATTATGTTGGCGCTTGGAGAAGGAAGTCAGGCGCAAATGCAGCCTATTCAATGGCAATATTCACCATTAGCAGCTTCAAATCCAAAGCACTCAATAACAAAGAATTTAAACTTAGTAAAGTTCGATTTTGCAAGCCCTATTGACACACTAAAAAATGGTGTAAACAAAACTATATTGCTTCAAAGTTCACCGCAGTCGAAACTAGAAGGAGCACCAAAAACAATTTCGTTAGCGGATGTTACAGAAGCTCAGGACGAAACCACCTATAATTTAGGACCTCAGAATTTAGCAGTTTTATTAGAAGGGGAATTTACATCTGTATATGATAAGCGGGTGTTACCATTTAAAGTTAATAATTTTCAATCTAAAAGCATATCAACTAAAATGGTTATTATATCGGATGGAGATTTGATAAAAAACGAAGTGATTAGAAATAGACCTCAAGAATTAGGCTTTGATCAACTCACAGGAAAGTCTTTCGGAAACAAAGAATTTCTTTTGAATACCATCAATTATCTTTTAGATGACACAGGACTTATAAACATTAGAGCTAAGGAAATTAGTATTGCATTTTTAGATTCAGGAAAAATTAAAGAGAATAAAGGGAAATGGCAGCTTATAAATATTGCACTGCCATTAGCTATTCTCGCACTATTTGGATTTGTATTCAACTACCTAAGAAAGAAAAAATACACCTAGACATTGTTAATAAGTTTGTTTTAAAAAACCCTTCTATTGAGATATATTTGTAAGACCAATTTTTTTAGATAAAACCCGTTAGCACTCATGAAATTTATTGTTTCAAGCACATATTTATTAAAGCAACTTCAAGTATTAGGAGGTGTAATTAATAACAGTAACACCCTTCCTATTTTAGATAATTTCTTATTCGAGCTTAGCCAGTCAAAACTAACGATTTCGGCAAGTGATTTAGAAACAACAATGTCTTCTACAATAGATGTAGAAAGTGACGCTGAAGGGAGTATTGCGCTACCAGCTCGATTACTTTTAGATACCCTAAAGACGTTTCCAGAACAGCCATTAACGTTTGTTGTTGAAGAAAACAATACTGTTGAAATCAGCTCTAACCATGGTAAATATGCTTTAGCCTATGCAGATGGTGCTGAATTCCCAAATGCGGTATCTATAGAAGACGCTAGCAAAACAACGATTAAGGGAGATATTTTAGCTAATGCAATTAGCAAAACAATTTTCGCTGCCGGAAATGATGATTTAAGACCAGTAATGAGTGGTGTCTTCTTTCAATTTTCTCAAGATAATTTAACCTTTGTTGCAACTGATGCACACAAATTAGTGAAATATACTAGAGATGATGTTAGCGCTACAGAAACAGCGGAATTCATTATGCCAAAGAAGCCTTTAAATTTATTAAAAGGGATTTTAGCAGGAAGTGATGATGATGTATTAGTCGAATACAATGAATCTAATGCTAAATTTACGTTTGAAAACTCAGTATTGATTTGTCGTTTAATCGATGGCAAATATCCAAATTACGAAGCAGTGATTCCTAAAGAGAATCCAAACAAATTAGTTATTGATAGAACACAGTTTTTAAATTCTGTACGTCGGGTTAGTATTTTCTCTAACAAGACAACACATCAAATTCGTTTAAAAATTGCTGGAGCGGAATTAAATATTTCTGCTGAAGATATTGATTACAGTAACAAAGCTGAAGAGCGTTTAACTTGTGATTACCAAGGTGATGACATGCAAATTGGCTTTAACTCTCGTTTCTTAACGGAAATGATAAATAACCTAAACTCAGATAACGTACAGTTAGAAATGAGTTTACCAAACAGAGCAGGTATTCTAACACCAATTGACGGTTTAGATGAAGGTGAGCACGTGACTATGCTTGTGATGCCTGTGATGCTCAACAATTAGGAGGCCCTTAAAATCACTTACCTCTGCAATTAAAAAAAGGCTCACCAATTGGTGAGCCTTTTCAATTCCATTTCTTTAATTACTAACTAACAAAATTAAAAGACAACGGATAGCTAGGTAATTCTCCATTACTAGCTTTTATTGCGTTTATAATTGGCATTACAAATGCCAAAATTCCGATTAATAT
>RCNB010002016.1_pt1 | contig 12583 bp, 14 predicted proteins | sample 2041321 | NCBI WGS metagenome assembly RCNB01 (sample SAMN09708232, study PRJNA481090) | Marine sediment metagenome, whole genome shotgun sequencing project. | reverse complement strand
GGGTTTTTCCTTTGGTGCCGCGATTGCCGTCAAAGCGGCTGTGGCGACAGAGGTAGATGGTCTGGTAAGCGTTGCGCCGGCAATTTCACGATTCGCGTCAGGTCTGGATGCGCAGCCGCAGTGCCCATGGCTCATTGCGCAGGGTGATCAGGACGAACTGGTCGATGTCGAGGAGACGGTGGAGTGGGTCGACGGACTGGACCCAGGACCTGAGTTACTGATTATCCCGGGCGGGGAACACTTTTTTCATGGCCGTTTGATGGAGCTTCGCGTGGCCGTGAGCGAGTTTGTCGAAGAATCGACGGCATAAAAAAGCCGGGCGATGCCCGGCTCTTTGTTTCGAATTCGAGATTCGAAATCAGACCATGTCTTTCAGGCCTTTCAGGGCGGAAACCTTGACAACTTTCGATGCAGGTTTTGCCTTGAACATCATTTCTTCGCCCGTGAACGGGTTAGTACCCTTGCGAGCTTTGGTCGCTGGCTTCTTCACAACGCGCATCTTCAATAGACCGGGAACTGTGAACAGGCCAACAGCACCTCGACCGCCGAGATTCTTTTGAATCTGGCCGTTGAGTGATTCGAATACTGCTGCTACGTCTTTGCGCGTCAGACCGGTGTCGTCAACAATCTTCGCGTAGATTTCAGACTTGGTCGGTGGCTTCTTGGTGTTTGCTGCCATGAAAAAATGACTCCTCAAAAAAAACGAAAACGGGCGGGTGCCCGCGGTGAAAGCAGCGCGACGATAACACATGTTTTCGACGGGCGTAACAAAAAAAGGCCTTTCTTTTAAGGCCTTTTTGGGGTATCGGGAGAATGTCTAGTCGCTGTAGAACTGCTTCTTAAATCGAACTTTGGACGTTGAATCTTCGCCATCCGGCTTGATGCTGATATCGAAAACCAGTACTTCTCGGTTAGCGACTGTCGTGTCGCCGATGTAGTAAATAGCGACGACATCTCCAGGCTCTTCGATTTTGCGCATCGTGATGTTTTTGAGTTGACCGGTGAGATTCACCGTTTTAACGGTTACGTCAGCCGTTACTGGCATGTTATCGGGCTTCTTTAGCACAGAGACATTCAGCATTGCCCTGTTTTTGCTGCGCACAATGTTGTATTCGCGCGCTACCGCAGGCGGAAGCTGATCGGTGGTTTGCGCGCTGAAATGGATTACGTGATTGCCAATGTCGGCAGACGTCGCTCCCGCGGGCTGCGCTTCGGGAACGTCAGCAGATTCGCCGGCCCCACCGCAGGCGGAAATCAGAGCGACTATCGAAATCAGTAGTGTTCTTTTAATCATGACACCTGTCCCCTTTTTCAAATCACTATAAACCATTAGGCGCAGATGAGGAATTGCTTGTTGCGATGTGTTTCGCCTCGTAGGAGCGTTAGCGTTGTTGGGGCGATCCCCAGATACTTGGCCAGCATTTTTCTGACCGCTATGTTCGCTTTTCCATCAGCGGGCGGAGCGCTTGTCCGGATATGCAGTTGCCCATCCTTGATTCCGGCAATCTCGTTATGCTTCGCCTTTGGATGGACGCGTACCGAGATGATGGTGTTGCCGCGGTCCTTCCGGATGCAGGACGCGAATTCTGTTTCTAGATGCCTAATGCGTTAAAGCCCATCAATAGTCTCGTCATTGCGCCTAAAGCAATGATGACGAATATCGGGGAAATATCGAAGCCGCCCATCGAGGGGATAATTCGACGCACGGGCCCGAGAAGTGGTTCGGTTAATGTCGTGATGATTGCCGTCGCCGGATTGTATTGACCTGGCGAAATCCAGCTCAGCACAATACGTACAAAAATTGCGAACATGAAAAGGTTGACGGACAGGATTACAAGCTTGACGAGTGCCGTTGTTGCGATCGTCGAAAAAGCCGCGCTCGCGCCGATGATCAGCAATATCAACAGGATTCCAACGTATTGAACGATGAATGCCACCAGAATTGTCGCCGTATCCAGTCGTCCGAATGACGGGACGATGCGTCGCAACGGAATGACGATGGGCGATGTCAGCTTTAGAATTCCCTGCGCGAGGGGGTTGCGAAAGTCGGCTCGCAGCCAGGGTAGCCAGAATCGCAATAACAAAACGAGTAAGTAGAGGCTTGTCAGCGCATTGACGATGAAGACCAGGGCCGAGGCAATATTAGAAGGCATAAATCAATCCTGACCGGTTTCGTGAGCCTGATCCGCGAGATCCTTTGCCCGGTCACGCGCGGCAATGACGGCGGCACTGAAGATATCACGAAAATTCGTGCTGTCGATGTAGTCAAATGCGGCTGCCGTCGTACCACCCGGCGAGCGTACGCGGCCAATGAGTGCGTCCATTGTTTCGCCCGACTGCTCCGCCATTTCGCCCGCGCCACGCGCCGTCTCAAGAACGAGTGCCAGCGCCGATTTGTGGTCCAGCCCCATTTCTTCAGCGACGGTCACCAGCATGTCCACGAGCAAGTAGAAATACGCAGGCCCGGTTCCGGAGACCGCGGTCACTGTGTCGATATCGTCTTCGGTGGAAACCGCTACGACAGGTCCGGTCGTAGAAACAATGTTGTTCGCCGTTCGGCATTGCCGCTCGGTGGTTTTGTCATTGGCGTACATGCCCGAAATACCGAGGCGTAACAGCGCGGGTTGATTGGGCATGACTCGTACAACCGAGAGTCCGCCGCCCAGCCAGGTGTCTATGTCGCCGCTGCGGACACCCGCGGCGACCGAGATGATCAGCGGTTTGTTCATTTGCACGGCGGTTGCGAGCGGTTTGCAAACATTCGACAGAATCTGCGGCTTTACGGCCAGTACTATGCATTCTGCGTTCTTAACGACATCGGCATTGTTTTCGCGAATTACCGTACCCGGAAACTCATCAGCCAGACTCTCGCGATGTTCGGCAAGCGGCTCAGAAATCAGAATATGACTCGGCTTATATCCTGCGACCAGCATTCCGCCCACCAAGGCTCGAGCCATATTTCCGCCGCCAATAAACGCGACTCTTCCATAGTCCATCGTATTTCTCAGCTCCTACTTTCGTTCGCCAAATAACGCTGTGCCTATCCGCACCATGGTCGAACCCTCAAGAATCGCGGCCCGGTAATCGCCACTCATGCCCATGGATAACGTGTCTGTATCTATTCCGCCAGATCGCAACTCGTTTGCCAACTCGCGGAGCCTGGCGAAGGGTATTCGTTGTTCCGACAATTCGGAGCGTACGGCAGGCAAACACATAAGGCCACGCAGACTCAGGTTCGGCAAATCGGAACAGACCGCAGCCAGTTCGGGAAGGTCGTCAAAAGCGATTCCCGACTTGCCGGGTTCGTTATCGATATTGATTTGCAGGCAGATATTGAGCGGTTCGAGGGTTGCCGGTCGCTGTGCACTCAATCGACGGGCAGTTTTTGCACTGTCGATGGTGTGAACCCAGTCAAAGTTCTCGGCGACCACACGTGTTTTATTAGTCTGCAGGTGCCCGATGAAGTGCCAGACCAGATCCAAATCGCTGGTTTGAGCGATTTTTTCAAGGCCCTCCTGGACGAAGTTCTCGCCAAAATCGCGCTGACCCGCGTTGGCGGCATCCAAAATCTTTGTAAGTGGCTGTTTTTTGCTGACAGCAAGTAATTTAACGGCCTCAGGGCTGCGTTCGGCCTCTTGCGCCGCAGAGGCGAGCAAATCTCTGATTATTGATAAGCTTTTTGCCAAGTTTTTCGTGACTCCAATCACGTTTTAGTCCGGTTGCTTCGCTATACTAGGCTCAATTCTACGCCGGGTTATGGTAAGTCCGGCGTCATCAAAATGAGGGAGAAATATGGCCGTCGACGTTGCTCAACTTTTGTCGTTCACGGTAAAGAACAATGCCTCGGACCTGCACTTGTCAGGTGGCGTGCCGCCTATGATTCGCGTTGATGGTGACATCAAACGGGTCAATATGCCGGCGCTCACCCACAAGGATGTCAATAGCATGGTGTACGACATCATGAATGACAAGCAGCGTAAAGACTACGAGGAATTCCTCGAGACAGATTTCTCGTTTGAGATCCCGAAGCTGGCACGATTTCGTGTCAATGCGTTCAACCAGAACCGTGGATCAGCGGCTGTATTCAGGACCATTCCGTCAGAAATTTTGACGCTTGATGATCTGGGTGCACCGCCAATCTTCAAAGACCTTTCGATGCATCCCAGAGGAATTGTGCTGGTCACCGGACCGACAGGTTCGGGTAAGAGTACGACTCTTGCCGCGATGGTCGACTACATCAACGACAACAAGCCCGATCATATTCTCACGATTGAGGATCCTATTGAGTTTGTCCACGAGTCGAAAAAATCTCTGATCAACCAACGCGAAGTTCATCGTGACACCCTCGGTTTTAACGAGGCGCTGCGCTCGGCTCTGCGTGAGGATCCCGATGTAATTCTAGTTGGTGAGTTGCGTGACCTGGAGACCATTCGGCTCGCACTAACCGGTGCTGAAACCGGTCACCTTGTTTTCGGAACACTGCATACCAGCTCTGCCGCCAAAACCATCGATCGTATTGTTGATGTTTTCCCCGCGGCTGAAAAAGAGATGGTCCGCGCGATGTTGTCGGAGTCGTTACGAGCGGTTATTTCGCAAACGCTGCTGAAGAAGGTCGGCGGTGGTCGAATTGCCGCGCACGAGATCATGGTTGGTACCCCCGCGATCAGGAACCTGATTCGAGAAGGTAAGATCGCGCAGATGTACTCGGCGATTCAGACCGGTCAAAACGTGGGTATGCAAACGTTGGATCAGAACCTTCAGGAATTGCTGAAGAAGGGGCTGATCAACAAAGAAGAAGCGCGCTTCCGGGCGGCCAATAAAGAGAATTTCTAGAGCTGCCTCAGGTAGCTTGAATGGAGTAGAGGACGATGGAACGCGAACAAGCGGTACGACTAACGCAAAACCTGCTGCGAAAAATGGTCGAACGGGAAGGTTCGGATTTGTTCATTACGGCGGCTTTTCCGCCTGCGATCAAGGTCGACGGTACTATCCATAAGGCGACGGATACGCCGCTGTCTGCAGATCAGGCGGCGATCATGGTGCGTTCGATCATGAACGATAAGCAGATCAAGGAATTTGACGCGACCAAAGAGGCGAACTTCGCGATTGCCCCACAGGGCATCGGTCGATTCCGCGTCAGTGCATTCATTCAACAGGGAATGGTCGGCGCAGTGCTCCGAACCATTACCACCGAAATCCCGACGCTTGAAGATCTCGAGCTACCGCCGATTCTCAAAGACGTCGTAATGAATAAACGCGGCCTTTGCATAATCGTCGGTGGTACAGGTTCCGGTAAATCGACAACGCTTGCTGCAATGATTGGACACCGCAACGAAAATTCGCGCGGGCACATTATTTCGATCGAGGACCCGGTCGAATACGTCCATCCTCACCATGGCTGTGTCATCACGCAGCGCGAAGTAGGCGTTGATACGGAATCGTGGCATGCCGCGTTAAAGAACACGTTGCGCCAGGCGCCCGACGTTATCCTGATCGGTGAGATTCGCGACAAGGAGACCATGGAATACGGCATTCAGTTCGCTGAGACCGGTCACTTGTGTCTCGCGACCTTGCACGCCAACAGCGCTAACCAGGCGCTGGATCGAATTATCAACTTTTTCCCTGACGAACGTCGTCAGCAGCTCTTAATGGATCTGTCGCTGAATACCAAAGCGTTTATTTCGCAGCGGCTGGTTCCTCGTGAAGGCGGCATCGGCCGGGTGGCGTCGATGGAGATCATGCTCAATACCCCGTTGATTCAGGACCTGATATTCAAGGGCGAGGTCGGGCAAATCAAAGAGATCATGGCGAAGTCGACCCGTCTTGGAATGCAAACCTTTGACCAATCGCTGTTCCAACTCTATGAAGAAGGCGCGATTACTTACGAAGAAGCAATGCGAAACTCTGACTCGAAGAACGAGCTCAGACTGCGCATCAAACTGGAAAGTAAACGCGACTCGTCGATCGCCGATCACCAATCGGAGAGTCTGCGAATCATGGAAGAGGACTCGGCTCAGACTTTCTGAGTCAACAGGGACGACTAAACGATGAACGTCAAACCACTATTTAAGTTGATGGTAGAGAAAAAGGCCTCAGACCTTTTCTTCGCGCCATTTTCGCCGGCTAAGATCAAGATCGAAGGCAAGATCATGCCGGTCAACAAACTCGAGATGACGCCAAAGATGGTCAAACAGGCCGCGATGGAGTTGATGACCGAAGCACAGATGGACGAGTTCAACAGAGAGCTTGAGATCGACTTCGCGCTCTCCGAACAAGGGCTTGGCCGCTTTCGTGTCAACGTCTTCCATCAACGCGGCAGTGTGTCGATGGTTCTGCGATACATTACGTCGGACCTGCCAACGCTGGAAGAGCTTGGCATGCCGGATCAGCTAAAAGACCTGGTCATGCTACGTCGCGGTCTGATTCTGATGGTAGGAGCGACAGGCGCCGGCAAGTCAACAACGCTCGCCGCGATGATCAATCATCGCAACGAGAAAACTTCCTCGCACATTATTACGATCGAAGACCCGATCGAATTTCTGCATCCCAATAAGCAGTCGATTATCAATCAGCGCGAAGTCGGCCTGGACACCAAGTCCTACGCTCGTGCATTGAAGAGTGCCGTTCGTGGTGCACCGGATGTCATTCAAATCGGCGAGATTCGCGACACCGAATCCATGCGAGCCGCTCTGGATATGGCGGGTACAGGTCACCTTGTGTTGGCAACCGTTCACTCCAATAACGCACCCGAAACACTGGATCGAATCATCAACCTGTTCCCGCAGGAACAGCATGGACAGGTGTTCATGGATTTGGCCCATTATCTGCGCGCCATCTTGTCACAGCGTCTGGTACGCGCCAGAAATGGTAAGCGCGTTGCGGCCGTCGAGCTCATGCTAAACACGCCGCACATCAAGGACCTTATCCTCAAGGGCGATATTTCCGCCGTGAAAGAGGCCCACAAGGACAGCGGCGAGCAGGGCATGGTTTCCTTCGACGAAGCACTTCTCGATCTGTACAAGAAGGGCACGATCACGATGGATGAGGCGATGTCTCACGCGGATTCCCGAGCCAATCTGGAAGCAAAGGTCAACTTCGGCAGCTAACTAGTCATGTGAACTAATCTTTTTGTCAAGTTAGTTTGACAAAAGGTTTGCTTCACGGTACCGTATGTCAACTAAACTTGACATTAAGACAAAGGTATCGGACATGAGTAATCAAAAATCAGCGCCCACAGCGTGGGAGCAAAAAACGATCAATACGACAGTACGCCTGGGTTTCTGGACTCTGGCGTGGGTGCTCAGCATGGCACTGGCGACCTTCGGGCCGAAGTTTATCTGGGACGGGAATGAGTCTCTGACGATCGTCGGCATCATCGTGAATATGCTTATCGGCCTGGGCATGATTCTGGCCAACAAGCACCATTTGCGGTCGCTGGACGAGTTGCATCAGAAGGTTCAGCTTGAAGCGATGGCATTGGCCTTGGGTGTGGGAGTAGTCGTCGGCCTGGCGTATTCGAATCTCGATATCGCCAATGTGATTGATCAGGATGCGGAAATTTCTCACCTGGTGATGTTAATCGGCGTTACGTACCTGACAAGTGTGGTTGTCGGCATGAGGCGCTACCGATGAAGAATCGGCTTAAGGTACTTCGTGCAGAACGTGACTGGACTCAGGCACAGCTGGCAAAGGAGCTTGATGTGTCGCGCCAGACGGTCAACGCCATAGAGAAGGGCAAGTTCGACCCCAGCTTGCCACTGGCGTTTAAGGCGGCGCGCCTTTTTAGCTTGTCGATAGAAGAGATATTCCAGGACGGGGCCGCACCCACACCCTGAAGGCCGGGCCCGATTTACCAGACCACGCTGCTCGCTTCGAAAACCGGACCATCAACGCAAACACGCTTCATGGCCTCGCCCTCCGGGGTATTGATCTTAACGGTGCAGCCAGCGCAACCGCCAACGGCGCAGGCCATGAATTCTTCCAGTGAGACCTGACAGGGCAAGTCGTATCGCTCGGCCAGCGCGGCGACGGCCTTGAGCATCGGCGTCGGCCCACAGGCGAATATTTCGGTCTTCTGGAGTTCGCTCGTCCGCAACCTGGACAGCCATTGGTCCGACAGATCCGTAACGTAGCCGTCGAAACAGCCATCGAATCCAGACAGGGTTGCGAGTCGGCAGGGAATTCCCCAACTTTCAAGTAATGGCATCGTCGAACTAATCTTGCCGTCCAGCCACTGTGTTCCGATCGAGGAGGCTTCGAGATCAAATGGAAACGGAAGCTCCGAGCCAAGTATCGCCAGCGGCGACCAGTCGCGATCGTCCCGGCGTAGATAGTCGGCGAGGAAAACCATCGGTGGAATACCGACGCCGCCGCCAATCAATAGTGTGTTTGGTCTTTTGGCGGACGGTCGGAACGGCTGGCCGATCGGACCGAGAACGCTGACAGAGTCACCGGGTTTTTTCGCCGAAAGCCAGCGAAGTCCATCGCCGACGATTTTGTAGAGGATCTCAATGCAGTCGTCTTCCGCACGCATAATGGACAGTGGTCTGCGCATTGGCAGCGTGTCGTCGCAAGTGACATGCACGAAATTACCCGGCTGAGCCGCCGCCGCACATTTGGGAGCGTGAATACGCATGATGAACTGGTCGCCCGGAAACCGCTCGACACTGAGCAATTCACCGGATTCAACAAAAATAGTATTGCGATTTCGCTGTGCGTGTTTTTGGGCGGCAGTGGTCATTCTGAACTCATAATCCTGCCGATTCTTTCCAGCACAGCCATGCGGACCGCGACGCCGTTGGTGACCTGTTTCGCGATCACGGAACGCGGGCCATCGGCAAGCGCGCCTTCGATTTCGATACCACGATTCATAGGCCCTGGATGCATGACGATGGCGTCGGGCTTCGCATGCTTCATGTTTTCGTGGCTAACGCCGAAGTTCGCGAAGTACTCGTCAATACCCGGAACACCGTCGAGATTGCCAATGCGTTCGCGTTGAATCCTGAGCGCCATAACGACATCCGCGTCCCTCAGGCCGTCGGTAATGTTGTCGACGATGATTGCGCCTGGAAAGCGATCAGCATCGGGCGCGAGGGCCGGCGGCGAGATAAGGCGCAATTCACCGATTCCCATCGTCTGTAAGGCTTCCGACGCTGACATCGCAACACGCGAATGCTGAATGTCGCCAACGATGGCAACAGCCATATTCTTGAAGTCAGCGTTGTGCTGGCGAATGGTCATTAGATCGAGCAAGCCCTGGGTGGGATGCGAGACGTCGGACTCGCCCGCATTCAACACGCTCACATGGTCTTCAACGTTGCGAGCAATGTAGGCTGGCACGCCGTCGCTGGCATCGCGGACGACCATGACGTCGACTTGCATCGCCTCCAACGTGTAGATCGTGTCGAGGATGCTTTCGCCCTTCTTGCGTGACGATGTGTTCACGTCAAGATTCAGAACGTCGGCGCCAAGTCGCCGACCGGCCAGGTCGAACGAAGCACGTGTGCGCGTGCTGGGTTCAAAAAACAGATTGCCAACGGTGCGTCCGGCGAGAGACTGGCTGCGAGCGGGCAAATTTCCGGGCGCCGTCAGATAGCGTTCCGCATCATCCAGTAATTCGGTTAACAGCGACGCGTCGATTCCCTTCAGTGACAACAGGTGTCGCAGGTTACCGTTCTCGTCGAACTGCAGTTGGGTATCGTCTTGCTCCATCGCGGGGGCATTCTACCCAGATGAGAGGTATCTTTCAGCGATAAATACTGCAGCCGCAGCATCGATCATCTCCTTCGAAATGCGACCTCGTGATCCCGAAGCACGCGCATTTTTGAGCACACGTTCCGCCTCGATCGACGTGTAGCGTTCGTCAACCGTGTCGACGGACAGGCCGTAGCGTCGCAATTCCTCAATAAATGCCTCGACCGGTTCCTGCATATCACTGACAGAGCCATCGGCGTGAAGCGGCATTCCAACCACGATACTGGTCGGCTGCCATTCCCTGATCAATGCCGCGACCGCGTCGTGGTCAATGCCCTCATCACGATTGGCAACAACACCGATTGGGCTTGCCGATCCGGTTATGTCCTGGCCAATTGCGACCCCGATTCGGCGCAATCCGAAATCGAAAGCAAGAATTGTTCTCGGGTGTGACAAGTCAGGCGTGGCCAGCGTCCGGCGATAGACTGGCGATGTCGACACCGAGTAGCCGGGCCGCAGAGTCCCAGCGTTCCTCGAAGGGCGTGTCGAAAACCAGTTGAGGTGTCGCAGTGACGTTTAACCATGAATTAGCCAGCATCTCTTCTTCGAGCTGCCCTGGCTCCCAGCCCGCGTAACCGATGGCAACAAGTGATTTTTCAGGGCCATCGCCGACCGCCATGGCATCAATAACATCGCGAGATAGCGTCAGCTGGATATCATCGGATACCGCCAGGGTGTTTTCGAAGCTGTGGTCTTTTCCGTGCAGAACAAATCCGCGCTCCGTGCCGACCGGCCCGCCGGACATGACCGGGCTGCTGGCGGTTTCCGGATCTGCATCGTCAACGGAAAGTTGTTCGAACAGGCCAGAGAGTTTCAAGTTAAGCGGGCGATTGATAATGATGCCGAGCGCACCGTTATCGTTATGTTCACAAATCAAGGTGACTGTGGTGCTGAAATTTGGGTCCGCCATGCCTGGCATAGCGATAAGCAATTGATTTGTAAGCGCGCTTTCCGGATCCATGTATCTAGTATCGGCGCTCGCGCTGTTCGGCACAAGCGGGCATCACTCAGCGCCGCTGCTAACCAGTTGTTCGGTGAACAGGAACTTGTATTCGAACGCGACAGTGTCGTATTCGTCAGCCATCGCTTCCGAGAATTCGTCGAACGGCGCGGATCGCTTGATAATGTCCATTGACGCCAGATCGAGGATTGTCGAACCGCTGCTTCGGCTGACCTCCGTATCGATCAGTTCGCCGAATTGGGAGATGGTGACCAACAGGGTTGGGCTGCAGGAAATTTCGCCAACGTTATTCAGTTGTGGCAGATACTCTGCACCGACGCCCTCAACGCGTCGCTTCCAGTTATCAAGATACGCGGCGGCGACTGATTCCCGGGTATCGGCGCTGATGACCAATTGTTGCGGATCGTCATCGCGAATGAGCAGCGTAGCCTGTTCTTCCTGAGGCAAGGGCAGCGTCACTTCGCTGCCGGCTTCCATCGCGATTGCCGTGCTCGTTTCAGGCTGCGGATCGGAACGAGGATCAATCTCAACCTGGCGAGTATTTTCACTCTGAGTGGCTAGAATTTCGTCAGCCGATTGCTCATGAGCTTGCGCCTCAAGCAAACTGTTGCCGTCGTCCTGGCCCTCGTTGTCGATTGGCATTGAACTTTGCAGCGGTGCTGCGGGACGAACCTGTTCGGTCGTATTGCCGCCACCCTCCTGACTCGCTTGCGCAAGGTATGCGGCTTCGTCCGGACGATCTATCTGCTGGTTGGTATCGGCAACGATAGTCACTTCCAGCGAAATGGCGTTCGCGAACTGATCTGCCAGTTCGGGGTTGAAGGTGACGCCGATAATGAGAATGCCGTGAAAGAGCGCGGCTAGAAAGAGCATGGCCGGCAACCGGTCGGGCACGGTCGGTGCGACGAGTCGCATCTCGTCGAGCGGGTCAGATTGCAGTGCTATGTTGGCCATATTCGCGCGAATAATCCGCCAATTTACCTACATAAACAAGGGACTAAATCGCAAAAGCCACGCTGATACAAGGTGACAGTGACCCTATATCGTCAGAGCAGCTTTCTCTCAATGGCGTCGAACATCAGACCCGCGATGTTCAGGTCAAATTTGCGGTCGAGTTCGCGGATACCGGTTGGACTGGTCACATTGACCTCGGTCATGTACTCGCCGATGACGTCGATGCCGGCAAATAACACGCCCTGATCCCGCAATACTGGCCCAACCTCGGCACAAATTCGTTTGTCGGCGTCAGACAACGGCTGCCCTTTAGTGGTCGCTCCAGCGACGATGTTGCCCCGATTGTCGTCGCCAGTCGGAATTCGTGCCAGCGCATACGGAACCGGTTCGCCGTCGACGAGCAGTATTCGTTTATCGCCCAGTGTGATTTCCGGAATGAAAACCTGCGCCATGGCGAATTGCTGGCCGTAATCGGTGAGCGTTTCAAAAATGACGTTGGCGTTGTTGTCACCTTGCTTGATGACGAAGATTGATCGTCCGCCCATTCCGTCGAGCGGTTTGACGACGATGCGGCCGTGTTCACCCAGAAAAGCCTTCATCTCCTGCATGGAACGAGTTACCAGCGTCAACGGTGTGCAGTCCGGGAACCAGGCGGTATACGCCTTTTCGTTCATGTCGCGCAGTGCCTGTGGTGCGTTCACAACCAGAGCACCGGCTAATTTGGCCCGATCAAGTATGTAAGTCGTGTACACGTACTCCATATTGAACGGCGGATCTTTGCGCATCAGGATGGCATCGAGGTCGCCGAGTTCGATATCTTGCTGTTCCCCGAAATCGAACCAATCGTCGCTATCGTCGCGTACGGTCAGTCGAGTTGATCGTCCGATCGCTTTACCCGAGAGCATGCGCAAATCC
>RCNB010009000.1_pt1 | contig 12594 bp, 18 predicted proteins | sample 2041321 | NCBI WGS metagenome assembly RCNB01 (sample SAMN09708232, study PRJNA481090) | Marine sediment metagenome, whole genome shotgun sequencing project. | reverse complement strand
AGGGCGGTGGCACCTTCCGGGAGATCAGCGTCGTCATACCGCGGGTGAACGGGATGCCGACGTCGACGGAAGGGAGTGCGAAGAAACCACGATCGGCACGCATGACCCGGTAATCGTGGGCGAGAGCGAGCAACGCTCCGGCAGCGATGCAATGTCCGTTGATCGCCGCGACCGTAACAAACGGAGCGGAGATGAGGCGCCCCAGGAGATGATCGACGGTCGAGAGGAACGTTGTCAGCTCATCTGGTTCCAGAGTCTCCACGTACCCGAGGGAGAGACCGGTTGAGAAGAAGCGGTCCGCTCCCGTGGTGACCAGGGTTCGAGGACCGGACTCAGCGGCGACTTCGTCGAGCACGGCGTTGAACCCGTCAACGAACGGCGGATCGATGACATTCTCGTCATGATCAAGTGTCGCGATGAACACGGATCCCTGTTGCTGGAGCACAGTCATCCGATGCATCGTCCTCTCGTCGACTCGGTCACTCTTGGATTGGGTACAGTCTTGCGCATATGGAGATTGAAGTCGGTACCAGTGCGACCGTCCGCCTTGTCGTCGGCGAAGACGACACCGCCATCGCTCTCGGGAGCGGAGACGTGCCTGTCCTGGGGACGCCGCGCATCGTGGCTCTGATGGAACAAGCGGCGGTAGCCGCCCTTGCCGGGACGCTCGATGAAGGTGCCACATCTGTGGGAACCCGAATCGCCGTCGATCACTACGCGGCATCGCTCATCGGCGCTGCCGTTGCCGCAACGGCAGAAGTCGTCGCCCTCGATGGACGGGCAGTGTCGTTTCGACTCGCGGCTCATGAGGGGGATCGGCAGGTGGCGACCGGAGATCACGTCCGATTCGTCGTGGATCGGGATCGGTTCCTCGGTTCCTAACCGATCCATTCGACGCGACACCACGATCGACGTTGGCAGTTCGGGCACTGCATCCAACGGCTGTAGTGCTTGCCCGGGATCCACAGCGAGATCATCGCGATACGAACGCCGATGTCGATGTGGGACGCTCGCGTCTTCGTGTCGCAGAAGGAACACTCGATGACCCCGGTGCCGTGCTGGTGTTCTCCGGTCGAGAAGAGTGCCGCCTGACCCTCGCGCTTCTCCGACTCGTGGAGGGCGTCATCTTCGAGCGGGTCATCGAGTTGGGCAGGCGGCGCCTCGAAGAGGGCTCTCTTGCCTTGCGGGTCTGAGCGTCCGGTCATGTCCGTCTCTCGATCTCTTCGGCGAGCTGTCGGTAGGCCTCGGCGCTCTTGGATCGGCGGGCGTGGGCGAGGACCGACCTCCCTCTCCCGGGTGCCTCAGCGACTTTGACAGAGCGTGGGATCGGAGGAGGGAGCACCTCGATGCCGTGCGTCTCAGAGACCTCGACGAGGGTCCGCTTGCCGAGGTTGGTTCTGGCGTCGAACATCGTTGCCACGGCACCGAGAACTTCGAGATTCTCGTTGGTGTACGCCCTGACGTCCTCGATCGTCTCGAGAAGCTGTCCAACAGCCCGGTGGGAGAGCGTTTCAGCCTGAAACGGGATGAGGACGTGGGATGCAGCGGTGAGTCCATTGAGCGTGAGGATCCCCAGGGAGGGCGCGCAATCGATGAACACGTAGTCGTAGTCGTCGATGATCGTTTTGAGGGCGCGACCGAGAACGAACTCCCTGCCGGTCTTCGTGAGCAGGTGAATCTCCGAACCGGCGAGGTCGATGGATGAGGGCACGAGATCGATGCCGTTCGCATCAATGACCGTGTCGGCGATCTTGACCCGACCCAGCATCACGTCGTGTACGGTCACTTCGAGATCGTCCGGGTTGATGCCGTTCTCATACGTGAGGCAAGCCTGGGGGTCGAGATCGACTACCAGGACACGATTGTCCCGTTCGACGAGTGCGGCCGCGAGCGTGTGGACGGTGGTGGTCTTCGCAACCCCACCCTTCTGATTCGCAACAGCGATGACGGCGCCCATGCGGAGATTGTAGATACCCCCGCCAGGGCAAGCCCTGGCGGTGCCGTATTCCGTATTCCGGACCCAGTGCTCCGTGGCGGCGGAAACCGAGTGATGTGATTCCAGTGCCCGATACGGACTATGGACTACGGACTACTCCGGCCCCTCAGGAACACACGGTCCCTCATATCCCGGCCGCAGCACCGGGTGCCCGGTTGCTTCGATGTACACCGGGACAAGGCATGCACCGATGCGGCCATCGGGTTCGAACACGAACTGGGCCACGGCCGTCGTCCGGGCCTGTGTGGAACCGGCCTGCCAGACGAAGTTGCCGAGACCCCAGGCGATAGGTTTGCCCGCGTACCAGCCGAGCGGTTGGAGAATGTGTTGGTGGTGTCCGAAGATGCCGTCCGCACCTGCATCAATGAATGCTTCGGCGAGACGGATCTCGAATGGTCGGGGCTGGGTCGTGCCCTGCTCGCCCCAGTGGATCGTCACGAGGACGAGGTCCGCGATCTCGTTGGCCGCCCTGATGGCGTCGGTCATTGCTTCGGCAGAGTCGCCGTCGGTCATGCCGGGCCGATCTTCCGTGGCGAGCCAGGACCCCGTTTCGGGGTGGACGCCACCGCCGCCTAGGATCGCAATCTTCCATCCGTTCTCCTCGAGGAGAACCGGCGCATAGGCCTCGGCAGCATCGGCACCCGCTCCGACGGGATCGATACCGACCCCTTCCAGATTGATGCGAGCGTCGAGCATTGCATCGAACCCGTAATCCATAGCGTGATTGTTGGCCAGATTGGCAACCTCCACACCCGCCGCTGCCATTGATGGGAGGGCCTCGGGGTCGCAACGGAAGGTCCACGGCTTGTTCCATGGCGTGCCGAGAACCGATGCCGAGCACTCCAGGTTGACCACGGTGATGTCATCCTGGTTCAGGATGTCATCGAGCCCGGACCACGCATACTCGTAGCCGGTGGATGGAAACGATCGGACAAAGGCCGGATCGAGATTCACGTCGCCCGTTCCGCTGATAACGATGCGTCGCTTCTCGGTCGGGATTGGGACGACCGGTTCGGCCGTTGTTGTCGTTGTGGAGAGTTCCGCAATGGTGACCGTGGTCGTCGTAGCCGGTGTGGTGACAGTCGTCGTCGGTGAAATCGCTGTGATCGGCGTGAAGGCCACGGGGGGTGTCGGTGATGCCGAGGCGCCCATTGTGCAGGCGCCAAGAAGCATCCCGAACGCCGCCCATCCGGCTACCCGAAGGAACCGATTCCAATGCATCGAGACAACGGTACCTTTCAGGCATGGAAACACGGTCGTTCATGCGCGTCCGCGCGGCCGGAAGACACCGCGTCATTGTTAGCGGATGCAGAGAAGGAGCACACAATGGAGAAGTGGGTCTACCGGTTCGAGGAGGTCGATCAGGCTGAGGCAGCCCTCGACGGCGACTGGGACCAAGTTCGAGGATTGCTTGGTGGCAAGGGTGCCAATCTGGGTGACATGTCGCGGATTGGTGTTCCGGTGCCTCCGGGTTTCACCATCACGACGCAGGCGTGCAACGCCTACCTCGACAACGAGGAGCAGTTCCCCGATGGACTCACCGGCCAATTCGATGCTGCTCTGGCGGCCACCGAGGCCGCCCTCGGGAAGACCTTTGGCTCCGCCGATTCACCGCTCCTCGTCTCCTGTCGTTCGGGCGCCAAGTTCTCTATGCCCGGGATGATGGACACCGTCCTCAACATCGGCATCAACGACGCGGTCCTCCCCGGCATGGTCGAGGCATTCGGCAATGAGCGCTTCGTCTATGACTCCTATCGACGCCTCGTGCAGATGTTCGGAAGCGTTGTCATGGGTGTCGACGACCATGCATTCGAGCATGTGCTGACCGATGCCCGCGCTGCCGCCGGCGTCGAGAACGACTCCGACCTCGACGTGGCAGAATTGTCCGACGTGTTGGCGAAGTTCAAGGAGATCTTCAAGAACGAGACGGGTAAAGACTTCCCCCAGGATCCCAAAGACCAACTGATGATGGCTGTAGAAGCCGTCTTCAAGTCCTGGAACTCTGACCGTGCCTTCGCCTACCGCAACGCTGACGGAATCCCTCACGATCTCGGAACAGCCGTCAACGTTCAGGCGATGGTGTTCGGCAACATGGGAGGCGGATCAGGGACCGGCGTGGCGATGTCCCGCAACGCCACTACCGGAGAACCGCAGCTCGAGGGCGACTACCTGCTCAACGCCCAGGGCGAAGACGTCGTCGCAGGCATCCGGAGAACCGACCCGATCGCCAAGCTCGGTGATGACATGCCAGCGGCGTACGCGGAGTTCGACGCATTCGCGACGAAGCTCGAGAACCACTACCGCAACATGCAGGACATGGAGTTCACGATCGAGAACGGGAAGCTCTGGCTCCTCCAGACCCGTGACGGCAAGCGGACCGCACAGGCCGCAGTCCGGATCGCCGTCGACATGGTCGAAGAAGGGATGATCTCGAAGGATGAAGCCCTCATGAGGGTCTCGCCCGATCATGTGGACTTCTTCTTGCACCCACAGTTCAACGCAGACTCGAGAGAGGAAGCAGCTGCAGCGGGCCGACAGATCGCCCTCGGGCTGAACGTCTCTCCGGGTGCGGCGGTCGGCATGGTTGCCTTCGACCCGGATCTCGCTCAGGCATGGGCGAAGGAAGGCAAGGACGTGATCCTCGGACGCCCCGAGACGAAGTTCACGGCATGCTCGCTGCGAACGGCATCGTCACGTCACGCGGCGGCCGGACCAGCCACGCGGCGCTCGTTGCTCGTCAGTTCGGCAAGCCTGCCGTTGTCGGTGCGCACGAACTCGACATCGACGTTGCGGCCCGAACGATGTCCGTCGGGGACATCGTCGTCAACGAGGGCGACTGGCTCTCCGTCGACGGCACGACCGGTGAGGTCTTCCTCGGCGTGGTTGAGACCAAGGTTCCCGACATCGACGATCCGTGGCTCACCAAGCTCCTCGGCTGGGCGGACGACCGCCGCGAACTCGACGTGTGGGCGAACGCCGACTACCCGAGCGACGCGGTGCGCGCACGCTCGTACGGCGCTCGCGGTATCGGGCTGTGTCGGACCGAGCACATGTTCTTCGAGCCGGAGCGTCTTCCCGTCGTTCAGCGCATGATCCTCGCGGACGATCAGGCGGAGCGCGAGGAGATCACCTTCTCGCTGTTGCCGCTCCAGCGCGAGGACTTCGCCGGACTGTTCCGGGCGATGGACGGCTACCCGGTCGTCATCCGACTTATCGACCCGCCGCTCCACGAGTTTCTCCCGGGATTCCATGAGCTCGTCACGGAGATCGCTGATCTGCGGATCAAGCTGCACGATACGACGGACGCAGCCGAGCAAGATGCCATGAGTGCCGAGATCGCAGAGAAGTCTGTGATGCTCGACCGTGTGGAGGCCCTGCGAGAGCAGAACCCGATGCTCGGTCTTCGCGGTGTACGCCTCGGCATACTGCGTCCGGAGTTGACCCGTATGCAGGTGCGGGCGATCTTCGAGGCGGCGTGCATGGTGACCCGGGAGGGCATCGATGTGCACCCCGAGATCATGATCCCGCTGACGAGCCATGTGAACGAGCTCAAGCGTCAGCGTGGCATCCTCGAGCGGGAAGCCAAGGACGTCATGGCTGAGCAGAGCCTCGAAGTCGACTACAAGTTCGGGACGATGATCGAGATCCCGCGGGCGGCGCTTACGGCGGATGAGATCGCCGAGTACGCCGAGTTCATCTCGTTCGGCACGAACGACCTGACGCAGATGACATACGGCATCAGCCGTGACGACGCCGAGGGCGGCTTCCTCATTGAGTACCTGTCGGAGGGGATTCTCGACGACAACCCGTTCTTCACGATCGATCCGAACGGTGTCGGTCAGATCATGGGAATTGCACTCGAGAAGGCGAGGTCGGTCCGTCCGAATCTGGAGGCCGGCATCTGTGGTGAGCACGGTGGCGAGCCGCGATCGATCGCACTCTGCCCTGAACTACGTGAGTTGCTCACCGTTCCGGGTCCCAATCGCGAGACTGGCAGCCGCACAAGCAGCGATTGCGTCTGAGTAGCAAGTAGCAGGAGGAGCGTCCCTCTGGCGAGAGCCGGGAGGGGCGCTTCTCTTGTCTTGCCACCTGCTACTTGCTCCTCCTCTCCGGCCTCAGGTCTTCGCTCTCTTCCGCCGATACCAGACCATGGACGCACTTCAGGGGCATCTCGATTCGTTCTCACTCGCCGACGTCGTTCGTCTTCTCGCAGCGGCCGGTGGAACGGGCGTGCTCCGGGTCGAGCGGGGACCGCTCACGGGTCGGGTCTTCTTCGTCGATGGCTGTCTGACGTATGCGACAACGAGAGATGGCGATGGATCGGTTGCCGCGCTTGCCCGGTTGGGAACCGGACCCGACCGAGATCGCAGGGGACGCAATCCGGGAGGGAGATGGCCCGAACCGGCACGACCGCTCATCCTCCAGCAGATCAGCGAAGTCCTCATCCGTCTGGCTCACGGATCCACCGGACGATTCTGGTTTGTTGATGGAGTGGTGACCAGGGCATACGGCGCGGAAGAGATCCAGCGGTTCGACGTAGAAGAAGCTCTCGAGGCTGCAGCGGCTCGCCGTGCCGAATGGGCGAAGATCGTGCAGATTGTTCCCGACACTTCGATACGCTTCGTCGTACGTCCCCACCTTGCTGCGGGAGTAGCAGAGGTTGTCATCGATTCAGATACCTGGCCGATACTGGCAGCGGTCGGGAGCGGTGCCTCGATACAGGAGGTCGCCGAGCGACTCAACCTGTTCGAACTATCGGCGGCCGGTCTCGTTGCCGATCTCTACGGTCGCGGATTGATCGTGAGGGAATACGGCTCTGAATCTGTTCCGAGTGTTCTGGTGCAGATGGAGAGCGAAACAGCCTGATCTTGCGGGCTCAGATCGGGGGAGTCGTGCCGGCAACCAGCCGGGCGATCCACACGACCACCAGTAGTACTGCCGTTCCGCCGATGACGACGTCGACCCAACAACGGTGTTTCCACCGAATCCACCCCGCCTGGTGTGCCGCCCAGATCGTCCACGCACCGAGGAGTTCAGCGACCACAAGCAGGATCAGCGGGTGGTAGCGGAGCGCCTCGGTGAGGTTCCCTCGAAGAAGGTGGCCGGCGGCCCTCGTCATCCCGCAACCTGGGCAAGCCACCCCGGTGCAGTTGGCGAAGCCGCAGATCGTCGGGCTCCCATCGGACGGTGAGATCGTGGCCAGCGTGATGGCCGCGACGAACGGAATCGCGAAGAGCGACTTCCTCCCGAGTTGGGACGCCGCAGGCGAGAGCGCGATCACGAACCGGTGGCGGCGACTATTGCGATGAATCCGAAGATCACGAGGAATCCGATGCCGACGATCAAGAGGACCGTCGAGATGATTCCGAGGATTCGTCCCGCCTGCGCCGTGCCACGGTTCTCGGGTGCGCGCCGCCCGGCATCGATCCCTGCGAGCTCCTTGTTGCCCATGACCCACGCGAACGGGCCGAGAACCTGACAGAGCACGAGGCCGAGAATCCCGAGAACGAGAATCGTCGTTGCCTGGCTGTCTTCCTGGTAGTACTGATCAGTCATGGACCCAGTATGGCCAACCAGAGCGCCGGTGACCACTCCCAACCGCGTACCCAGGGTTGCAGTCCCCGCATACGGCGCCACCGGCCCAGAGAACGCATTGATTGCCGGGCGCGAGCCGCCCATACGGACGACCCGCGATCGGCATTGGGCCCCTAGCTCCGACCCAGACCTGTCAGCATTGCCTCGCCGTCGATGGCTGTGAGGTCGATGACCTCGGCGATGTGCGCCGTGCGGGATGTCGTGAGCGCAGCAAGATCGTTGATCTTCGTCTCGACCTCCGCGACCGCAGTGCGCAACTCTTCAAGGCGCGTCGCCAGCCGGACCTCCTCTCGGTGAGCAGCCCCGACGATCTCGTTTCCGATCCGTTCGGCTTCGACGACGGCTGTCGCCTTCATGGCGTCAATCTCGGCAGTGTTGGCCTCGAGTGCCTGTTCGGTCAGTGTCACAGCGTCTGAACGCGCCATCTCGGCGTCAAGCAACAGCCGGTGCGAGGCGGCCTCGGCTTCAGCCATCCGGTCTGCCGCCTCGCCTTGCGCTCGAATCATCGCCTCGTCACGCTCGAACATCAGGGCCTCGGCCTCGGCGCGTGCGCTCTCGATGAGCCGACCGGCTTCTGCATTGGCGTCACCAACGATCATCGCAGCACGCCCTGCACTCTCGTTGATCATCTCGTCTCTTGTGCGCTGAGCGGCAGCGAACGTCCGGCGAATAGCGTCGACAGAGTCGTCTGCCTGTGCGACTCTCGCTTCGAGCGCGGCGGTGTCGTGTTCGTGGGATCTGAGGGTGGCGATCAGCCGGACCATGACCCGGTCGACCTCGACGGCGTCGTATCCCTTGCGGCGCACGCGAGCGAACCTGTGTGCCTCAACGGTTGATGCCTTGATTTTCATGCGTCCGTCTCCCCGGATCCCTCCGCCCGTCGCAGCCCCTGCAATCCTGCAGAGCGACCGGGTTGGTCGCATTCGAATCATGACCCTACGCTGAACGCTCGGCATCTGCAAGGCAATATCAACAGGGTGGACTCCGAGCTCGGAGTGGAGTAGAACGGTCACATGGATCGCATCACGGTCGACATCGATAAAGAGTGGCTCTCGGTCGCGGACATCTGTGAGTACATGGAGGTGTCCACCTTCGTCGTCACCAGTCAACTGCGGTCCGGCGGGCTTCCTGCGGTCAAGTTCGGCAGAGAGTGGCGGGTCGCTCGGCAGGATTTCGAAGATTGGATCAACGAACAGCGCATTGACACCGCGACGAGAGTCGATATCGAAGCGAGAGCGGACAGCTCGCCGGGGTGAGTGGTTTCAGCCAAACGCTCAGAAGGTCGTTCTCGGCTCTATCCACCCGGCGGTCGCACGAGTAGCCTCGGTGTCGTCGACACATGGGAGGTCACCGTGCTGGATCAGGCTCAGATCGATCGACTCAGGCGGATCGATACCCGGGGATACCCCGTGCTGTCGGTCTATGTGAACCTCCTGCCGGGTCCCGAATCCCTGCGCAATCTTCCCGCCCGGATCAAGGATCTTCTCGCACAAGTCGAGGTGGCTTCCGTATCCCTCCCGCGGTCACAGCGCCTCTCGATTCGAGATGACGTCCGGGCGCTCTCGCGCGACGTCGGGCGGTTCGGCACAGAACTTGGCCATGGCGTTGCCGTCTTCCGCTCGTCCGGAGCGGAGATCGACGAGCAATTAGCGCTTCCCGGACCAGTGAGAGACCGGGCCATCGTCGATGATGCTCCGTACCTCCGGCCCCTCGAAGCAATGATCGAGCACTATCAGAGCTACTGCGTGGCGGTCATCGGGCGGCGTCTCGGATCCATCTTCCTGTTCTCCATGGACCACCTCGAGACCTGGGAGGAGATGCGCGACGAGGAGGTCCGCAAGGCCAACTACGGCGGGTTCTCCGGATACGAAGAGCAGCGCGTCCGTGCAAGATCCGACGAGATGACGGCTCGACACTACCGGCATGTCGCTGAGCGATTGACGGAGTTGCTACGAACCGATGGCGGGTTCGACCTCCTCATTGTCGGAGGCTCCGATTCCCATGTTGCAGGTCTCCTCGGGGCCCTTCCTCGCGACGTTGCCGCGCTCTCGGCCGGCACGTTCACGATCGACCCTGGAACGATGACGCCGTCGACGGTGCTCGATCATGCACGCCGGGTTGCAGCCGAGTGGGAAGTACGCGAAGAACGCCGGCTCGTCGCCGATCTTTTCGATGCTGCAGCATCCGGGCGGTCCGCAATCCTCGGCCTTGAGGAGGCATGCGCAGCGGTCAACCGAAGCGCTGTGGAGGTGCTCTACGTCCAAGCAGAGAGCACCACTCCTGGCTCGGTCTGCACGAGTTGCGGCCGCGTGACCTGCGAGGCCGGATCGGCGTGCTCGACCTGTGGCGGAGTCCTCCGTCCTCTCCCCGACGTCGTTGATCGCTTGAGCGAGTCGGTTCGCAGCGCCGGTGGCCGGGTGCGTCACATTTTGAATGGGGGGCCGCTGGCAGAGGTCGAAGCCGGCGCTCTGCTGCGATATGCGGACCCGATGGTCGATCCGACCTGACCTGGGGTACCGTTACCGTCCCATTGAAGGAGGGACCGTGCCACGGATCGTCGCTGTGGTTCTCGCGAGTGACCCCGGAGAAGGCTTCGCCGGGTCGAAGTATCTGAGCGACGTCGATGGCATCAAGCTGATCGACCGGTCGCTTGCAGACGCGTCCGTATGGCCGGTGGATGAAGTCGTCGTTGTGCTCGGCCCCGATGCCGAGAACGTCGCTTCCACGCTTGGCTCCTGGGACGTCACCATCGTCATCGACCCAGAGTGGGAAGAGGGATCGGCCGCTTCGCTACGCGTTGGCCTCGATGTTGTGATGCGTGGTCCCGCAACGGAGTTCGTCGTCATAGCGTTCGCCGATCAGCCCGGAGTCTCTGCGAGTGACGTCTCCGCCCTTGTGGAAGCGGCCGAAGACGTTTCGGCGGTCGTTCCGAAGTACCGGTACCGACGCGGATTCCCGATCGTGCTCGCTAGAGAGTCGTGGGAACACCTACTCGGTTTGGAGGGCGACGTTGATCTTCTGGGTCTCCTCGAAAGTCATCCTGATGGCGTTACCGAGGTGTGGTTCGATCACCTCGAGACTCCACGGATACTGAGCCCGGACGATGTCACCGGCCGATGAAGCCGGTCCGCTCGGAGACTGTTGAACAATCCGAAGTGGTGCCTCTCTGGGTCTCATCGCCCCTGCCTTCGGCCGAGGCGTTCGGTGTATCGGTTTGATACAGATTCTCTCCTCGTCCTGTGGCAGATGACGATGATCCTCCGGAGATTCACTTACAGCGAGGTTTCAACAGCCTCCTCGTCGAGGCGTTCGAGCATTCGTTAGGATGTGGCTGTGAGCTCCGACGGCGACCAAGAGGGGGCAAGCGATGGCATCGATCTCAGCGATCGAATCTATGGATCAGCGCGACGCAACAAAGCTCCGCAAGGCGGGCGTGCGTACAACCGATGCCCTGCTTAAGACCGCCGCGAAGCGAACAGGACGCCGCCGACTTGCCAAACAGGCGGACGTTTCCGAGAGCGACATCCTTTCCTGGGTGAATCGCGCCGACCTGATGCGGATCAAGGGCGTTGGCTCAGAGTATGCGGACCTGTTGGAAGCTGCCGGTATTGACACGATTCGTGAGCTGCGGCGCAGGAACGCCGATCGGCTCCTCGCTGCAATGACAGACCTGAACGCCAGAAGACGATTGATCCGCCGTCTCCCGACAAATGGAATGGTCGCTGGTTGGATAGAAGCGGCGAAGGGCATCGAGCCACTGGTGACGCACTGAAGAAGTAGATCAGTAGAGCAGTAGCTCAGGGTCGCCAGACGCCAGGCGAGAGACATGAGAGGCCAGACAGCGAAGCGTCCCTCCGGAGAACCGGGGAGACGCTTCACTGATCTACTGATCTACTGATCTACTGATCTACTGGTCTACTTCTCGGTTGTGGTCTTCTCTGCTGTTGCCTTGGGAGCGGTCTTCTTTGGCGTGGCCTTCTTGGCTGTGGCTTCGGGAGTCGTCTTCTTGGAAGCTGTCTTCTTCGGAGCAGTCTTCTTCGCAACCGTCTTCTTCGGGGCGGTCTTCCCGGCCTCGGTCTTCTTGGAGCCGACACGCCGGGGGTGAACTGCTCGCGCCAGTTGTTGAGCGTGGTCTCGAGCTGCTCGCGCAGGATCTCAACCTTCTCCTGGAACTGATCGACGTCGACCTTCTCCTGGATCTGCTCGAGGACCTTGGCCTCCTGGATGTGCTCGACGCCATCCTGGAGCTGTCCCACCATGTTCGACTCGCGGATCGAACCGCTCAGATCGCGGCCGGCGGCCTCGAGCTCAGCGAGCGAGGTCTCCATGAACAACTGAGTTCCGAAGTCCATGACCATGCGGCTCGCGCCACCTAGGTCGGCGATCGAAGCCTCGGTGAACAGGTCTGTTCCGAAGTCCTTGGTCTTGCGGCCGGTCACCATCGGGGTTCCGACGGCGATGTAGAACACCTTGATGGCGTTCTCCTTCTGGGTGTTCATGACGGTGGTCATGTCGTCTCCTTCTGTCCATTGCCAACGAAGCTTCGATAGATCTCCGTTAGCGCTTGTTGCTGGGGCTTGGTGAGCGTCGCGTCGGACGCGATGGCGTCTTCAACGCTGGAGCGCTCGATGTCGTCGAGGAGTCCTGCGCGCTCGTAGAGGGATTCGGTGCTGATCTCCAATGCTCGTGCGAGCGATTTCAGGATCTCTGCCGAGGGCTTACGAAGGCCACGTTCGATCTGCGACAGATAAGGATTGGAGATGCCTGCCTGGTCGGCGAGCTTCCGAATGGACAACGCTGAACGTGTCCGCTGCTCCTTGATGAACGCGCCGAGATCTGGAACGGTTGGGCTCTTCACGATGATTGCAGTATATCGCAGAGTGCTAACTACTGCAAGCACGGGGCCCGGCCGTCCAGGACAATCATCTAGGAGAAGGCGGTCCCTCTTCCAGCGAGCAGCGTGTCGAGGCTGGTCTGCACCGACCGTCGAATGTCCTCGGATC
>RCNB010002015.1_pt1 | contig 12594 bp, 9 predicted proteins | sample 2041321 | NCBI WGS metagenome assembly RCNB01 (sample SAMN09708232, study PRJNA481090) | Marine sediment metagenome, whole genome shotgun sequencing project. | reverse complement strand
AGCCATTTCTTATCCCCTATTGCAAAAATTTATAGTAAAATATTATATAAAATAGTACCTTATTATACATAGTACTGTAACAAAAAGAATTCCCTCTCGTCTATTAGTTGTAAGTCAATCAAAAATAACAAAATGGAAACTTTACATCAACATCAAATAAGACCAAGAGTTTATTACCAAATAGGTTTTGGTTGGATAACAGATAGATTGTATCATCAAAAAATTGAAAACAAAACAACTAAAAATATATAATCATGAGAGCATCATTAAGAAGAACAGTTACAGAAACAAGAGTTAATTCATTCTTTTCAACTTTTAAAGACACTAAAAGGGTTCAGTGGGCAGGATATAGAAATTATAATCGTTAATCAAGAAACATCATCATCAAATCAAAAAACATTCAAAAAACAAAAATCATGAGAGCATCAACAAGAAGAACAGATACAGAAACAAGAGTTAATTCATTCTTTTCAACTTTTAAAGTCACCAAAAGAGTTCAGTGGGCAGGTTATAGAAATTATAATCGCTAATTAAGAATCATCATCATCAAATCAAAAAACCCTGAACACGATTCAGGATAAAAACAGAAATCATGAAAGCAGCAATAAACAAAACACCTACAGAAGCAAGAAAATACTCCTATTTCTCAAATTTTAAAGACAGCAAAAGAGTGCGTTGGGCAGAATACAGAAACTATAGTCATTGATATTAGGCGAAATCATTTAGCCATTGCTATAAGAACATTAATAAAGGGGCACACTTAAGTAAAGTGGACTCCTTTTTTCATTTCTAACTTATTACCATTCTAATAATGAATTGCAATTGCCTCACCTAGAAAAGCCTAATTACTAAAAATCAAGTGATTTTTATGGAATTATTCTTTTTATGCTTTTTATGGAAGAATATCCGGTTTATTTTTTATTTCCATTGTATGCACACTAAGAATAAATTTCCCCAAAGAAATTGTAATACAAATAATAAGCTTAGTGGCTTTTATTAGGAATAATTTTATTAATTTTCATCAATTAACATTTTATGATGAAAACTTCAAATCACTCTGTTTTAATTCTTCATTTCATCAATATTAAATTTTAAAAGAGTACAAAGTGAATATGTACTAAATCAGTTTTTAACAACTAAAACCAATAATAAAGTATGACAAAAGCATACATTTTCACCTCGTATGCCCACGAGGACGAAGAATTAAAAAATGAAATGGATAAGTACCTGAAGGTTCTTAAACGTTCCGGTAAAATTGATACGTGGAACGATAGGGCACTTATTGCGGGCCAAGAATGGGATAAAACCATTATGGATGAACTTACAAAAGCGAATATAATCTTACTTCTAATCAGTGTTGATTTCAATGCATCAGACTTTATTTGGGATAAGGAGCTGGCTGAGGCCATGAAACGGCATGAAGAAGGCACCGCATTCGTAGTGCCGATTATATTGAGAAATTGCAAATGGACCGATATGCCATATGCTAAATTGCAAGCGCTACCGCGGAACGCACAACCCATCACCGAATTTGAAGACCGCGATGCGGCGTTTACGGAGATTGCCACCGGGATTGAAAGATTGGTAGACTACATCTTGACCAAATAATTAGATCTAAATCCGTTAATGGTAGGTGATAAATGAATTAGGAAATGATGAATACGATTATTTAATTCTAATAAACATGTCCAATCTCAGTAACCAACCTCAGACCGAAAAAGGTAGTCAGATAGATGTTTATTTCTTAGCTGCTCCAGAAGATGAAGCAATGTGCCGAAGCATTAAGAAGCACCTCACTCCCATTATTCGAAATTCTAAAACACCTATTAAAGTACATAGCGACTTTGAGATTTCGCCCGGGCATGATATTAACAAGTACAAGCAAAAATTATTTGAGGCAGAAATTGTCCTCGCCTTTATAAGTGCGGATTATTTGTATAATAATGAATGTCATCGTCGTACTCAAAAAGTAATTGAGCGATACAATAAGAAAGAAACCATTTTACTACCTATTTTGGTACGTAATTGTTTATGGAATTCCACACCTTTTGGTGAACTTCAACTCCTCCCTAGAAATAGGCAGCCCCTTAACAACAAGGAATTCTGGAATAGTGAAGACGATGCCTTGACTATTGTGGCGGGCGAAATTCACGAAGCGATCAATTCCTTTAATTTAGGTGGACATGATGAAATTCGCACCAATTGGAGAATGTTATACTACATCAAAGTACTCTGGAAAAGAGGCTTAGCATATCTCCTGGATATTATTTTAATAATAATTCCTTCGTATATAGTATTATGGTCATTCAGTGAATCATTAAAAATGCTGTTAACGGAACATGGAATTGCTGGTCATGTTATAATTTATGGTATACCTACAACCTGTATAGTACTATTTTGTGCGATATTGGAGTCCTCTAAATGGGGTGGCACTTTTGGCAAAATTCTTCTTAGAATGCAAACCACAGACCTTGTCGGTAACCGAATTTCTTTTGTAAGGGCATTGTGGCGAAATTTTCTCAGGTTTTACATTGGGGGCCTATGGATATTAGTAATCCCCGAATTTATTATCAACTATAAGAATCCTTTTTATTGGAATATACTAATGGTCTCGGCCCCCTTATTAGCACTACAAATCATTTACTTATTGAGCACCAAGACTGTAATACATGACCATATAACCGGTACTGTAGTAGGTGAGCGTTTAAAACATTAAATACCCACCGCAATAACTAACATTAAAATCATTTTAAAGTTTAATGGTACCTGAAGAAAATCTTAATGATAATCCCAACTAGTATTTTATCATAACCCAAAAAGCAGTTGGTCCATCCGATCTTATTTCCACGATTTCTGCAATACTGCCTGTACTTAAGGATCCTTTGTTTCCAAAAGTTCTTTTAGGACCATTCCTAACCGTGACTCCGGATTTGACTTTTATCAAATCTCCAGCCTTTGGCTTGGTGTCTTCTTCACCTTCAATTTGATTAAAATAACGACCGTTTTCCATTTTACCATTAGAAGTAACTTTACCATAATAAGCCCACCCATCAGACGTAAGCAAATCTTTAACAGAATCGACAGCTTCTTGGTGATGACGTCCATCTTTTCCATAATTCTTGATGTAGTCCAAAAAAGCCGGTACAGTACCATCGTTCCTTGCTCTTTCATATGCATTGCGATCTTCAGCAGCCCCCGTGAGCACAACGATCCTAGCATTGGCTTTGGAAACACTATCACCTTCGGGATATTTACGAAGATAAATTTGATACCCCGTTCTATCATCTTCCTCTCTGGCCGTTGCCCAGTCGATATCATGTTCCTTTTGCCATTCTATTTGCTTTAATTCTGAAATAAAGCGATTGGCTTCCGTAGTATATTTTCCTTCAGGAAAATCGCTAACATATTTTTCAAAGGCTGCTATTTTATTTGCTGTTTTGGCACTATCATAAGCAATTTTATCATCGTCTTTTAAGAGTGGTGGTACCAGCCAAATGGCCAACCCGATTATCACAGCCCCAATTATCCCCAAAACAACTTTCATAGGAAAAGGTTTTTTATCAGTATTCTTAGGATGACTTAAGTTCTCTTCTTTCGACTTTTCAACTTCTTCAACTTCTTCAACTTCTGGAATGATAGGGCGTTTTTCATGTTCTTCATCACGCATAGACTGGGCCAGTTTCTTGATACCTTCGGCGATATTCATATAGGCATTATCCCGACTGCCCCATGCAGGGTCATCCACAGGCTTGGATTGATCAGGAAGCATGCTGAATTGTGCATAGGCATCGCTCAACATACAGGCACGGATCTTGATCGGTACTAGTCGAGTTCCCTTCTTGGCTTTAAGGGCAAAAGCCATTTCCTCTAATTCTACCCCGTGATTGGAACCGACAAAATCTGCACTCAGCAATAGGGCAATGATATCACATTGGCTCATTCTTTTCCTTAAATCTGACATAACATCAGCTCCTGGCATTACTTCACCAGCACTCCATTCACTAATATACCCTTCTTCCTTCAGGGCGGAAAGATGTTTACTTAATTCGTTTTTGTAGGCTTCATCTTCAGTGGCATAGGCCATGAACATTTTAATTTCCTTCATAATAATTAGTTGTCTTGCTTGGTTTTCTGCTTAAATATACTATATAAATGAATTTTAACAATTGTAAAGCATTAGAATTTTTGGTAAAGCCCATCACTTTAATGAATCGATAATATTTTGGCGTGTGTTTATCTATAAAATTAAGGGCGGATATTAAAATTAGTCTTCTTCAGTACCCGCTAAGGCCTGGTATGCGAATTTTGCATTTATATAATAACTACTCCTTATCCTGATTTGATTTTCGGTTTTTTCTTTAACCTTAGTATAGTATTTTTCTGCCTCAGCCATATTGCCAAGATATAAATAAGCCTCTGCCATAGTGGCTATTTCCCAAATATTAATAGCAGCTTCATTGCAATTTTGGAGGGCCAATTCTGCATACTGCCTCATTTCTTGTTTATTTCCTTGATACACTAGACTTAAAAATGCCAAATTAATGGCGTGATAATATATTTGATCAGAGTCATTCTTTTCCTTCGATAGTCGTAGCCCAGTGCTATAATGCTTAATAGCGGTTTCGGCATCTGCAGCCTTATTCCCTGAATAAAGATATTTACGCTTGTATCTGCCCCCTAGGATACCCATTGTATCCGTATTTACTTTACTTAACGGATGAGTTTCCAAAATTTGAATGGCTTTGTCTTCCTCACCTAAAACGTCCAACGCCAATCCCAGTCTTTTGAGTCCTTTAGCATCCAAGCTTTCAATATCGCTTTCCAATTCATTCACCACGCTACGGTACTTGGCCATCAAGGTATTCAATGCGAACGAACTGGCCTTGAACACTTCTGTACTATAGGGAACCAAATCGCTTAAAAGTATCGCAAAGCACTGATTATTCGTATCATTATCATTATTAGCTTTCACCATATTGGAATGATTTCCTTCTATCTGATATCGGTACTTTTCATCAAATACCATAAGTGATGATTTTCGTTTTACAAATTCATCAGAAAGTCCTGCAACAGCCTTAAAATTAAATGGGTATTCTTCCTTAAAGCGTTCACTCCAATTCTTGCGAAGGTTGGTGATAAATTCGCTTTTAGATCCCATATTGAGGGATTGCTTTTTCAACCTCCCTAAAAACTTTGAATTAGCAATATCCAAACCTCCACTGGGTGTGCCGAACATTATTAGATTTTCTACTTTTTTAAGGTGGTTATCCGATAGTTTTAACAAGCCCTGTTGGGCTACCAGACCTCCCATACTATGGGTTACAATGGCGAAGGTGTCGTATTTGCTTAGTTGATTCTCTATAATAGTCCTAAAGTATTCAGCTAAATTGTCAATATCCGGGTCGGCAGACCATATGCCCGCTGTTAAATCGGGAATGATACTGGAACTATAACCGATGGAAATTATGTCGAACCCATTTAGTTTTTCTTCCCCTACCATGATTTCAGGAATGTTTTTAAAAGTTTCGGTTGGGCTTCCTGTAAAACCATGAATAAAAAGAATGGCACGCTTATTTTCCTCAACTTGACGATATGCGATTATTTTGCCCTTTCCATCGCCTTTTATATGCCCGATTACCTTTGGGGTAATGTCTATGAGTAATGCTATGCCTTTTTCTATGACAAATTCTGCAATAAAATCTGGAATCATAAGGTGTTGGTTTTTTGAGTATACATATAAATTTCATATGCTAGTTTCAACGAAAAAGAAAATTTCGTTAAGAATCTAATATAGGTATTTATTGTGATATTCTGGGAGCGGTTAACTATTTTCGAGAGTGAACTGGTTAGTAGTATTTGTATAGCGATTTAATAGCACACTTTAGACTTAAAATATTTAGTTATCTTTTACACCTACTAAAATTTTAACACATGACTGCAGAAGAATACCTCAAAGATCGCGTTGATGATCAAATTAGCTGGTACGGTAAAAAAAGTGCAATCAACAAGACCTCTTATTTATGGACCAATGGCCTGATCATTGTCTTCGCGGCATTGATTCCATTTTGTGCGGGGTTCTTAGATCAAGTACCAGGACTCAATTATGCCATAGCCACCTTGGGTGTGTTGACGGCGGTAGCCACGGGCCTCTCTTCCTTGTTGAAATTTCAGGAAAAATGGACCACCTACAGATTAACGGCAGAGAGTTTGCGGCGCGAAAAATTACTATTTATTACAGCCACGGGACCCTATGCGAGGGGTATATCATCTTTTAAATTGTTTGTAGCAAATGCAGAGAACCTTATGGGTCAGGAACATGCCGGATGGATACAGATCATTAATAAGAAGGACGGCCAAACCGGTGAAGACGAATAAACCATTTTAATCCATAAATAAATTTTCGTTGAAGATTGAGAGAGAGTAGCTATAAATTGAGCAAGGGCGTTGCCTAAATATTTTGTTTAATAATCAAAAAATCAGCTAATTCAAACCGTCATTTTATCAAATGGTATTGGCACTCGATTTACTAATTGGTTTAGAGAACACATTTATCGATGATTGTAGATGATATCGAAGAACATTTATTATCTATAACCTGAGATGTCAGTACTATTATATCGATTGATGATATCAGATTCATAGTAATAATCCTCCAAGACATAGATTAGGTTTTCAACAACAATATCTGCACTGCCCGAATCACCACTATTGTAATAGCAGCCAGCAGCCAACCGATATACTTTATAGATTAATGTAATATCCCCTGGACCTTTGACCCATGCACTTGGATTTTCTTCCATTGGGCTCATAAATCTTTTGAGTTCGCTAATTGCGGAACTATAATTCCCTTGATTATAATAAACTAAGGCAGTATTGTAGGAATCCATAAATTCCCGAGGCTGACCATGAACTTTTGCAGATAGACCAAGGCATATTACTATAATAAACGCGATTATAACTTTTTTTAAATCTTTCATTTTATCAATTTACGGAAAGTGATCAAATTTTTATACAATATAATAATTTCTATGAATACATTTTCAACATATAATGACCGTTTACAACTTTATACTAAAAATAGATATTACCATCCTAATCGTTTTTGTCGTTTTGTCCAATATTAGGTGATTTAGCTTTTGGGGTCTAATTGGGTTTTGCTGATTTTCTTTTTTTTAAATCATTCAATTCTTCTTGCAAATCTTCGGCCATTTCCTCGTCAAATCCCGCATTCGGATCCTTATAATAGGCAATAATAGCGCTATATTTGGTAAATAAAACTTCTTGCATTTTTTGTTGATCCATATAAGACAATTCTTTACCCATTATATATTGAGTCTTTAACCAATTAATACATTCTCTGAATTTTTCATAATTAGAATCATCAATTTTGTAATTGTTCCAGGCTTTAGTGTTTGTAGGACAATTGTCATTGTTTTGCACCTCCTTAGAGTTAACCTGAGCATTGATCAGGGGTGATAATAACAGTATAAACAAGAAAATTCTACTTAAGTTCATTTCGTTAACTATTTGTTTCATGATGGTGGTATTAAGTTAGTTTTTTCAAATATGAATAATTCCTTAGTCTATTTTTTACAATTGCAACAATAGATTCTTTTATCAGCTTCGACAATTCCTTTTGCATCCTTCACCTTTTGTGATAAATCTTTTCCAAAATCTTTTGCATCCTTGAGTTTTATTGATAAATCTTCGACATTTCCAGATGCATCCTTGACCCTTTGTAATGAGTCTTTTTCAAGGTCCATTCGTTTTCTTTCTAAGATTCTTTGTGATAAGTCTTTTTCAAGGTCTTTTCGTTTTCTTTCCAATTTCTGGCATATCATTTTATTGATTTTTTCCAGTGAAGATGGCCACTTTATGATATTGCCATCTTCGTAGGTCACTAATAAATGCCCCCCTTTTGCAGAAAAAGAAATTTTAATTGCTGCCCCAGAAAATCCAAAAATGGAAGAATCCAACACAAGTGCACTCCATACCTCCTTTTCATCATTATTTTTGTTCCAAAAGGAACGCAATATGGAATTGTCTTTCTTCTTGGATGGGTTCTTGTTCCAAATAGCCACACTTCCATCCTGACTGGCTGTAGCAAATATGGTCGAATCTTTAGGACTGAAAGATATATCCAATATCCTTTTGCTATGTGCAATGTGTTTTGTTAAAGCAAATTCTTGGAAGTTGTGATCACTTGGAATTTCCATTTGATAAACAACACCAAATCTATCCCCCAAAACAATATACTTTCCTGTTGGATCAAAACTTAATGCCGTAATTTCTTTCCATTTTGAAAATGCTATTTCATGGACGACATTTTTATCGATAATGATGAGTTTATCTTGAATGCCCAAAGCAATCAAAGAATCCTTAGAGACCGACAAGGCTTTTATTTTTATTCTACGCTTACTCTTGCTGGTAAATGCTAATGATTTTTCGGATGGGCTTATTTCTAACTCCCACTCCGTATTACTATTTGATTTTTTCTTTCTCTTTGCTTTTTGAGCATTATTTGTTTTAACCACCTGTGAATCTGTTTTAACCCTCGTTAAGTCCATATCTCCTTTCAAGGTAGTATCAGCTATTGGCTTAAATAAATCATCTACTTCAATAATAGTCAAATCTTCTCCATCTAAGATTCTCCATTTCTTGGATATTATTTCGTTCCACAATACGGGAATGGTGTAAGTAGTATCCCAGCGATACAATTTCGCTCCTAGGCTCAGCACTAAGGACCCATCTGGCATGAACCTCATTAAAAACGAGCTGGTATAACTTTTTCTTGAGGAATCTGGAATTTGGATGGATTGTTGATGTTGACTATTGTCCTTATCGTACAAATAAATTGTCCGGTTTTGAGCGATGGCCAATCGTTGCCGAACTGAATCATAAGCCATTGCAGATACACGTCCTGCAGAATTATCAGCAAGGTACTGAAAAACCTGCTTTTTCACAAGATTGATGCTGGAAGTATTCAATGTCACTTTTCGAATAGTAGAATCTCTGAAAGCCACCAAATATGCATTTTGATGATCAATTCGGATTAGATGAGTGGGCGTCATGTTGTGAATAACATTATTATTGGACCCAGCAACATCATTTGTTTTCTTATTATGGTCTGCATTTTCGGTTTCTGAATTAGAAGGAATTTTTAAACGAAAAGTTGAATGGGCAGCAGAATTATCACCTAACCGCTTAATTTCTTCATAATAGTTGGATTTCACCAATCCCTGATAGAATTTCCAATCAACTTCATTGATCCCAGGAATTTCTTCCCGGTCTTGCGCGTATAAGCCATAGGCAAGCCTGGATAGCAAAGCGGAGAACCCTTTGTCCTCATTATCATCAGTGTAAATAGACAATGAAATAGCTGATAAGAGCAAATCTCTAGAGCGGGCCTTACGCTCTTTTTGTGCCTTATTCTCCCGTACTTCCGCAGAATTGACTATGGACACAATAATTAATCCAATTAAAATAACCGCTAGGATACTGCCGACCCTTTTATAACGCCTACGATTCTTTGCACGTTCCAACTTAATGGCTTCCAATCTAGCCAGTTCCTTTTCTTCCTCTAGGCGTTTGTCCCTTTTTTCCTTGATCACGCCCGTAAGCACGTCATGGATCAATTCAACGTAGTCAACATTGTCCCGGTTTTCCTTACGTAGGATCCGGGCCTGGATCAATTCATCGATTACATCATCAGAGATTTCATATTTGGACTGGAGTTCACCTAGGGCCTGCAACTTCCGGAATCCGCCCTCGGTCAACAGTAGGTCTTCTATACCGTGTTCCACCAAATTTGGATACTGCCCTAGGGTTTCGTTGTAGAACGATCGGATGGCATCTTCAACTTCAAAATTCTTTACGAGTTTCGGCGTAAAAGTTTTAATTCCTTGTGCTATTCGCTCTTCGTTCATTCGGTCACAAATGAAACTCAAAAGAAATGGTTCTACTTTATAGTTAGCGCGTTCATGGCCCTTGTACTTTACGGTTTCGAAGTCGCTTTCAGAGATTCCAGGTAGCTTGGCAATAATAGCTCGGGCCACTTCTTTGTCAACCAGACCTTTTCCCGGTTTTATAGCTGCTTCCATGGCCTGTGAAATGGTCATTTGCACCACCCTGAACCGGTTGTCCATAATTGATGGAATGGACGTTCGGACCTCTTCCAACTGGGGTAAGAAATCTTCCCGAAGACTAAAGACCACCCTGTAGGTCTGATTGCTGTAACGCGTTGGGACCGTTTCGCCCAATTTTTTATACCGGTTCTGTACCGAGACCGGAATACGGTTCTCCGCTAGATTCGACAATTCATTCAGCAATTTCTTTACGCCCGGATTGTTTTCCCCAAGGGTGAATATTTCCTCAAATTGATCTAATATAAGTACGGGTTGGACCAATCCCTGGGAAAAATTCATATCATGAAAATATTCCCATAAAGAACGCCCGTTCAAAGGTTCAACGTCCGGGTCCTTGTCATGCAAGGTCTCATAGAGAGACTCCTTAAGTACAGCCAAGGGTTGATCCTTGTTGTAATCAATCCTGATATAAATTGGAAAATAGAATTGCTTTCGGAGTTCTGGCATTAATCCTGCTCTAAGCAAGGAGGTTTTTCCAATTCCGGATTTACCAAACACCACGGTGAGGGCATTTTCCTCAATCAGTTCGAACAACTCTTCAACCTCTTGATCTCTTCCCCCGAATTGGGACTTATTATCCTCATCAAAGGAGCGTAATCCTAAGAAGGGTCGCTGCTCGAGGTTGGCTGATAGGGATTGTTGCTTGTCTGTCGCCATATTACATTGTCGTTAAATTGTTCTCTCGAATAAATTCGCGGACCATGCTGCCCATATCATCTACCGAATCAATTTTATTGATGTCCAGGCTACGCATCTTGTTAGGAATCCGGTCATTCATTGGGGAAGTGTCGTCTATTAAGTATGGGCGGATATATTGTTTCTGAAGAACATCGCTCAAAATAATCGCGGTACGCCATTCCTCATCGTACACATAACGACTTTGGTCTGCAATGGCATTCTTAGAGATCAGAGCAACAAAATAATCACATTCTTTGATGAACTCGTTGATTTTGTCGGCATAGCGGTCACCGGTTTTCAAATAATCATCATCAAAGAACACACCAATCCCGTTTTTCTCGAATTCGTTTTTGAGTTTTTCGACGAATGTTTTATCATCCCAGCTATAGCTCAGAAAGATTTTTTCTTTGTAGCGGACCTTTTTGACGCCGTCCCCTTTATTCTCCTTCCAGGCCTTGTGAAGCTGATCAATGAATTCAATAGAGTCGTTAAAGTCTGGATTTTCGGACCCGTCGTTTTTGCTTTCCGAACCGATCTGAATCACCTTGGTATTGTGCTGGTTGTTGTTCAGAAAATATGAAAGGTCACTATCCATGGCCGTACGGTCACTGGCTACGTACTTGGATTTGTTGGAGCCCCAGAATCGCTCTTTGGAGATGGTTCGGATAAAAAAGCGCATAAACCAATTCGGGAAGCTGCATCCAATTAGCAGGATGGATTTATTTTTGATGGCATTGAACATATACTTCGCTACCTGGTCCCGCTGTGACTGTAATCGGTACAGGTACTCCAGCGATTGTTCATCGGTTAGCGCAAAGTCGGTACCTCCTAAGATATTACCCATTAAATTGATGACATCTGGTATGGCCGGATCATGATCATTTTCTTCATCATGAGCCACATCCTGTATTGTAAAATTGATTGAATCATTCACATGACGTCTGTTGGCCTCAAAGGCACGTTCTACGAAATTGTCGAAATTTACGGTTAGAATTGTTCCAAAATCAGTAATCTCAGCAATCTTCTTATACGGGTTCAAGAACATCTGATCATCCGTAAGGTTTTTGATGATTTTAATCACCTTATTCTTGTAATCCCCCAAGGCTCCTTTGCCTTCGAGCCTCAGTTGCATAATGACATTGTTCAGTGAACAGGGTTGCGGTAGATTTTCCGAAGCCGCAAAACTGTTCCATAACGATATGGCTAGGAAGTCATAGAGGTTGATGACATATGTATCACCATCTTTAACCGCTTTGCTCACCAAGAAGGATGCATTTTGCATGGCGGCTATTTCCGATTCTGGAAAACGGACTTTTGAAATGTCATTACCGAGAACAGGTACAATGTTCTCATCCTCAATAGAAGTAAGTATAGTCGTTAGATTGCTGGAAAGATCCATCATAAATTGGTTAGTTAAAAAAAACGTGTTTTAATTTTCAATCCAATACTTAATAATTATTGTTAATGTGGTTATCCTATTTATAAAACTTTATTATGACTTGAAAAATTACTTAGAGGCAATAATATACAACTATTATTTTGACAGATGTTATACTATTTCTAAGATATTAATTGAATATCATAGCAGGGTAATATACCATATTAATTAATTTCAAATATCAATGTTGTGCGATTTACAATTATAAGTTCAAAATCATTAACTGGTTTTAGGTGCCATTTCTTGAATAGTAGTGGCTACATAATTGCCTTTACCAAAAAAGCTATCCAGGTCCAGAGATCCGTCTCTACCTAATGTATAATAAATGTAATC
>RCNB010002014.1_pt1 | contig 12594 bp, 8 predicted proteins | sample 2041321 | NCBI WGS metagenome assembly RCNB01 (sample SAMN09708232, study PRJNA481090) | Marine sediment metagenome, whole genome shotgun sequencing project. | reverse complement strand
AGGTGAATATCTAAAAAGATTTTGTATCAACCAACATATTATTACTTTTTAATAATAAAAATATTGTGCTGATGCAGCTAGAGAAATCATAATGTTGTTTGATTCGAGCCTTCTTTTACATTGTCAATGATAACGATTGTTTTTGGTTCATTATCTCCCGCGTGATATTTTTTTGTCACATGTAAATCTGCGATTTGTCCATCATCTTTAAATGCAATTCCTGTTAATCCATCGATAACTGACTTTGCAAGGTTATCAATATCTGGCCTTTTATCTGAATAGATCTCGGGCATGGGTTTTGTCTTCCAAATCATTCTTTTAGGTCGGGGGAGATGAAATCGTATTGCAACACGTATCGCACCAGTTAGAGGGCGAGAGAACTCTTTTTCTGCCTTTAATTTAACTAGGTTTTCAAAGGTAGCCGTAGTCTTTGGTGTATATGTTACTACTTTGCCATTTCTTGTTGCAAATCTTGGTCTTTGTTTTACTTTAGGAATTCCTTTAATTACAAACGATACCATGAAAATTCACATCCAACGTTACAACATATATGAAAAAAGTAAAATACGTAGAAATCTTTTAATGTTTGGGCTTGTTATTCTATAATAAGATAACTATGGTGAGAAAATGATAAAAGAAGTCATTGTCAAGGAGGCAATGAGCACCAATCTTACAATGGTTGAACCTACAGATACTGTTCTTGAAGCAGCAAAGCGTATGAAAGAAAATAAGATCGGTAATGTAATTGTTGTTGAGAAAAAACAGCCTGTTGGGATACTAACAGAAAGTGACATTTTAAAAAAAGTGGTTTCAGAAGGAAAAAACGCAAGTGATGTTTTTGTTAAAGAAGTTATGACTACCCCACTTATTGTTGCGGATCCATATATTACACTTGAGGAAGCAATGAAAACGATGGGAAAATGTAATATCCGACGATTACCCGTGATTGAAAATGGCAAATTAATTGGCATGGTTACTCAAAAAGATATCTCCAGAATATCTCCAGTTTTACATGAGATATCGCGAGAATGGCATGATATAACAGTAAGAGATGAGTCATATATGAAACGTCAGATTTTTTCTGGCAAATGTGAGGATTGCAATTCGCTGTCTGCTAACCTGAGAAAAGTAGATGGTCGGTTGCTTTGCGAGGATTGTGTAGATGGATTGAAATATGAATAATTTTTAAACATATAGGTGGAAAAATGAAAATTAAAGAGATTATGTCTAAAGAAGTTATATCTGTAGATAAAGATGAGGATTTAAAGCATGTTCTTGATCTTATGAAAAAACATAATATTACAAAAATTCCTGTTTTAGAAGAAAAAAAATTGGTAGGTATCGCCACAGACAGCCTCATTGCGTATAAACTAGGGTCAATACGAAAAAGAGATATTTCTACGTCAAGGATGCATGCATCATCAGTCACTGAAAAAGAAATAGATACATTTCCTCCAGATACTGATGTTAAAAAGATTTTAAAGATGGTTGGTAAACCTGGTCCAACAATGATTCCTGTTGTTGATAACGACAAACTTGTGGGTGTTATCACAAAGGCTGATCTTTTATTTCTTGTTGATAGTAAAAAGCCTCTTGATGAACTTATGCAGAGGGATCTTCATGCTGTTTTGCCAGAGGATAGAATCGTTCATGCACGAAGAGTTATGATAGATGAAAATGTTGCAAGGCTCCCTGTTGTTGATCAAGGGAAACTTTTTGGTATTATATCTGATATTGAGATTGCTTTTGCGTTTGCAAAACTTAAAAAATCTTTTTCTTTGGGTCGTCAAAAACATAGGCTTGATGAGCTGCTAGTAGGAACTGTTATGAAATCTCCAGTGATGTGGACAACTCGAAAAGTCAGTGCCATTGAGGCAGCAAAAATAATGATGAAACATCATATCGGTTCACTTCCTGTGGTCGATAATGATGAACTCGTTGGGATTGTTACAAGAACTGATCTGTTAAAGACGGTATCGTTATAAAAAAATTTAAAGTATGGGGAGGCCAACAGTACTATGGCGTATCATATTCCGTCAGATGAAGAAATCAAAAAAGCTGCTACAAAGATTTTAAAGAAATATCGTACTGTTTCTTCACAATATCGGTTAAAAGAGCTTGTAGAGCAAGAGTTGAAAACAAAGACGAGTGAATCTCATGTAAGTGGAAGTAGGCTTCGTAATCTTGTTTTAAAAAGCAATTTGGTTCGTATTGAGATACACAGTCGAGAGGGCCGTCCTGATAAAGTCCTTAATAGATGTCCTGTTTGCAATAACTCATTAAAAAGGGTAAAAAATCAAACGATTTTTGGTGGGGAGGTAACCATTGAGCTTCGCTGTTCAAAATGTGGGTATTGGACGGGGAAGAAGAAAAGAATACCAACATTGTACGTTTTTCATCTAAAAAAATAGTTATTTTTCAAAAGACATTTCTTCTAATAATTCAAAAATGTAACGTATGTAAGGGATTGTTATGCCTTTGTTATGTCTCACTATAATATGTGTATAACAAATCTTATATAATAACTAAAACAATATATTTACAGACACACTGTAACATTTAGTAGATTCATATGAAAAAAATTCATTCAATTATCTTAATTTCAACTTTAATATTATCTTCAGTAGTTTCCACTAGTATTCTAGCAGATGAAAGCGGACATAATTCTCCATCTATTAGTCCTGATCAATATCAACAGGGATACAGATATAATATTCAGGGGTGGATTTATGTCCATATCGAAGGTGAACCTTATGACCGTGGTTACCAACATGGATATCTTTTATCCGCTGAAATTGTTGATATGTTAAATCGATGGAGCAATGGTATTCATAATAATCCAAAAATTAAACGTATCAATAAGCTTTTTTCTGAAGAACGATATAAAAAAGTAGCAAATACGTGGTGGGATTTCTGTGTTAAAAATTGTAATCGCATGTATTGGGATAAAATCCCTGAAGAATATCAAGAAGAAATCAAAGGAATTGCAGATGGTGTAACGGCAAGAGGGGGACAGATCCATGGTAGAAATGTTACTTATCAAGATATTCTTACTCTAAATGAGATGTATGAATTTATGTCAAAACTGACAAGAATGCGTGTTGGTATTCATCCGTTTAGAACATTTCTTCATCAGTTAGAAAAAATTGTTCCTGAAACAAAATATATCGATGGAGATGCCCTTTTTAATAGCTTTTTTGATGGAGAACCACCACATCATTGTAATGGTTTTATCGCTTCAGGTAATGCCACGTCAGATGGTCAACTAGTCTTTACTCATTCTACTATTTGTGGCGGTGGCGCTTGGTGGTGGACGTATTATATTTCACTACGATGGAATGTAATGCTTGATATACAACCAAGTGATGGTAACAGAATGATGATTCCAACGTCTCCTGGATTGATCTGGAGTGATGAAGATTACTATCAAAATGATAATGGAATAGTATTTCTTGAAACAACAGTTCCTCAAGGATTATTTGATAATAAAGGCCTTCCGCTTATGGTTAGGGCACGTAAAGCTGTTCAATATGGAAACAGCATTGATGACGTCATTTATCATCTTCGATATAAAAACGATGGAAGTATGAATGCAGTCTGGCTTATTGGTGACACAAAAACTGGTGAAATTTCACGATTTGAACTAGGATATAAAGCATATGCAGTATGGCGAAAGTTTGATGGATATTATTGGAGTGCAAATAATCCGTATAATCTTAGAGTTAGGCTTGAGAAATTTAATCTTAAACAATTTGTAAAAAGATCCGTGTATCCAATTTTAGGGCTTCCCGGGTTTGGTTATTATTCCATTCGGTATAAACCTGAAAGTAGAGATATAAAATATGAAGAATTAGGAGAAATGTATTATGGAGAAATAGATATCGATATTGTTAAGGAGATTACCTCTACTTCACCAATAAGTGATTGGATTACTGACATTAAAATTACAGATTCTAATCTTATTAAACAAAACGGTGTTTGGGCGTTTTTCGGCAACCCGCATAAAGAATTAAACATTACAAATCTTGATTCAAAAAATGAAACAATTCGACAGGTTCACCCCTGCGGATGGGTACGGTTCTTTGGTGTTCCTGCAAAAGAGAATTTCATCTTAATACAAAAAAATACAAGCTATATGGGGGATGCAGAAATTCTTTGGTCATTTGAAACAGGTGATACTATTAACGATTTTTCTTCATCTGGTACTGTTCTTGAAGATAGCCTCTATATGTCAACTTCCTCTGGGGATCTTTATTCAATTGATCCTGAAAATGGAGGGAAAAAATGGAGTATATACGTTGGTGAAAAACCTACTGCTCCTGTTGTAAGTAATTATTTAATATTTGTTGGGCATTCTAAAGGTTTATCTGTTTTTGATACAGATGGAAACAGTAAATGGGATGTTTCAACTCCTGATGTAATATCCCCGCCAGTTATTGCCAATGGCAACGTAATTTTTGGCGATAACATTGGACATGTTTACTGCCTCGATGCTTCTGATGGGATAAAGCAATGGATGATTAACTTTTCTAATGAAATATATGTTTCACAACCGTACTCTGATATCGTCTCTATTAGCTCTGGAAAGAACTGCTATGCTGTTTCATTGGATGATCATGAAATACTATGGAACTTTACTACAGATGGTATGATTACCTCGCCGCCTACTATAAAGAATGGAATTGTTTATTTTTCCTCATGGGATAATCATATTTATGCATTGAATATAAGTGAAGGCGAGTTGATATGGAAATATGAGACAGGGTGGGGCTCTGACACTACTCCTACTGTTTCGAATGACTTGGTGTTTGCAGCTTCAACTGATAATAACGTCTATGCGTTAGATGCTCAGTCTGGAAATCTCTCATGGGTTTTTTCATGCAATGCTGCAATTCATTCTTCACCTGTGTTGTATGGCGAATATATGTTTTTTGGCTGTGATGATGGTAGATTGATTGCACTTAATACATCAACAGGGGAGTCTTCATGGTTTTTTGCGCCAGAATATACTATTGATGATGATCTCTATAATTTTATCACAACTCCTTTTGTTTCAGATCCCGTGCTGGATGATGGTGTTCTTTATGTGGGTGTAAATGGAGTAATATATGCATTAGATACTCAAACTGTTGAATCACAAGGTGATAATGGAGATGGCTCTGACGATGGATCAGATGATCAAGAAGAGGATGAAGGCGAATCAGATGAAGATGAAACAGAGGATGAATCAGATAATGATGAAGAGGATATATCTGACGAATATTCGATTATACCTCTCATATTTATTTTGTTAATTGTTTTGTTAGTTATTGTACTATTTTCTTTGTTTTGGTTTAGACGATAAAAATTCTAATACTGTACACAACTTTTAAATATTACATAGTTAATAATTATATATGATACAAATAAAACATAAAATAACTATACTATCAATGCTAGCGGTTTTTTTATTGATAACAACTTCTTTTAGTGCTATTGGAAACACTTCGACTGAAAACTATTCAATTAATGTTTCATCTACATTTTCAGCTGAAATGCCTGCAGCTATTGCTGTATCAGATTCAAATCCCTTCTATGCATTGATTGCAACACCACTTGCCGTTCATTATGATGATGCAGGAGAACAAACAGTGATACCACTTTATGTTAAGAATTTTGATGAACCTTCAAAAGCAGTTGAACGTGCAGAACAACAAATCGGAATCTATGCTGACCTAATCATTAGTGATGTTTTTACACCCAAGGAGATATCTTTAACAATTGCTGAGATGTTTTGGGAAGAAAGCAATGCTGCACTACTTATAAAGGAAGATCAAACGGGATATGAACTTGGAATGGTTGCCACACCTCTTTCATCCTATCTTAGTATACCCGTAATCGTAACCGACGAAATCGATACAGAAGTGACAACTATCCTTGACAATCTTGGTGTAGAACATATTTATATTTGCGGAAATCTAAATCCAGGTTCATATAATGTAACAGATTTAGATGACGTTGAAGAAATAATTGATGAATGTATTGAAATAATTGGAGGTCGATTAGATGAAACTGTTGGATATATTACGATGGCAAATCCACTTGACGTAATTTCTCCAACAGTTGTTGCATATGAGTCTTATGTATTTACTAAAGAGATCGCTTCAGGAATTGCTCTTCCAACTCAGTCAATCGCCTCAATTTTTAATGATGCTTTTGCCATTCATGAATTTGAAATTCCTGATGATTATAAATATGCACGAGTCAAAATCGATCTTACAAACCTTGATTCTGAACATGCACAATCATTAGGAGATAGAGTCACAATACTCTTAAACAGTCCTGAACCTGAAAGCTATCGATATCTTTTTGCATCAACTGCTGGTGGCCTACCCAAACGAAACATAAATGGTAATATTGTAGAAGATAAGATTCAGTATGAAATAACAATATATGATAACCCAGGTATCTATAATGTTCAGATTTTTGCTCAATGGTTTGCGTTGAAAACGGGAAGTTATTCAGTTACGATAACCGTTGAAAAACTCACTAGTCCAATTGTTCCATTAATGGATAAACTTTCGTCAATTGTGCCATATCTAACTGCATATCATAAAGGAGTTGTATTTGCAAAACCGGAATTTGCATTTGCTGCAGATGATGATGTACTCTATAATGGATCTATGTGTCCAGGTGTCACTCAACCTGGTACAAATCCAAATCTTCTTGAACCTTCAAATGAACATACAATGGAAATTCATGAAGAACTCAATAATCTTCTTGCTCAAATTGCTGAAATCCCTACAGAAAATCTTGAAGATTTAAGAAATTATTATGTAGAAAATCCAATGTATATCGCAATTTCAGCTGACCCGACAATGGTCCCTATGTATTTCTACCATAATCCAGATGGAATGCCAGATAATCCATCTGCATATATGATGGGTTTTGCCCTTCCTAGCGATTTTATGTATGGAGATATCGATCCAAAACCTGATGATCGTGAAAACAATACTTTTTCATATTGGCCATTTCAGGAAAATGTCGTAGGTAGAGTGACTGGTCGAGATGTACAAGATTGTAGTGCAGTTATCGCTCGAACAATTTTTTACAATAACATTATTGATGATTTAGGTGAATGGAAAGACAATGCATTGGTGCAAACTGGGTGTGGACTTGAGTTTCAAAATCTTCCAATTATTACTCGATTAAGTCAATTGCTCTACGAAGGCAGAGGAGAACCAACAAAATTTCCAACTGGAGAAAGTAGCTTTATCAATCTGAAACTAACGGAAACTATGGGGCGTGGTGCTTATGATGTTAAAAATACGTTTTTCCTTCAATCACAACGAGAAGGATTTAGTAACAATGATCTAAAAGAAATAAAAAACGCAGGAATTCTAAATAGATTGTTGTTTCCAAAAAGTTTCATCCATTTCTTAAATTCTGATATAAAAGTAACTGGTGGCGATGACCAACTTAACAGTAACATCATATTCACTTTTGCACATGGTTCTTTTAACTTATATGAACATGGAGATGTCTTTATTGACTCTCGAGGTTTTCCATTTGTTACCGCAATTTCACGTATGTATCCTAGCGTGAGAAGTGGTCTTTCTAGTAAAGGATCATTTGATGTTCGTTCTATAGAAAATATGGAATATGGGCCATCTGTTATTTTTGTGGAAAGCTGTATTACTGCTAGGACCGATGGTATATCTGCAGAAAATGTTCTTTCACAGACGTACCTTCATGCAGGTGTCAATACCTATATTGGTGCAACAAGAGTAACTGCTGATCCAGGATATCTAGAACCTCGACCGCTTCCTGGAGGATGGGGTATTGGTATTCTTGGTCTTACAAAAGCAATTCTTGATCTCAAACTGAAACATGAATATCCTGATCTTCATTTTGGAGCTGTTATCGCAGAAGATTTCATATTAGAGTTAACAGACAATAACACAGATGTTGGTCTTGCACTAAGAAATGCAAAAAATATGTATTTGGAAAAAGATGCAAATGCAACATTTCTATGGACGCCTCCATTAACTCTCTCCACAGGTATTAGCTTTATCGATGAAGAATTTCTTAATTCGGTACCAACTGGTATATTTGATAATGATCGAACAAGAGTTCTTGATAAAAAATATGTTGCTTTACATGAATTCACTATATATGGAGATCCAGCGTTTAACCCATATCAACCAGTAAACGAAGGATAATCAGATACATTGGCATAAATGGGATAATTATTCTTTAATGGGGATATCTGAAGATATTATTTTCTCGTTTACAATACACCAGATATCCTAGTTTACTTTTTTTTTCTGCATATTGATGATTTCTTGTTATAATTGTCCCTGCTTTACTTTTTATTATGTACTTCCAAATAGTCATTTTCTTACCTCAACGAGGAAGAATCATTATTGTTAATAAGGATGAAACGGGGGTGAGTGAAAACATTAATTTTTATACAATTGTCGTCGTAAGTTCATTTTTAATGAAAAATGTTACAAATAATGCGATAGATTTATTAGCTAAATTTTATATATGTATATGGAAATACGATAAATTTAGGGCGGTATTAACTATGAAGAGAAAAATTAAGTTATTAATAGCTATGACTCTTTGTACTTTTTTAGTTATCTCAACATTAAATGTTTATGGTGTTGATACAAAAAATGATGAAGAGTTACAATCAAAAATATCAGGCATAAATGGCAAACAATATATTGAAATTCCCGGAACAACAATTTTAATCACTTTATGGGATGAACAATTGGAAAATGGAACAATTGTTCCATATTACAGCATTAGCATAGCTGGAAAGATTGTTCGAACAGTTCAACCTTCATATGAATTAGGTTTACGCTATGCTCATTTTGATCCACTTATAGATGTACCTCAAGTTGATTCACGATTATCAGCTGATTTTGATACTCATCTGTATATAGTACAGTTTTTAACCCAACCTCTTGAAGAATTTCAAAATGCAATTACTGCTCTTGGTGGAAACGTACGTCATTACATTGCCCAGTTTGCATATCTTGTTGAAATGAGCGATGATGTAAAAATAGAGGTTGAACAATTACCTTATGTACGTTGGATAGGTGCGTATCATCCAGCGTATCGACTTGAAGAATTTATGCTTGATAATATTGATACGAAATATACATCATATCCATTCCAGAGATATAATATTCAAGTACTAGATGTTTCTCAAAAACAAACTGTATCTGATCTTATTACGTCTCAAGGTTGGGAATTAAATAGTGCAAACGCAGGTAAATTCTTAATTGAAGCAACGCTCACTCCTGATCAGCTTTTTGAAGTTGTTCGATGGAATGAAGTATTGTTTGTCGACCGATGGAGTCCTTACGAAGTGGATATGGATATTGCACGTGAAATAGGTGGTGCCAACTATATTGAGACAGTCGGTGGCTATACGGGAGCCGGTGTACGAGGTGAATCCTTTGATACAGGATTTAACCTGAATCATGTAGATTTTGCTGCACATCCTCTCATTGAACATGGAGGAACTGTCCCAAATGACTCGCATGGAACTGCATGTATTGGTATCTGCTTTGGAGATGGGACCGGAAATCCACAAGCTCGAGGACTTCTTCCTGATGGACAAGGAATTGTTGCATATTATAATAATATTGGTCTTACTGGGCCAGATCGGTATACCCATACTGGGGAATTGGTGCAAGAACCGTACAATGCTGTATTTCAAACATCAAGTGTGGGAAGTGATCGGACAACCCAATATACAACAATTTCAGCGGATACAGATACATCGTTGTTTGATTTTGATATTGTTCATTGTCAATCACAAAGTAATTCTGGATGGGAGGACTCCCGTCCGCAAGCATGGGCAAAAAATATTATTTCTGGTGGCGGTGTGTATCATTATGATACTTTAGATAAGTCAGATGATATGTGGAATAGTGGTGCAAGTACTGGTCCAGCTACTGATGGGCGAGTTAAACCGACGTTAACTTTTTTCTATGATGACATATTCACTACTTCTTCATCTGGTCCTACTTCATATACTAGTACTTTTGGTGGGACAAGTGGAGCGACACCAATTATTGCAGGTCATGTCGGTCTTTTCTTTCAGATGTGGTCAGAGGGGATCTTTGGAAACCCTGTTGATCCAGAAGGAACAGTATTTGAAAATAAAGCACATATGACAACAGCAAAAGCAATGCTTGTAGCAACAGCAAGTCAATATGATTTCACGGGGACTAGTCATGATAAAACACGGATGCATCAAGGATGGGGAATGCCAGATCTTGCAAAATTATTTGATATGCGAGAAAAAATGTTTATCATCGATGAAACCGATATCTTAGCACCGTTTGAAGTTAGCGAGCATACTATTGCAGTTGCGTCAGGAGAATCTGAATTAAAAATAGCAATGACGTATGCAGATCCTGCAGGAAACCCTGCTGTACAAACCCAACATCGAATCAATGATCTTACTTTAAAAGTAACATCTCCGTCTGGTACCTATTATTATGGTAATTGTGGTTTACTTACGGGTGTGTGGTCAGAGCCTGATGGTATGGCAGATACAAAAAACACAGTTGAATGTGTCTTTATCGAAAACCCTGAGGCCGGAGCTTGGACTGTTGAAATATCTGCTGATGAAATAATACAAGACAGTCATATTGAAACACCATGTCTTGATGCAGATTATGCACTTGTTGTTGTTGGAGGCATAGGAACATTTCTTGAACCACCAATAGGGCCAACTCAAGGCGAAGCAGGTGTTGAATATAGCTTTACTATGGCAATTCCTGAAAACTTGGAAGAAGATGACATCTATGTGATGTGGGATTGGGGTGATAACTCTTCTTCTGATTGGGTTGGACCATACTCACCTGGTGAAACAGCCCCAGCAGCCCATACATGGACTCGATCTGGAATGTTTGAAATAAAAGTAAAAGTTCGAGATGATTATGGATATGAAAGTACTTGGACTGATCCTTTGGTCATTACGATTATCGCACCAGAATTTATGATTGAATCAATCTCTTCTGAACTTGGTAAAATCAAGGTCACCTTAAAGAATATTGGAGAACTGGATGCCTTAAATATCAATTGGAACATCAAACTTGATGGTGGTTTTATCATACTAGGGGCAGAAAAGAGCGGTAGTCTTCTTGGAATACCTGCGGGTGGATCGGCTACGATATCATCAGATTTCATCCTGGGATTAGGAAATACAAATATCCTTGTCACAGCAGAATTAGAAGAGATAGAAGAATCAGATGAACTTCAACAAGAAGCATTTGTCTTTTTGTTTTTCATTAAACTAGGATAATTTTCCTAGTTTTCTTAATTTTTTTTTAATTTGGTTTATTCCCTTTCGAATTTTTTATAGTAACATGGACGTATTTTGTATATTCTTGTAAACCATCCTCTGCGTTTACAGTTACCCAATAGTTACCTTTTAAACTATAACTATGGGTGACAATAGCTCCTGTACTAGTCGTTTCATCTCCAAAATCCCAACTGAAATTTATATCATCTAATCCAAAATCAAATATGTGAGATGCATTAAATGTGATATTTTCATTAACATACGTTTTAATTGGCGATCCTCGACTTCCATCCTCTCCAACAAAAATTTCATCATCTTCATAGTTAAATTTTAATTCGTTTTTATGGGTATGTTGCAATCGTGTAAGAACAGGGAGAATTTTGTAGTTATTATTATGGACAAGAATAGAATTATCAAGGTTAATCTCAATTGTGATTACGTTATTTCCTTCTTCAATTTTAAAGAGTTGCTGAATTTTAAGTATGTCTGATGGAATATCAAAAAGTACCGTTGAATTGGTTTCCTTTAATACCCCTGTAGCATTGTCAATGACAATCCATAGTTTTGTGTAATTACCTATTTCTATATCAGTAAGACCAAGCTGTTCAGTAAGATTTTGTATATGTAATTGAATTAGATCAAATGTCTTAGGCTCTGAGTTAATTACGATCCATGATTCATTTTCTTCTTCATTTTGTTGATGAAGTTTGACTTGAGAAAATGTTATATTGATGTGGCTGAAATCATCTGTTGGCATATCTCCGATTCTTATTTCTGTTGAGGCAAGTGTTACCTGTATTTCGCCATCCTGTGTTTCAATACATCCGCTTATAAGTAACGCTGTTAAAACTGTAGATAGTATTACTATATTCTTTTTCATAATAATCATGTATTAAAAACAACTAACTGTTTAAAAAGATTACATAAAGAAAAAAAGAAAAAAATTTTATTTTAAATGGTTCCAATTACGCCAAGTATCCCAATTATTAGTACAATTAAACCAATAATTGTTTGGAATCCACCAAGCCATTTTGCAAGCTTTTCTAAATGCTTACCAAATGCAGGTATTACTGGTAATATACCGATTGCAAGTATCAACCCTGCAAAAATTGTAACCAATGCCCAGGGAAAACTCCAATACCAAATACCTGCAATAATTACAATGATTCCAATAATTGTTTGGAATCCACCAAGCCATTTTGCAATTTTTGCAAGATGTTTCCCCATTGCGGGTATAGTTTCAACTAATCCTATACATAATATTAGCCCTGCTATGATATTTA
>RCNB010002013.1_pt1 | contig 12595 bp, 9 predicted proteins | sample 2041321 | NCBI WGS metagenome assembly RCNB01 (sample SAMN09708232, study PRJNA481090) | Marine sediment metagenome, whole genome shotgun sequencing project. | reverse complement strand
ACATCCTAGAAGACCTCGGCCTTTTGCGAACCGCCGGCTACAACCTGCTGCGCTTATTCGGCGCAGACGCTGTGTCCGAGAAGATCCTGCAGCTCGCCGCGGCGAACTTCCCCGAGATGCGCTTCCAGCAGGGTATCTTTCTTGAGGGCCTCGCCCCGGGCCCCCCTGCCGCGACGTGCGACAGCGCGATCAACGACTCCCAGGTCGACACCGGCATCCGCCTGGCCAACACCTATTCCAACGTCGTGACGGTCAGCGTCGGCAACGAGACCTCGTTCTTCGCGGGGTTCATGCCGTTGAATTGCCTCGAGGGGTATATAGCCCAGACCCGAAGCAATGTGACGCAGCCGGTCACGGCCAACGACGACTACACCTTCTACGCGAACTTCCGCGGCAGAAGGCCAGACGGGGTCCTGCGGCTCATCGACTTCGTGTCCATTCACATGTACCCGTTCCTCAACTACAGGCAGTGGGACTGGCAGCAGCTCGGGGTTCCGGCCGGTCCGCTCAGGGCCGAGGCCATGATGAACGCGTCGCTCGTCAAAGCCCAGGACAACTACCGGGCCGTCTACGACTATCGGTACCTCGATGCGTCGGGTAGGAGCGTCACCGTCGGTGCGTCTCTGCCTATCGTCATCGGCGAGACCGGCTGGAAGTGGCGGCAGACCACGCCCAGCCAAGAAATCGAGGTCTATGCCGCGAATCCCGTGAACGCCAAGTGGTACTACGACCTGATGCAAAGCTGGGAAGGAACCTCTGGCGGGCCTCCGACCATCTTCATTTTCGTAGCCTTCGACGAGGCCTGGAAGCTCCAGGACGATGGCTGGGGCTTTTGGGACGAGCTCCGGCAGCCGAACTATGCGCTATGCGGCACGCCTGCGGGCTCTGCCTGCAACGTCCCGCTGTATCAGGGCGCGGGCTTCTACTTTCCTTGAACCAACGCGATCGGCCGACGGTCTTGACATCTTCTACCCCCGCGCGTAGTTCGTTCGATGAACGAACGAAGTCTCTTGCGGTCTGGCGTTCACCTAACCTGCGGTGATTGTCACGCCTGTTCGTAGAGTGGAGAGCACACGATCACCGATGGAAGATGCCCATCCAACGACCCATTCAGTCCTTGATTCGTCCGCAGTTCGGGCGCAGCACAGCCGACTGATCTTGAACCTACTCTGGGAGCACCAGGAGATTTCCCGCGCAGAGTTGGCGAGGCACACGAGCCTGAGTCGTTCGACGGTATCGGCCATCGTGAATGAATTGCTAAGCAAAGGCTTGGTTCACGAGGCACGCACCGGGGTTTCCAACGGCGGGCGCCGCCCCATCATGCTCGAGTTCAGTGAAGAGTCGAGTTTCATCGTCGGAATCGAGCTTGGTTCGACGCATATTTCGTGTGTTCTCGCCGACCTACGTTGCAAGGTCCGGGCTTCTTGGTCTGCGCCAGCTCCGGTCCGCGACGAACCTGAAGTCGCGCTGAAAAAGCTGACGATGGCGGTGCGCTCGGTCCTGGAGGCAGACGGGGTGCGGCCATCCCAGGTGCTCGGCATTGGTGTCGCTGTCCCAAGCCCCGTGGACCGCGAACGACCGGGGGAGCTGCTGCCGCTCATCGTCCCCAAATGGGCCGGGTACAACATCGCCACCCATCTTGAAGAAGGTTTCGGGCGACCTGTGTTTGTCGATAACGATGCCAACCTGGGCGCCTTGGCCGAGCTTTGGTGGGGCGCCGGCTCCTCGGCCAGAGATCTCGCGTACATTAAGGTCGCAACCGGAATCGGTGCCGGCCTGATCATCGACGGTCGCATCTTTCGGGGCAGCAGCGGCATTGCGGGCGAAATCGGCCACACTTCCATCGACCCCAATGGGCCCCAATGCCTCTGCGGCCTCAAGGGATGCCTCGCCACGTTTGTCGGCACAACGGCCCTTCTCGAACGTGCGAGAAACGAGCTGCGTGCGAGAGGCTCGGACCGCCCACCGCCTACGAGTATTGACGAGCTCGTGAATGCAGCGTTGGATGGCGATTCCGTGTCCGTCGCTTTGATTCAATACGCCGGCGGTAAGCTCGGCGTCGGCATTGCCAACATGCTCAACCTTCTCAACCCCGAAGCAGTAATCCTCGGCGGTGGGATCGCCCGAGCCGGGCAACTGCTGCTCGACTCTGTGCAAGAGACCATTCACGGCCTATCTTTGCCCGCGTCGATCTCCGACACCGCGATCCGCACCACGGGACTGAACGAATGGGGGATTGCATTGGGCGCCGCGACACTAGTCCTGCAACGAGCGCTCGAAACACCCGCTCTGTTTCCGGCCCGGTCACGAGAAGTCCTATGAACCGCACATGCACAGCTCTCCACGCGCTCGCAATCATCCTTGCCGCCGCTCCCCTCCAAACGGCTTGTGGATCCTCGGACGAGATCGTCAGCCCACCGCCGCAGTGGACCCTCACCATGTCCGACGAATTCGATGGCGCCGAAGGGACGCCGCCGGACTCGGCGATCTGGACCTACGACATAGGCGGAGATGGCTGGGGCAACAATCAGCTCGAGTTCAACACCGACCGCGCCGAGAACGTCTCGCTTGATGGCCAGGGCCACCTGAGAATCGTGGCGCGTGAAGAGTCCTACAACGGCAACGAATACACTTCGGGCCGCATCAAGACGCAGGGCTTGTTCGAGCAACAGCTCGGTCGCTTCGAGGCCCGCATCAAGCTCCCCGATGGAGAGGGCTTTTGGCCGGCGTTTTGGATGCTCGGCGCAAATATCGACGAGGTGCCTTGGCCCGGCTGCGGTGAGATCGACATCCTGGAGCATCAGGGTCGACGGCCCGAGCGGATATTCGCCAGCATCCACGGGCCCGGCTACTCCGGCGGCAGCCCGATTTCGGGTGATCTCTCATTGCCGAACGGCGAGTCCTTCACGGACGATTTTCATATCTTTGTAGTGGAGTGGGACCCAGGTCGTATCACGTTCTCCGTAGACGATGAGGTCTACCACGCCGTCAATAGCGCTGACGTGCGCTCTCGAGGCGACTGGGTCTTCAATCAGGACTTTTTTGTCCTCCTGAATCTCGCGGTGGGGGGTAACTTGGGCGGTCCCGTGGGGCCCGACACCGTCTTCCCATCCGAGATGCTCGTTGACTACGTTCGTATCTTCGAGCGTGCTAAGTGACCGACTCTTCGTCGAAGCACTACGAGACCGCACCCGAAGATCGGATTTCGCTTCCGCATAAGCTCATCTACGGCTTGGGCGGTTTCGTCAACAACCTCCTAGCCGCCGCGAGCGGCGGCATGCTCATCGTGTTGAACCTGGGGCTCGGCATGAGCCCTTGGCTCGTCGGCCTACTCGGCGCACTGCCGCGGCTTACGGATGCTTTCACCGACCCCTTGATGGGCTACATCTCCGACCACACGCGCTCGAAGTGGGGCCGGCGACGGCCATATATTTTCGTCGGAGCCATTTCGGCAGGCCTGATGTTCGCCCTGCTTTGGCAGCTTCCCGAAGGGCGAAGCGAGAGTTTCTATTTCTGGACCTTTCTCGCCATCTCCGTGATTTTCTACTTGGCGTACACGATTTTTGCCACGCCCTGGGTCGCGCTCGGGTTCGAGCTGACGCCCGACTATCACGAACGTACCCGGCTGATGGGTGTGCAGAACTTCTTCAGCCAGCTCGCCTACGTGATCTCTCCTTGGTTTCTGCTCTTCATGCAGTACGAGCCGTTCTTCGACGACATGGTGACCGGGGCCGCGGCGCTGGCCATCCTGATCGGCTTGCTGACGGCCTGCGTCGGGATCTTGCCGGCGCTCTTCTTGAAGGAACCCTACCGCGCCGACGCCGTGGCCCACCTCTACGAGGCCGACAGAACCGACAGACAGAAACGGAAGACCGAAAAAAGCCCCATCGTCGCGAGCATGCTCGACTTCTTTAAGGGCTTCGCCGCGACTCTCCGCTTCCGACCGTTCTTGAAGCTTTGCGCCGCGACCTTCCTGGTGTTCAACGGGTTCATGTTGATCTCCTCATTTCAGTTCTACGTCATCATTTACTACGTCTTTGGCGGCGATAAGGTCTTAGGCGCGGAGTACGTCGGTTACTCAGGCACCCTTTCGGCGGCCGGTACGTTCTTCGTCATCGTGTTGGTAACCTGGCTCGCCACCAAAATCGGCAAGCGTCGCGCGTTCTACGTGGCGACCGGGGTCTCCATCGTTGGCTACGGTCTGAAGTGGTTTTGCTACGATCCTGAGGCTCCGTTGCTTCTGCTTCTGCCCGCACCCTTGATGGCGTTTGGCCTCGGCGGGCTCTTCACGCTGATGGGGTCGATGGTCGCCGACGTCGTCGACCTGGATGAGCTCGAAACGAACGAACGTCGAGAAGGTATGTTTGGGTCCATTTACTGGTGGGTGGTCAAGCTCGGAATGGCCGCGGCCCTTGCTGGCGGCGGTTTGCTTCTCGAGGCAACCGGCTTCGACGTAGAGCTCGAGGGAGCCCAAACCGACACGACAATCCTGTTGATGCGTTTGTTCGATATCCTCGTGCCGATGGTCACTTCGGCCCTCGCCATTTGGATCGTCGCCTCCTACGAGATCACCGAGGAAAAGGCACACGAGGTTCGAGCAGAGCTCGAGCGACGTCGCGGCTCGATTTCAACCAGCGAGGTCGAGCGCGCATCGACTTACCCGTGAAACTCACAGAAAGAGCCATTCGATGAAACCAGCAGATGGACTTGCCGCTCTCGCGATTACCGTTGCCGGATGCTCCTCGGTGTCCAGCAAGGTACAGTCGGGGGCTGACGCGGAACCAGGGCAGCAGTCGCCAAACGCTCTCGTCGCTGGAGAAGTCATGGCGGTTGCGTACTCGGGGTTTCGGGAGGGCCAATATCCGGATCGGGGCGGCGGCGCCGCAAATCCAAGCGCCGATGAAATCCTCGAAGACCTCAAGATCCTCGTCGCGCACAATTTCAATCTAATCCGCCTCTACGACTCCGGTGAGAACTCCTCGCTCACGCTCGAGTTGATCAGGAAGCACCGACTTCCAATCAAGGTGCTGTTGGGAGTGTGGCTCGAGGCCGAGATCAGCAATCACGAAGGCTGTCCATGGCTGCATGAACCGATCCCCGAAGCGAAACTTGCAGAGAACACCTGGAGGAACGCGGCGGAGCTTCAGCGCGGAATCAAGCTCTCGCAGGAGTTCGAAGACGTCGTGGTCGCCGTCAATGTGGGCAATGAAGCGCTCGTCGATTGGAACGATCACATGGTGCCAGTGAAGAAGGTAATCGCCTACGTTCGGCTCGTGAAGGCCGCCATCGATCAGCCTGTCACCGTCGCGGAAAACTACGCATGGTGGATACGAGACGGCGCCGCGCTCGCCGCTGCGGTCGATTTTCTCGGCGTTCATACCTACCCCGAGTGGGAAGGCAAACCAATCGACGAAGCCCTCGACTACACGCTAGAGAACATCCGGGGCGTCCGAGCGGCATTGCCGGACAAGCCCATCGCGATTCTGGAAGCGGGTTGGGCGACCGTCGCGGTCGAGTTCGGCCCCCGGGCCAACGAAGCGGCCCAGGCGCGCTATTATCGCGAGTTAGAGCAATGGGCGCGTGCCACGAACACGACAGTGTTCTTCTTCGAGGCCTTCGACGAGCCGTGGAAAGGCGAAACGAATGCTCCACTCGGAGCTGAGAAACACTGGGGCATGTTCAACGTCGATCGAACGCCAAAGCAGCTACTCCAGGACCAGTGAACCAAACAGCCCAGCGTCGATCCAGCCGCGGTCCTTTTTCTCTCCGGGCGCGGATTCAGAGCCGATGAAGTTCTCGCGGATCTCGCTGCCGTCGTTATCACACCAAGCGATCATCAGCCCCATCACCTTGCCAGCGGATAGCTTGATAGGCGCGTTCTTGTTGGAGTCGTCCACGTAGTCGTCCGAGTAGACGTCTATCGCGAGCTCCCAGACGACCTTGTTGCCGCGCTGCTGCCAGCGGCTCTCGACATGGTGGGTGAAGCTGTGGGGTAGCTTGTCCGTACCGATGTCGATCGCCTGATTGTCGAGCGACACATGGTAGGCGAAGGCGTTGTGATTGTACTGGTGGTCCCCGCCCGAGTGGTTCTCGTCCAAGAAGATCTCGAGACAGTCGTCATCCCAGTACTGGACCAGCGGGTCGCGGTGACTGTCGAACAAGATGTCGTCGACGACCTCGACCAGCACGTAGATCCTCGCCGGCGTCCAAACCACCTTGAAACGTCCCTGAAAATCCTTCGGTGTGTATTCCGGCCCCAGCCAACGATTCGTGATCTTCTGCCAGCGAGCGCGCCGCCAAACAGCCTCGTCGGCAACGCCGTCCACCTGGGGCGCGCGTTCCGCTTTGGGCGCTCGGTACTCGGTGCGTCCCGGATAGTGTGTCGGAGGCGACGCCAGGGCCTGCGCGGTGGGCAGGGCCAGCACTGCCATGACACAGAGGATGACCCGAACGCTAGACATCGTTGTCGTACTTCAGGTTGCCGTCCTTGTCCCAAAGCCCCCAACACGCGCCGACATCGCCCTCATCGCCGACTTTCCAGGATTCGTCGAACGACGAGAAATAGAAGATCTCGATACCCTCTTCGTGCGCCCACTGGTAGGTCCGAATGAAGTACTCCAAGGCATTGTCGTACGATGGAATAGCCGCGCCAAAAGGCGAGCCAACGTTCGGCCAGCCCGTCTCGCTGATGATGACCGGCTTGTCGTCAGCTACCTTCTGGGCCCGTCGGTACATGTCCTTCATGTATAGGTGTGCGTATTCCGCGGGGCAGCTTTCCCAGAAGGGATAGCAATTGACCAGCAGCGTATCGCACACCGCAGCTACGCGGGGATGGTTCTCAAAGAGAAAATAGGCGTCGACCGTGCCGACCGGCACACCGGGCACCGCCGCCTTCGCACGCTGGAGGTACTCAATCAGCTGATCCTCAGTGAGGTCTTCTCGCAGCATGACCTCGTTGCCGACCGCCAGGATGTCGGCATGTCCCGCACGGGCGACCTCTATTCCATTGCGGAGCTCAATTTCGTTTAGATCGAGGTCGTCCGACAACCCAACTCCGACCATCGTCTTCAAGCCGTTCTCATGCGCGACGCGTGCAGTTTCCTGGTTGCCCTCGCGACAGGAGAAGCTCCGGATCCAGTGTGTGTATGGCGAGATGATGCTCAGCCGCTCGCGGATCTGATGCTCGCTGATCTCGGTGCCGGGAGACTGGCCGTCCACGTAGGCGCTGAACGAGATGCCATGGATCTTGTGGCGCAGGATTGCCTGGAGCAGCTCGACTTTATCGAGTCGCGACATTTTCGAGAAGTCGGTGCCCAGAAGCGCTGGGAATCCGGGGACCTTGTATCCAGATCGTCTCAGCGACACGGCGGCGCTGGACCGGGAGTTCACGGAAAAATTCTTGCTGCTTGCTCGTGTCACTGTCTGTCCGCCACGCCGCGCTAACGGCGTTCTACGCCCTGCCCTCGAGTCGCGCCATCACTTCGTCGGTGAGGCGTGGGATCACCTCGAGCGCGCCCATGTTCTCGCGAACCTGCTCGACGCAGCTTGCGCCCGTGATGACCGTGGATACGTGCGGGTTCTTCGCGCACCAGGCGATGGCGAGCTGTGCGGGGGTGCATCCGAGTTCGTTCGCGATATCGACGGCACGTCGAATCTGGGCGTGGCTGTCAGGCGCGGTGATGTGCTCACGGAGCCATTCGTAGCCCGGCAGCGCCGCGCGGCTACCGGAGGGCACCCCATCGAGGTACTTGCCGGTCAACGCGCCCGACGCGAGCGGGCTCCAAACCGTGGTGCCCATGCCATACTTCCCATAGAGCGACGCGTACTCTCGTTCGACACGCTCGCGTGACAGAAGGCTGTACTGGGGTTGCTCCATCACCGGCTTTCGAAGGCCATACCGCTCCGCGATCTCGTAGGCCTCTTCGATCGCTCCCGCGGGCCATTCGGAGGTTCCCCAGTAGAGCGCCCTACCCGAAGCAACGATGTCGCTCATCGCCCACACGACCTCTTCGACGGAGGTCTCCGGATCATCCCGATGGCAATACAAGAGATCGACGTAGTCGAGACCGAGGCGTTCGAGCGAACCCTCGATTCCGTGCATCAGGTATTTGCGATTCAGGGTGTTCTTCGTGTTGGGACCTTCCGTCAAACCCCAATAGAGCTTGGTCGACATCAAGTACGACTCGCGTGGCCATCCGAGCTCCCGCGCCACTTGCCCCATGATGACCTCCGACTTGCCACCCGCGTAGACCTCGGCGTTGTCGAAGAAGTTCACGCCCGCTTCCCAGGCGGCTTGCATGCACCGGAGGGCCGTCTCGTTGCCGAGCTGGTTGTGGAACGTCACCCAGGAGCCGAACGAGAGCACGCTCACCTTGAGGCCCGCATTACCCAATCGCCGGTATTCCATGTCCACCACGTCCGCCCCCTAGTTCCCGTCGCCGTCCACCGCTTGGTAGACTCGCACGTAATCGACGAGCATCGTCTGCGGAAATGTTTCGGTGCCGTTGGGCGGCTGGTTGTTGCTGCCGAGGGTTCCGCCCATGGCGACGTTGAGGATGAGGTAGAACTCCTTCAGGAACTCGTCCATCGTCGCCGGTTGGATGGCCTTGGTGAAGTACGTGATGCCGTCGATCTTTCCGACGATCTTGGCTTCATCCCACTCTGCTTGAAACAGGTGAAAATCGTCGCCAAGCGACTCCGCGACGGTCAGATTCTGGGTGTAATAGACCCAGCCGACGAGACCGGGAGGCAAGCATGGCTCTGAGGCGCCCACCGACTCATCGCACCAATGCATCGTGAAATGCGTCGTCCGGTCATTCGAAAACGCGTTGTGCACTTCCATGAAATCGATCTCACCCGAGCGCGGCCAGCCGACGGTTGGGAAGTTCACACCGAGACTCCAGAATGCGGGCCACGCCCCTCTTCCAACGGGCGGTTTGATTCGTGCCTCGACTTTCCCAAACTTGAAATCGAACTTCCCGAGCGAGTTGATCTTGCCGGATGTGATCGTCCCGTCACGCACACCGCAAGGCTCTTCGGGACACTGGGCCGAAAGCACGAGATTGCCGTCTTCCACGCGAACGTTTTTCGGCAAGGCCGTGTAGAGCTGCCATTCGTTGTTGCCCCATCCATAGTTGTCAGGGCCGTAGCCGGTCTCAATGGTCCAGTTCTCTTCCGAAGGCGATGTGCCCGAATTGAACTCGTCCTCGAATACAAGCTCGTATTCGACGCTGCTCGGGTCGCAGCTCTCCGTCTGAACAATCTCGTCAAAGTAGAATGTCCAGTCCTCGGGGTTAGCTGCGGCGTCGCCGACTCTGCCGAGATCGAAGATCACACTGATTCCAGTTGGATCGTCGCCGCCGGTGCTGCCCGTGAAGTCGAAGCAGAGCTCTTCCCAACTACTGCTCCCGGTTTGGACGCCGGACCTTTCTTGTTCGAGGTCCTCCAGCTTGAACAGTACATCGGCAACGCGTGGCGACCAGACTTGCATCGTGAAGGCTGCGCCCGCCGCCCAGTCAACGGGGCTGTCCAAAACCAGTGTGCTGCCGCCAAACACTTCGCCGGCAAACTTTTGCATCTGCGCTACCCTCAGCGTGATGTCTGTTCCGCTCCGATCTGGGTTGTCGACGACGGTTGCCACTCCACCGCCGAAGTCGATGAAGGTATACGGACCGCAAGCGTCCTCGAAGTTGATGGCATCCCCGCAGATGACGGGCGGCGGCACGGGCGTCCCGGCTGTTCCCCCCGATCCACCGACTCCGCCTAGGCCGCCGACTCCGTCCAGGCCGCCGACCCCGCCTGATGCATCGCCTTCGCTGCAACCCAGCAAGACGATAAACGGCGCAACGATTGTCGCGAAGCGCAAGAGGCGAATGGGGTACCTTGAGGACATGAGCTTGGCGTTTCGGCCACTAGATATATAGGCCCGCTTCGCGGGGCCGGAAGTCCAGATGAGAGCTATTTTTACAAGATTTGCTCCCCGAGAGCGCGAGAAACCGCGCAGCGCCCTGGACATATTCGCTTACGGACTGATGTCTTCAGTTGCTTTGACGGCGCTCCTTTGCTCGGTGGCGGCGGCGAGCCCTATCCCAGTCGAGCTACGCCAAACGGACGGTGGTTGGCAGCTGCTGCGCGGCGGTGAGCCCTACTTCATCCGTGGGGCCGGCGGAGACGGGTCGCTCGAGCGGCTTGCGGCCGCAGGCGCGAACTCGATACGCACCTGGGGGGCTGACGACATCGACGCGCGTCTCGACGCGGCGCACGCGCTAGGGCTATCGGTGACGGTGGGCATCTGGCTCGGTCACGAGCGCCACGGGTTCGACTACAGCGACGAAACCCAGGTACGCAAGCAACTGGAACGCGCCCGCGGGACCGTGCTGCGCTACAAGGATCACCCTGCCGTGCTCCTTTGGGGCATCGGCAACGAGATGGAGGGTTTCGGCGCGGGCGACGATCCGGCCATCTGGAAGGCGGTGAACGACATCGCCGCCATGGTGAAGACGCTCGACCCGCACCACCCGACCATGACAGTGACCGCCGAGCTTGGCGGCAGACGCATCGACGGCGTGAACAAGCGGTGCCCGGCGATCGACATTCATGGCATCAACTCCTACGGCGGTGCAGTGTCGGTGGTCGAGCGGTACCGCGCGGGCGGCGCGACCAAGCCCTATGTGCTCACCGAGTTCGGGCCGCCGGGGGTGTGGGAAATCCCAAAGAACGATTGGGGCGCGCCCCTCGAGCCGACCAGTACGGAGAAGGCGGCGTTCTACCGTCGCAGCTACCAGAGCGCTGTCATCGCCGCTCCGGGTCTCGCCCTAGGTTCATACGTCTTTACTTGGGGGTTCAAGATGGAGGCGACCCCGACCTGGTACGGCATGTTCCTGGCGGACGGCGCCCCCCTCGGGGCGGTCGATGTCATGACCGAGCTCTGGTCCGGTCGCCCGCCAAAGAACCTCGCGCCCACGGTGCAGCCCTTGCGGATCGAGAGTGCGCCGGAGGTAGGTCCAGGTGACGAGGCACGGGTGCGTGCGGTGGTTTCCGACCCCGAAGGTGCTGCGATCCGAGTGCGTTGGGTGCTCCGGCGCGAGTCTGCCGACTACGCGACTGGCGGCGACTACCGGCGCGTGCCGCCCGAGATGCAGGGCGCGGTCCTCGAGGGTGGAGCCAGTGGCGCACGGCTGCGCATGCCCAAGGATCCCGGGCCCTACCGGCTCTTCCTCTACGCTTACGATGAGGCGGGCAGCGCAGCAACGGCGAACGTGCCGCTGCTGGTGAAAGGCAAGGTGCGCAAACCCTTGCCGTTTTATGTCTTCCAGGACGGTTTCGAGGGGATGCCCTGGGCCCCCTCTGGCTGGATGGGTGCGACCGAGTCGCTGAGCCTGATCGGCGTCCATGCTGGCAACCCCCATCAAGGCAAAGCCTGCATCAAGATGCGCTTTGTCGGAGAGGTTGGCACCTGGGTGGGCGTCGCCTGGCAACACCCCGCCAACAACTGGGGCGACCAGGAGGGGGGCTACGATCTCAGCGGTGCGACACATCTTGAGTTCTGGGCCCGTGGAGAATACAGCACCGAGAAGATCAGCGTCAGCGTGGGTCTCCTCGGCCAGGACAAGGCGCACCCCGATTCGGGCAAGACAAGTGCCTTAGACATCCGGCTGACGCGCGAGTGGCAGCGCTACCGCATTCGCCTGAAGAAGCTCGACCTGTCCAGCATCAAGACGGGCTTCGTGGTGACCCTCAGCGGGCAGGGGTCACCCTTGACCATCTACCTCGACAGCATTCGCTTCGTCGGGAAGTAACGAGCCACTCAGTGGCCCACCAACTCGGCTTCGAGTTCCTCGAGGCTCTTCCCCTTCGTCTCGGGCAGCAGGCGCACCACGATGATGAGGCCGACGATCGCGAACAGGCCGTAGATCAAGAACGTCACACTGTTACCGAAATTCTCGAGCTCCCAGGGGAAGATGAGCTGCACGGCAAAGCTGACAGCGGAGTTGATGAGCCCGACGAAGGATATCGCGAGCCCACGAACCCGGTTCGGAAAGAGCTCCGAGAACAGCACCCACATCACCGGACCGAGCGACATGGCGAAGCTCGCGACGAAACCCAGGATGCCAACGAGGATGAGCGTCGGATTCATCTCTGCGGAAGCGAACCCGTACGACAAGAGCAGCATGCAGACCGCAATGCCCGTCAGCCCAGCGACTAGTAGCGGACGGCGGCCGAGCCGATCGATAAACAACATGGCCACCACCGTGAATACTAAGTTCACGAGGCCCACCAGCACCGCCTGCATGAAGGCGGCATCCGTCCCAATCCCGGACTGCTCGAATATCATGGGCGCGTAGAAGAACACGGCGTTGATTCCCGTGACCTGTTGCAGAACCGCAACCGAGACACCAATGACGAGAACCAGTCTCATCCCCGGGCGGAACAGCTCACGCAGCGGGGTCCGTTCGGCAGACCGTTCGGCGCGGAGCGACGCCTTCACTGCCACGATGTCCGCCTCGGCTTGTGCGCTGTCACTCACTCTTTCGAGCACGCGCCGCGCGTCACCGTCCTTACCGTTCATCACCAGCCAGCGAGGGCTCTCGGGCAC
>RCNB010002012.1_pt1 | contig 12595 bp, 11 predicted proteins | sample 2041321 | NCBI WGS metagenome assembly RCNB01 (sample SAMN09708232, study PRJNA481090) | Marine sediment metagenome, whole genome shotgun sequencing project. | reverse complement strand
CCATGCAGGTTAAAGGAGTAGGTAGCTTTTATGCATGTAATGGTAATTATTTGGAGTATGCTCCGGCAAAAAATGCTGGACGAAGCCCGCAAAGAGGCCGCCGATCAGTTGAAAACGGCGAAACTGGAGGCCAAGGACGAGTTTTACCAGGCCAGAACCCGTTTTGACGAGGAAACGGACGGCATCCGCGTCGAAAGCCGGCGCCGCCAGGAAACCCTGGATCAGCGTGAGGACAATCTCAGCAAGAAGGTTTCCTTCATCGACCAGAAGGAAAGCCGCCTCGACCAGCAGGATGAGACCCTGAAGGCCCGGCTCGAGGAAGTCGACCGGGACCGGAAAACACTTTCCAGTCAACTCGCCGAACAGAACACCCTTCTTGAACGAATCGCAGGAATGTCCTCCGAACGGGCCAAACAGCAGCTGATGGATAACATGACCGGCGCCGCCCGCCTGGCCGCGGGCAAGAGCATCCAGAAGGTGCGGGAGGATACCGAACGCACCTCCCGGCGCGAGGCCATGAAAATCCTCAGCCTGGCCATCCAGCGGTATGCTTCCGAGCATGTGGCCGAGCGCACCGTCTCGGTCGTGGACCTTCCCAACGACGAGATGAAGGGGCGGATCATCGGCCGTGAAGGCCGCAATATCCGAGCCTTCGAACTGGCCACGGGCGTGGATCTGATCATCGACGACACTCCTGGAGCTGTCATTATTTCAGGATTTGATCCGGTGCGGCGCGAGGTCGCCCGACAGGCCCTCGAGGTACTTGTCCATGACGGCCGAATCCATCCCGGCCGCATCGAGGAAGTTGTGAACAAGACCAACCAGGAAATGCACGAAAAAATCCTGGAAACCGGGGAGCAGGCTTGCCTCGACCTGGGACTGCAGAACGTGAATCCTGAACTCTATTATTACGTGGGCCGCTTGAGCTACCGGACCAGTTATGGACAGAACCTGCTGAAACATTCTGCTGAAGTGGCAGGCGTCGCCGGCGTGGTGGCCGCGGAACTGGGCCTGGACCAGCGCCTGGCACGGCGGTGCGGATTTTTCCATGATATCGGCAAGTCCGCCGACCACGAGGTAGAGGGTCCCCATGCGGTGATCGGCGCCAGGCTGTGCCGGAAATTCGGCGAGAACGAAACGGTGATCAACGCCGTGGGTGGTCACCACCAGGACATAGAGGCTTCATCACCTTATACCTTCATCACCTCGGCTGCGGACGCCGTGTCGGCTTCCCGTCCCGGAGCCCGGCGTGAAAGCGTCGAATCGTATGTTCAGCGTCTGGAAAATCTGGAGCAGATCGCCGACAGTTTCGACGGCGTGGAAAAATCCTACGCCATCCAGGCGGGCCGCGAAGTGCGGGTCCTGGTGAATCACAACAAGGTGTCCGACGCCGATTCCGCCATGCTGGCCGAAGAGGTCAGCCGCCGGATCGAAAGCGAACTGGAGTACCCCGGCCAGATCAAGATCATGGTGATTCGCGAGACAAGGGCCACCGCCTACGCCAAGTAGAAGGGCGCCCGGCTAGAGGGCGAATTGGAAGGAGCCCCGGTGGATACGATCCTGCTGAAAGGCATTCCGGTCAGGGACGCCGTTTTTGCCGAGTTGACCGCCAAGGTGGCCCAGGCTTCCCGCAAGCCCGGGCTGGCCGTGGTTCTGGTTGGGGACGACCCGGCTTCGGCCGTCTACGTCAAGCACAAGGAGAAGGGTTGCGATACGGTGGGTTTCCACCATGTGACCCACCGACTTCCCGCAGATACTCCGGAAAAAGATGTCCTGGATCTCATCGCCCGGCTCAATGCCGACGCGGCCATCGACGGCATCCTCGTTCAGCTCCCTCTGCCTCGCGGCATGAACCAGGAGCGGGTGCTGGTATCGGTGGATCCGGCCAAGGATGTGGATGGATTCCACCCCGTGAACCTGGGTTTGCTGGTGGCGGGAAACCCCCATTTTGTACCCTGCACGCCCAAGGGGATCCTGCGGCTTCTGTCCCATTACGGCATTCCCATGGCCGGTAAAAACGTTGCCGTGGTGGGGCGCAGTGTCATCGTGGGCCGACCTTTGAGTCTTCTGCTGTCCTTGAAAAGGGACGACGGTAACGCCACGGTCACCATGTGCCATTCCGGCACCCGGGACCTGGCCGCCATCACCTCGGCCGCCGATGTGGTGGTCGCGGCCATCGGTGTGCCGCGGGCCCTGGGGATCAAGGAAATCGGCAAGGGGGCGGTGGTCGTCGACGTTGGAATCAATCGCATCGACGCCCCCGAGCGTCCCAAGGGGACCCGGCTGGTGGGCGACGTTGACGCCGACGCGCTGAAGGGACATGTGAGCGCCCTGACTCCCGTCCCTGGGGGCGTGGGGCCCATGACCATCGCCATGCTCCTGGAAAACACGTGGGAAGCCATGGCCAGGAAAGAGGGCCTGGATGGGAATGGATGAACTTCGGCGGCCTCTGGCCGACGAACGTAAGGCCGTGGAAGCCAATCTGCGGCGCCTTCTCAACGGTGAAAAAGGTATTCCCACGCGGCTAAAAGTTGCCATGAGGCACAGCCTCATGAGCGGCGGCAAACGGCTGCGGCCTATCCTGGCCCTTTGGACCTGGGATGCGTTGGCGCGAACCGGGGAAAAAAGCCGGCGCCGGCGAGATGCCGTGATGGATGCCGCCTGCGCCCTGGAAATTCTGCACACCTATTCCCTGATTCACGACGATCTGCCCGCCATGGATGACGATGACTTGCGGCGCGGCCATCCCACCTGCCACGTGGCTTTTGATGAAGCCACCGCCATTTTGGCCGGAGATGGTTTGCAAGCCCTGGCTTTTTGTATCCTGGCCCGGGCCGGAGGGCCTTTAGCGGGCCGCCTGGTGGACCTTGTGGGAAAGGCCGTGGGTCCGGCCGGAATGGTTGGGGGCCAGCAGAATGATCTGGATGCGGAGGGGGCGCCGGTGACGGCGGCGCACGTGCGGGTGATCCACCGTGAAAAGACAGCCCGTCTCCTGGCCGCATCGCTCTGTTGCGGAGCCTTGATGGCGGGTGAAGATATGGCCTCCATGGCTCGGATTGAAAAAGCGGGTTTGGATCTGGGATTGGCCTTCCAGGGGGCGGACGACATCCTGGATGTGACCGCCACCACCGCCCAGCTGGGCAAGAGCGCCGGCAAGGACGAAGCCGCCGGCAAGGCTACCTGGGTGCGCGTTGAGGGATTGCCGGCCGCCCGTCGCCGAACGATCCGTCTGGGAAACAGGGGAATCAAAGCCCTCGAAATCCAGCTGTCGTCAGGACCGGCACGGGATCGCCTGCTGGCCCTGGCGGAATTGATGTGGAACCGGGACCGATAAGGATTTTATACCATGTTTGCCGAGTGGCCGATCTGGCTAGTGGTGATCCTCAGCGGGGCGGTGAGCCAGCTATTCAAGCTGGCCGTGTATTCTATCACCAAACGGCACTTCGACCTGGCAGTTGTGGCCCAGGGGGGCGGGTTGCCCAGCCTGCAGGCGGTCATCCTTTCCTGCATGTTTTCTTTGACGGTGGTTCGCTGCAGCTGGTCGTCGGGTGAAACGGCATTTGCCCTGGTTTTTGCCGTCATCGTGATCCACGACACGGTGAAGCTCCGGGTAGCCTCCAGCCGACAGCGGGAGGTGGTGTTTCACCTGGTGGCCTCCCTGCCCGACGCCGGTGAGTTCCACCAGAGGGTGGCCACCTACCTTGATCCCAGGATCCATCAGGTTTCCCACGTGGTTGCGGGGATGCTGTTCGGGGGACTTTTCGCTCTGGCGTTCGGGATCACGCCGGGTTAATCTTTGGGGGAATTCGATCAATAGTCGGAAGGGATGATATATGGAGCCCCTGCTGCCCGGAATAGCAGGTCCTGAGGATCTGAAAAAATTGCCGAGCGGCAGCTTGGAGCAAATTTGCGCCGAGTTGCGCGATGAAATCATCACCGGGGTTTCCCGGTCAGGTGGGCATCTGGGCGCCAGTCTCGGAGTTGTCGAACTCACCGTGGCCCTGCACCGGGTTTTCAGCACTCCGACCGACAAGATCGTGTGGGACGTCGGACATCAGGCCTATGGTCACAAGCTGCTCACCGGCCGTCGGGAACGTTTCTCTACCCTGCGCAGCAAGGGGGGGATTGCGGGATTTCCCAAGCAGTCGGAAAGCCCCCATGACATGTTCGGTGTCGGTCATGCCAGTACCGCCATCAGCGCGGCGCTTGGTTTTGCCGTGGCGCGGGATGCCAAAGGTGACGACAACTCCGTGGTCGCGGTGGTCGGCGACGGGGCTCTGACTGGTGGTCTGGCCTACGAGGGCCTCAACAACGCCGGTCAACTTGGCACGAACATGATCGTTATCTTGAACGACAATAATATGAGCATTTCCCCCAACGTGGGGGCCATCTCCAAGTACTTGACCCGGATCACCAGCGGCAAACACTACGTGCGGCTCGAAGCCGACATCTGGGATTTGCTGGGGGCGTTGCCTCACGGACCCAAGGCGCAAAAACTGGCCGGGCGAATCAAGGAAAGCCTGAAGCAGCTGGTGGTGCCGACCATCCTTTTCGAAGAGCTCGGTTTCAAGTATTTCGGGCCCCTGGACGGACACGATCTACCTCTGCTGGTGAAAACTCTCGAGGCGGTGCGCGAGCTGCCGGGCCCCATTCTCATTCATTGTATTACCCGCAAGGGCAAGGGATATCGTTTCGCCGAGGAGGACGGACAGCGATACCACGGCGTGGGAAAATTCGACAAGGCGCAGGGCATCAAGGTCGTGCCTCCGGACGTTCCCAGCTACACCACGGTGTTTGGTCAGACCCTGGCCGCGATGGCGGACCGAGACAAGCGTGTCCATGGCATCACGGCCGCCATGCCCTCGGGGACAGGATTGACTGCGCTGTTTGACCGCTGCCCGGATCGTTTTCACGACGTGGGCATTGCCGAAGGACATGCCGTTACATTTGCCGCCGGATTGGCCAGCGCCGGGCAAAAACCCGTGGTCGCGGTCTATTCAACCTTCCTGCAGCGAGCCCTCGATCAGATCATCCACGATGTGGCCCTCCAGAAACTGCCGGTGGTTTTTGCCGTCGACAGAGGCGGTGTGGTGGGAGAGGACGGGCCTACCCATCACGGGGTTTTTGATTTGACCTATCTGCGGATGATACCGGGCATGGTGGTGATGGCTCCCCGAGATGAGGATCAGTTGCGCCACATGCTAGCCACCGGCCTGGCCAAAGATGACGGGCCGTCGGCCATCCGTTATCCCCGGGGTTCGGGTCTGGGTGTGTCCCTGGAAGGTGATCCCACCCCTCTGCCCGTCGGCAGATCCGAAACCCTGACCGACGGTTCCGACCTGTGCATCCTGGCCGTCGGCTCCATGGTCACTGCCAGTCTCGATGCTGCAACCCTCTTGGCCAAATCCGGTCTGTCCGTCGAAGTGGTGGACATGCGTTTCATCAAACCGCTAGATCTGGATCTGCTGGAATCCGTGTGGCACCGCCACCACCTGGTGGTGACGGTTGAGGAAAACAGCCTGGCCGGTGGCTTTGGCGCAGCAATCCTGGAGTGGGCCGCGCGGCCCCATGTTGACGGCCATCCCCAGGTGATAAACCTGGGTATTCCCGACACCTTTCAGGAACATGCGACTCGTGGGGAACTGTTGGCTGGGTTGGGCCTGACAGGCAAGGGTTTGGCCGATCGGATTCATGAGGTTCTGGAAACTCGCGGTGGTGGATCCCAGGCCCAGAGCGCTTCATGAGCGGGCCGGGGCAGACACCTCAGGACCCAATAAAACGTGTTGGGTTGTTCGGTAATCCCAATAAAAATGATTTGCCTGGAGCGGTTGAGACCATCGCTTCCCTTTGTACCGCCGCCGGTGCCAGTGTGTTCGCCTCCGAGGATCTTGCCGGGGTCATTCCGGCGACCGTCCCCGTGTTGACCAATGAAGATTTGATCGAATCGGTTGATGTGGTGATCGCCCTGGGCGGTGACGGCACCATGTTGCGCGCAGGTCGGGTGCTGGGTTTGTCGGGGGTTCCGCTGCTGGGGGTGAACCTGGGATCCCTGGGGTACCTGACGGACGTACCGCTGGACGAATTGTCCGAGGCGGTGGAGAAACTTCTGGCGGGTCAATTCCACATCGACACCCGGGCCCGGGTCTATTGTTCGGTCTGGCGCGAAGACGCCAAGATCGCCACCGCCAACGCCCTTAACGACCTGGTGGTGAACATGGGGCCCTTGCCGCGCGCCATGGACATGGAATTGCTGATGGATGGAGATTCCCTGGGCCGGTTCCTCGGGGATGGGATCATCGTTAGCACGCCCACAGGTTCGACGGCCTACAACCTGTCCGCCGGCGGCCCCATCTGCCAGTCCACCGTGGATTGTCTTCTGGTCGCTCCGATATGCCCCCACAGCCTTGGCATGCGGCCGTTGATCGTGGCCGACGACACCAAAATCGAACTCATCCTTCACGAAACGGGTGAAGGTGCTGTCTTGACCGCCGACGGCCAGCGCACCCACACCCTGGCCGACGGGGACCGCCTGGCGTTCCGGGAGTCTAATCGCGAGGTCAACCTGATCAAGTTTCCCCAGAGCAGTTTTTACCGGGTAATGCGTCACAAGTTGAACTGGGGTGGGACCCGGCGGCGCGTCCGGAAGGATTCCTGATGCTGCGCGAATTGCGGGTCGGCAATCTCGCCCTGGTTGATGATCTCGTCCTTTCCCTGGATCACGGATTGACCATGCTCACCGGTGAAACCGGGGCCGGAAAATCCCTCATCGCCGGGGCGCTGTCACTTTTGGCCGGCGGCAAATCCGATCGGCAGTTGATCCGCCAGGGTGAGGATCTGGCTTTTGTGGAAGGCCTCTTCGACCTGGCTGAAGAAAAATCTCTCCGGGAAAACATGGCCTCCCTTGGCATCAGGTTGGCCTCGGATGGAATCCTGGTTTTGCGCCGGGAACTCAAACGCGAAGGCCGGTCGCGCGTACTGATTAACGGCCTGGTGTCTTCGCTTTCCCTTCTCGAACAGATCGGCCAGCAACTTCTGTCCATCCAGAGTCAGGACCAGCAGCGGCTTCTTTCGCTGGCCGCCTTTCCTGGCGATTTTCTCGATGTCTGCCTGGACAACGGGGCCGAAAGAGATCAAGTGGCCCAGGCCTTGGAAAACTACCGCACTTTACGAGATCAGTACGAGGAGCGGCTTCAGGAGGAACAGTTCGCCAGCCAGCAGCTGGACATGTGGCGCTACCAGCACCAGGAGCTGTCCGAAGCGGGTCTGGCGCCTGGGGAAGAAGAAACCTTGGGGGAGAAACTGGCGCTGGGACGCAATTCGCGGTCGTTGCTCGAAGCGGCGGGGGAGGCCCGGGAGAGCCTGACCGAAGGACAGGTGAACGCACGGCAGATTCTCGGTTCGGTGGAAAGTGTTCTGGACCCTCTGGCGGGGGAAAGTTCCCACCTGAGGTCCATCCTGGAAATGATTCGCGATGCCGGTGCTTCGGTCAGCGAAGCCGCGGGTGACCTGGAACGTTTTCTCGACGGTGTCGATGTGGACCCCAGTCAGCTTGACGAAATAGAAGCTCGCAAGTCCCTGTACGAAGAACTGCGCCGCAAATATGACCGCACGGTGGAGGGACTGGTTGAATTGCGAGACTCCTTGAACGAACGGATCGCCCGTCAAAAGGACGCCACCAGTGATCTGCAGCAACTGGCGGCTTCACGAGACTCCGCCCGCCAGGAATTGACCGCCGCGGCCGAGGTTCTCAGGGCCAACCGCCAGCAGGGCGCCCCCAAGGTGGCCGCCCGGGCGGTGGAAACCATCCGACCGCTGGCTCTGGCGGAACTGGAACTGGAATTCCACATCGAACCCGACCTCGACAACGCCGGCACCGCCCTAGTGGACGGTGAACTTTGCCGGATCACGACCAAGGGCGCCGACAGGGTTCGTTTGCTGGCGCGGACGAACAAGGGGGAGAGTTACGGTGAAGTCGGGCGGATCGCTTCAGGCGGGGAAAAATCTCGAATCTTCCTGGGCCTGTCCGTGCTCCAGCGAACGGGCGTGAAACAGCCTCTGCAATTGTTTGATGAAATCGACGCGGGACTTGGCATGGACAACGCCGTTCCGGTGGCCGAACTTCTGGGCCGGTTGGCGGCGGACAGCCAGGTGATCTGTATCACCCATTTGCCCACGGTGGCCGCGCGGGGCGATCATCATCTCAAGGTGCAAAAGGTCCAAACGGCCGGCCGTACCGTCCTGCAGGTCGTACCCATTCCCGGTGAGGCCCGGATAGAGGAAATCGCCCGTCTGCTGGGCGGCCACAAGAGCAGCGCCAAAGGCGGGGTGGACAAGCAGGTGGCCTACGCCAAGCAATTGCTGGGGCATGGTTGACGGTTCCCTGGTCTGAACGGTGACATGGAATTTGACGTTACCGGCTCCATGTCCCATTATTTCGCCACCAAAGGTGCGCCCGTAGCTCAGCTGGATAGAGCGTCTGCCTCCGGAGCAGAAGGTCGTGGGTTCGAATCCCGCCGGGCGTACCACCCAACCCCATCAGTGTGAACCATGCTTATTTTGCGTCTCATACCTCTCTTCCTTTTCGGACTTCTGGTTCGGTATTTGTACCGTGCCTTCAAGTCGGTCGGATCCGGTGGGCATCCCTCCAAAAACCACGGAAAACCCGACCCAAACAGTGATCCGGAAAACTCGCCGGCCATGGATGATTTGACCGAACAGGATATCAGTGATGCTGATTTCGAAGAGATCCCGTAGAAAATCGGAGATGTTCGAATCCCGCTTCCGGGACGGCTCCGGTGGTGATTTTCCCCTGCGGCAGTACATGCGCTGCCGGGAGGATTTTTCCACCGGTCTGGTCCACATCCTGTTGTATTTGGCTTTTGCCGTGACCCTGGTGATGTTCACCATCAGCCTCGGGGGTCTATTTTCGGCCCACGGGAGTGATCTGAACCCCTGGTACCGACGCATAGCCGTGGTTCTGATGGTTCTTTTTATCCTTTCAGTTCTGTGGCGTTTGTATTACAAAGTGATGGAGCTGAGGGAAATACGGGTGGAGATGGCCCGTTTGAAAGGGGAGTTTCGAAATCAGGATCAATGATCCTGGACCCTGGTCATTTTATTTCCCCCCAATATGTTAACCCGCGGCGAAAACGGCCGAATACCCTGGTAGGAGGCCCCTTTCGAGGCCGGATCCTGTTCACCAACTTTTTCCTTCAAGCGTGTCGAGGAATGACAATGCAGCAGATCATTAACAAGCTGAAAAGCAAGGAAGCCCGATTGGGTGTGCTGGGGCTGGGTTATGTGGGATTGCCCCTGGCCGTATCTTATGCCAAGGCCGGGTTCAAGGTTACCGGGTTTGACCTGGATGAAAATAAAATCGCAGCCATCAATGCCGGCGAAAGTTACATCATCGACGTCAAACAAGATGAGCTGGCCCAAGTAGTGAAGTCGGGCAACCTGACGGCCACGACCGACTTTTCCGAGCTTGCCCATGTCGACAGCGTGAACATCTGCGTGCCGACTCCCCTGGGCAAGACGCGGGATCCGGACATCTCCTACATCCAGGCGGCCGTGGCCTCCATCGCCGCGAGCATGCACACCGGTCTGCTGGTGATCCTGGAAAGCACCACCTATCCCGGAACGACCGAGGAAGTCATTTTGCCGCTGTTGAGTGAAAACGGCCTGAAGGTGGGGGAGGATTTTTTCCTGGCCTTTTCGCCCGAGCGCGTCGACCCCGGCAATCCGACCTACAACACCATCAACATTCCCAAGGTTGTCGGCGGGGTCACGCCCAATTGCACTGAAGTGGCCCGAAACCTCTACAGCCAGGTCATGGAAACCGTGGTGCCGGTGTCCTCGGTCCGCGTGGCCGAGACCGTCAAGCTGCTGGAGAACACTTTTCGCAGCGTGAACATCGGTCTGGTCAACGAAATTGCCCTGATGTGCAGCGCCATGGATATCGATGTCTGGGAAGTCATCGACGGTGCGGCCACCAAGCCCTTCGGTTTCATGCCCTTTTATCCGGGCCCGGGACTGGGCGGACACTGCATTCCCATCGATCCATTTTACCTGTCCTGGAAAGCCAAGCAGGCCGGTTCGGAGGCCCGTTTCATCGACCTGGCCGGTCAAGTCAACGGTTTCATGCCCAGGCACGTGTTGAAACTCGTTACCGGCGGGCTGAACGATCGGCGTATGGCCGTCAACGGCAGCAAGGTGCTGGTGGTCGGCGTGGCGTACAAACCCGGGATCGATGACATGCGTGAATCACCTGCTTTGGACATACTCGAGATGCTGGCCCAGCTCGGTGCCGAGGTCTCGTGGTACGATCCCCATGTGGAATCCTTGCCCGAGGCCATTCACAGCACCCGGCTCGAGGAGTGGACAAGTGAGGCCATCGCCGCCTTTGATGCCGCGGTGATTGTCACCCCTCATCCGACTGTGGACCATACGCTGCTGCTGGAGGCCGCACCGCTGGTCGTCGATTCCCGCAACGCCTTGAAGGGACACAAGGCCTCCAACCTGATCAAGCTTTGAGGGGATTTCCGAACCCACGCGAAGGGAACATTTTGTTATGAGTAGATACATGGTGACCGGAGGGGCGGGCTTCATCGGATCGCACCTGAGTCGGGAACTGGTGGGGCAGGGTCATGAAGTCGTGGTGCTGGACAATCTGTCCACCGGCCGTGAGGAAAACCTGGCCGATATCATGGGTGATCTCGAATTCCATTTGGGTTCCATCACCGATATCGATCTGGTCAAGAAATGCTGCACCGGGGTGGATTGTGTGTTTCACCAGGCCGCCCTTCCGAGTGTACCGCGCAGCGTGGAAGACCCGTTGACCAGTGATGAACAAAACGTGGGCGGAACCCTGCGGGTGTTCTGGGGTGCCCATCAGCAGGGGGTCCGCCGGGTGGTGTTTGCCGCCAGCAGTTCCATCTACGGTGACACCGAAGAGCTGCCCAAGCATGAAAAGATGCAGCCCAAACCCATGTCACCCTACGCTGTCAATAAACGCGTGGGGGAGCTGTACGGAGCGGTCTTCAACAACCTCTACGGTTTGAGCACCATAGGTTTGAGGTATTTCAACGTGTTCGGGCCGCGGCAAGATCCGAACAGCCAGTACGCGGCCGTGGTGCCCAAGTTCATCACCGCCTTTTTGGAAGGCCGGCCCCCGGTCATTCACGGGGATGGTCTGCAGTCCCGGGATTTCACCTATATCAAAAATGTTGTGGATGCCAACCTGGCCGCCTGCGCGGCGCGGCCCGAGGCCGGCGGTCGCTCTTACAACATCGCTCTCGGTGGTCGGATCACGGTGAAGGACCTCTGTCTGCAGATCAGAGAACTCGTTGGCACGGATGTCGATCCCAGTTATGATGAATCGCGGCCCGGAGACGTGAAACATTCCCAGGCCGACATCAGTCTGGCCCGGGAGTATCTGGATTACACCGGCTCGATCGATCTGGACGAGGGCCTGAAAAAAACAGTGGACTGGTATCGGAATTTTGCCTGAGAGACGGAGGAAATTCATGAGGGACCGAATGAGGCGAACCACCAGCGTCAGTGTTTGCCGTACCTGGCAGCGGCCGCTCGGGTGGATCATCTTGGTTGCCATGCTGGCGAATCCCCTCCTGGTTTTGGGGCAGGATTCACGTAGCGTCTCTTCGGGTCTTCAAGCCGGGGATACTGTCAAGTTTTCCGTTCCGGGACGTCCCGATCTGGATGCCGAAGTGGTCATCGATGCCAATGGCCGCGCTGATATTCCCCAGGTGGGTGAAGTTGCCCTGGCCGGAATGTCCGTTTCCGAGGCCACCCTTTTCATCAAACAGAAACTGCGTTTGTTCCATCCCAACATCGACACCCTGAAGCTGGAAGTCAGCAACGTCAATGACACGAAAATTTACGTGATCGGGCAGGTTTCTCGACCGGGAATCCAGTCATTTGATCATACCCCCTCCGTTTGGGATGTCCTGCGCTCGGCCGGTGGGCCCGCGGAAAATGCCGACCTACGTGGCGCCCGTGTCATTCGTGAGGATGGGAAACTGCCCCAGGTGTTCTCTGTCGATCTTTCTGGGATCATGGAGGGACGTAACATTCCAACCTTGGAACTTCGAAACGGGGATACCCTGGTGGTTCCTGCCCTGCTGGAAGGTACCTCAGGCGTTCCTTCCGCGGAGGGTGTGAAGGTCTTCGGAGGGGTCCAGGTTTCCACGATCGTGCCCATCGAGGACCCCATGCCCATGCTGGATGTTTTGATGCTGGCGGGCGCACCCGCAGAGAATGCCGACATGAAAAAAATCTACTGGGTCCACCAGCAGGACGGTAAAACGATTTCTACCCGGGTGAATCTCCTGCTGTATCTGAGGGAAGGATATGCGATTGGCAATCCAACGGTTTACCCAGGAGATACACTCCATGTCAAGGTTCTAAGGGACAACTGGTTCTGGCGATATGTGCCTCCGATCATGGGGATCGTTGCCGGTGTTCTGGCCATTATACTGACCTATGACAGGCTGGTGAATGGTTACGGTAATAGTACTAGTTTCTGATCCGGGCTTTAGTCCTGGGGCCCGGAGGTCGGTGGCGGGGCGGCAGAGGG
>RCNB010002009.1_pt1 | contig 12596 bp, 12 predicted proteins | sample 2041321 | NCBI WGS metagenome assembly RCNB01 (sample SAMN09708232, study PRJNA481090) | Marine sediment metagenome, whole genome shotgun sequencing project. | reverse complement strand
GTTACTGGAATTAGAATATACGATAGACATGAAGAGACTATTCCAAATTTAGGGATGGTAGAAATGGAAGATGAAGAAACGGGAGAACTTATGTTAGTGAATACAGGTTCAAAAGCGGTTCGTACCAACTACAATGCATATTATAGAGGGCGAGTTGATTATTTTCAAGATGCATTCTTAAAGAGTGGAGCAGGGGCATTGAGCTGTCGAGTTGATGAGAGCTACGTTAAGAAGTTATTGGGCTATTTTAAAAGAAGATAATAAATAGATTTTAGACATTTGATGTTAGATTTTAGATTGAATACTAATTATAATATGTTTTTTACAAAAACTACAAAGCCGTTTTTGAGAAGAAGCATACTGTCGTTTTTCTTTTTTCTTTTTTCTTTTTTCTCTTTCTCTCAAGTAACCTCCTCCATAGATTCCACGAATATAAAAATTGGCGAGGAGATTCGCTACACTATAGAGGTTCAGGTAGATTCTACTGATGTTGTAATTTTTCCAGAAGGACAAACGTTCGCGCCTTTAGAAATGGTTGATTCCTATAAAATTGACACTACTTTCGAGCAAGCGAAGTATCGGTTAATAAAAAAATATGGATTGACTCAGTTTGATTCGGGGAAATATACGATTCCTCAGCAACAGGTGTTGATCAACAATAAAACTTTTGCAACTGATTCGGTTAAAGTAGAAGTTCGAGATGTGGCGGTAGACACTACAAAGCAGAAGATGTTCGATATCAAACCTGCGATCGAAGTGCATCGACCGCCCTTCGATTTTGAAAAGTTCTTCACGTGGTTAATCCCAATATTAATTGTAGCAGGTTTATTGGCTTATATTCTTTTCAGAAGAAAAAAAAGAAAAGCTGCAAAAGAAGAAGTTTTACCACCCTATGAAGAAGCGATCTTTGCATTAAAAAAACTTGACGATTCACACTTGATAAATGAAAACAGATCAAAAGAATATTACTCAAACCTAACTGAAATTGTAAAACGCTATCTCGATAGAGAAGTGGATGATTCTGTGTTGGAAAGTACAAGTGATGAACTCATTGAAAGGCTTCAATTGCATAAAGATGCTGGACATTTCGATTTCGATAGAGAAACTATTAGGCACCTTGATCAAATTTTGAAACGTGCAGATTTAGTGAAGTTTGCTAAAATGCAGCAGGGGATTGGTCAAGCTGAGGCTGATCGAAATACCATTGAAACCATAATAAATGAGACGCACGAAGTCATTCCTGAACCAACTGAGGAAGAATTGTTGGAGAACGAACAATACTTGGAAGCACTTCGCAAAAAACAAGAACGTAAAAAATGGGTTATCGGAGTTTCAAGTGTACTTGGGGCCTTACTTCTTTTAGGTATTATTTACGGAAGCATTAAAGGCTTTGATAACTTAAAAGATGTTGTTATAGGGAATGAAATCCGTGATTTATCCGAAGGGCGTTGGATTAAAAGTGAATATGGAAACCCTTCGGTTATCCTAGAAACTCCGGAAGTTTTAATTCGGGCCAATGTTGAAGTACCTGAAGGTTTGGAGACTGTCATAAAAGAAATGAGCACTTTTAGCTATGGCGAAAAACGAGACCCTTTTTATATAGTTTTAACTACTTCGAAATTTACTCAACCTCAGGAAATAGATTTGGATGATGCTTTAGAAGCTGCTTTAGCTGACTTGGAGAAAGGTGGAGCCAAAAACATGTTGGTAAAACGGGAAGAATTTGAAACTGAAAAGGGCATAAAAGGAATGAGGGCTTATGGGGAATTTAATGTGCAAGTTTCGGATAAGAAGGTTCTCAAAGAGCCTAGCCAATACGAATTATTGTTATTTGCACAGCAAGATGGTTTGCAACAAGTTTTAATTGTTTATCAGGATGACGGTCGTTTCTCTGAGGATATAAAAAAGAGAATCACCGATTCAATTGAACTTGAAATTTCAGAAAGTAAAAAATAATGTTTGAAAACTTTGAATTCGTAAATCCGCAGCTCTTCTGGTTGTTCCTTATACTACCGGGATTAATGCTATGGTATTTTTGGAAGCGCAAACAGCAGACGGCTTCCTTAAAAATTTCAAGTATTAAGGGATTTAAAACAGGAAAAAATTGGCTTGCCAGATTACGCCCGCTACTGTTTATTCTACGTTTATTGGCATTGTCTGCAATCATAGTAGCAATGACGAGACCACGAACGGTCGACGAATCTACAAAGATTAAAACTTCACAAGGGATAGACATCGTTATGGCGATAGATGTATCAGCAAGTATGTTGGCCAGGGATTTGAAACCTAACCGACTTGAGGCCTTAAAAACGGTTGCAGCTCGCTTTATTAATGCCCGTCCGAATGACAGAATTGGTCTAGTAGAATATGCTGGAGAAAGCTATACTAAAACTCCTTTGACTAGTGATAAAAGTATTGTTTTATCATCGTTAAAATCGATTGTATACAACACTATCATTGAAGGTGGGACTGCTATTGGTTCAGGACTGGGAACTTCTGTGAACCGATTAAAGGAGAGTCGAGCAAAAAGTAAGGTCATTATTTTACTTACAGATGGAGTTAATAATACTGGATATATTGATCCGAAAATCGCGAGTGAATTAGCGGTTGAGTTTGGTATAAAAGTATATACGATTGGGTTAGGGTCAAATGGATTGGCAATGTCACCTATTGGTGTTCGGCCAGATGGAAATTTTCAATATGGAAATGTGCAGGTGAATATTGATGAAGTTCTATTGAAGGATATTGCAAAGATCACTGGAGGGCAATATTTTAGAGCTACCAGCACAACAAAATTGAGTGAGATTTATGATGAAATCAATAAATTAGAAAAAACGGATATCGAAGAATTTAAATATACAAATTACGATGAAATGTTTCGTCCTTGGGTGCTATTTGCACTTGGAATGTTGGGCATTGATATCTTGTTGCGATTTACCATATTTAGGAGTTTTGTTTAGAAATTATAACTAAAATTAATAAGTTACCCGCTTTTGCGGCCACGTTATGTATCAATTAGAAACACCCATATATTTTTATTTGCTATTCGCTATACCGGTGGTAATTGTGCTTTTTCTGTTTGTTTTGATGTGGAAAAAGCGTACACAGAAAAAATTCGCTGATTCTAAGTTAATAAAAAAATTAAGCCCTAGTCAATCCGTTTTTAAATCGGTTATGAAGGTTCTTGTTTTATGCTTGGCGATTGCTTGTATGAGCTTCGCCTTGGTTAATCCAAAGATCGGAACCAAATTAGAAACCATTAAAAGAGAAGGGGTGGATGTGGTTTTTGCTTTGGACGTTTCAAAGAGTATGCTTTCCGAGGATATCGCACCAAATAGAATTGAAAAATCGAAACAAATAATTACTCAAATAATTAATAGCTTAGCGGGCGATAGAATTGGAATTATTGGTTATGCTGGCAGCGCTTTCCCTCAGGTACCTATTACTACCGACTTCTCCTCTGCCAAACTTTTTCTATCAGGTATGAATACCAGTATGGTTTCATCTCAAGGAACTGCAATCAATGAGACAATACGAATGGCAGAAACCTATTATAACGATGAAGAGCAGACCAACAGAGTGTTGTTTATCGTATCGGATGGGGAGGATCACGAAGGAAATTTTTTGGAAACAGCTGCGGAAGCTAATAAAATGGGAATTCGCATTTTTACTATCGGGGTTGGAACTTTGCAAGGAGGCCGCATACCGATAAAACGTAATGGCGTTCTACAATCATATAAGCGTGATTCGAATGGGGAGCAAGTTATTACAAGACTTGGTCAAGAAAATCTCATTGATATTGCTGAAATAGCCGATGGAGAATATATTGATGGGAGCAATACTAAAGAAGTAATAGGTAAAGTGACGGCTATATTAAACGGGATGGATAAAAAAGAATTTGAGGCCAAACAGTTTACAGATTTTAAAGATCAGTTTCAATGGTTTCTTGCTGGGGCATTATTTTTGTTGATACTCGATGTATTATTATTGGAAAGAAAGACCAAATGGGTAAAAAAATTGAATTTATTTAATGAAAAGAACGCATAACATATCGATTATTGAAGTAGGTTTTTTACTGAAAATTTCCGTACTCTTTTTGGTCTTCGGCTCGAGTTCAAGTGTGCTTAATGCTCAGGATAATAAGGAAAAACTAGAAGAACTAAAGGAAGCTCAAGAATTCTTGAGTGATGCGAGTCTTGCCCTGAAAGAGGATGAATTTCCAATTGCTGAAGCAGATTTCAGGAAAGCAATTGCATTGAACCCTGCAAATGAAACAGGAAAATACAATTTAGGAACTGCATACTATGGGAAAAGCAAAAACACCGAAGCATTGAATCGTTTTAAACAAGCAGCTTCTGTGGCTACAGCCAAACCTGAAAAGCACAGAGCATTTCACAATTTGGGGAATACCTTTATGAATGAAAAAAACTACACTGAAGCAGTAGAGGCATATAAAAATGCACTTCGAAATAATCCTACAGATGACGAAAGCAGGTATAACTTGGCCTTGGCAAAAGATATGCTAGAGAAAAATCCGCCTCAGGATGATAAAGGGGATGACGAAAATAAAGACAAGGATGATAAGAAAGAGGATGATGGTGAAAATAAGGAAGGTGATGATGGTGACCCAAAGGAGGATCAAGATAAAGGCGATGAAAAAGAGGATAAGAAAGAAGGCGAAGATGAAAAGGATAAAGGAAAGCCAGATGAACCTAAAGATCAAGAGGGAGATAAGAAACCTCAAGAACAGCAGCCTCAGCCCGGTCAATTATCTCCTCAGCAGGTAAAGAGCTTGTTAGAAGCAATGAATAATGAAGAAGAAAAAGTACAGAAGAAGATGAACGCTCAAAAACAAAAAGGAGCAAAAGTAAAATCAAATAAAGACTGGTAAGGTCATGAACCCTAAGCATTTTATTTACATTCTCATTTTTATTTTTGGCTGTGGATTTGCACAGGCTCAAGTGAAATTTATTGCCAAAGTCAGTAAACGACAATTGGGGATTAATGAACGCTTGAGAGTTGATTTTACAATGAATAAGGATGGAGATAATTTTAATCCCCCTTCCTTCGACGGTTTTCGTGTTGTTGGCGGCCCCAATCAGGCAGTTAGTAATTCTTGGATAAACGGTAAAAGAAGCTATTCAAAAACATTCTCTTATTTTTTATCTCCCCAGTCAAAAGGGGCACTTAAAATTGGGCAAGCTACTATTGAAATACAAGGTCAGATATTTAAAACATCTCCAATTGAGGTGCGAGTTACTGCAGCCGTGCGAATTCCTAAGGATGGAAATAATGCAGAGTATATAGCTAGCGAAAATGTTCATTTAGTCGCGGAAGTGTCCGATTCTAATCCGTACTTAAATGAAGGTATCACTGTTGTTTATAAAATGTATGTTTCACATGACGTGAGTATTACAAGTAATTGGCGCGAAATAGATATTCCGAAATACCCGGACTTTTGGAGTCAAAATATAGAAAACAAAGGAAATTATAAAATCTATGAAGGCAAATACAACGGAGAGGATTATAGATATGTTATTTTAAGAACTACCGTTTTATACCCTCAGAAAACAGGGAAATTAGATTTAGAACCACTTACATTAGATATTCCTATTGATGTTCCAGGAACCCGTCGAGATTTGTTTGGAAGACAGCTAACCACGAGGGTAAATAAAACAATTTCCGCAGGAAGCAGGTCGATTAATGTGAGACCTTTACCCATTGACGGTAAACCAGATAATTTCACAGGGGCGGTCGGTAAGTTCACCTTTGCTGTTACATCAAATAAAAATGTACTAGATGCGAACGAATCATTAGAATTATTGACAAAGGTAACTGGAAATGGTAATCTGAAACTTTTCCAATTACCAACGGCTAAATTACCCAGTGCGCTGGAGGTATATGAGCCGGTACGAAATGAGAATATACGAACTGTTAGAACAGGAATGACAGGTTCTATAACGGAAACCTATACTGTTGTGCCGCAATTTAAAGGTAACTACCCAATAAGGCCTTTATCTTTTTCTTATTTTGACCCCAAAACTGAAACTTATAAATCTCTATCCTCTAAGGAGATAATTATTAATGTAGAGAACGGCCCTGTAACTGCGCAACCAGTTACATTAACTGAAGATGCAAATGGAGAACAGTTGGATATACCTTCTAGAGAACAGTTTCGGTATATTAAATTGGATTCAGAATTAGAACCAATTGTGCAGGTTTCTTTTTTTAAATCTACTTTATTTTGGTCGTTACTGGGAGGACCAATATTGCTTATCCCCTTGTTTATTATTGCCGGAAAAAAGCGTAAACAGCGATTGTCAGATGTGGATGGAAATAGACTTCGGAAGGCAAATAAACTTGCTAGAAAATATCTTTCGGAAGCAAAGAAGAATATGGGGAATCAAGTCGTTTTTTATGATGCTCTGGAGCGAGCGTTGCACAATTACTTGAAGGCAAAATTAATCATTGAGACTTCAGATTTTTCAAAGGAAAAAATCGCGGATCTGTTGTCAGAACGGGCGGTGGATTCCCTAAAGGTTGATGATTTTGTCGGTCTGCTTAAAAGTTGTGAATTTGCAAGGTATACGCCAACATCAAATGTGACTATGCAGAAAGATTATAATAAGGCCGTAGAAGTGATTTCTGCGATTGATAAACAAATACGTTAACTTTTTCGAAGTTCAATGAAACGATTATTGTACATATTGGTTTTTCTATTTTCCCTCTCAAACATTGCTCAAAATGGTTCATTGTTTGAACAAGGAAAGGAACGCTACAAGCAGGAAAAATATCAAGAAGCTATCAACAGTTGGATGAAAATAGTAGATAACGGAGAGCATTCTGCAAATCTTTATTTCAATCTTGGAAATGCACATTATAAATTGAATAATGTTGGGCCTAGTATTTATTATTATGAAAAGGCTGCTCAATTATCCCCTTCAAATAGCGATATAAAAACGAATCTAGCCTTTGCTGAAAATTCAAGAATTGACGCAATAGAGGCTTTGCCAAAAACGATCTTTTCTAAATGGCATAAAGCTATTTCTGGCCTCTTAAGTTTTAACGGATGGGCTTGGGTAGCGGTCTCATTTTCCTCCCTTTTTGCCTTGCTGTTTTTACTATATTATTTTTCTAGTTCTGAAAGTAGAAAGCGATTATTATTCGTGAGTTCATCGGTTTCATTTTTACTCTTCTTAGCCTCCTTGGCTATGGCCTTTCAAGTCCAGGGAGAATCATTGAACGATAATCCGGCTATAATTTTTGCTGAAAGTATTGAAGTTAAAAGTGAGCCTAAAATGGGAAGTGCTGTTGCTTTTATTCTTCACGAGGGTACCAAAGTACAGATTATTGAGGAAGATGATAATTGGGTGCGGGTGAAGTTAGTCAATGGAAAAGATGGATGGTTGCCGACAACAGACTTAAAGCCATTATAAAACATTATTTACTCCTCGCCCGAAGATTCATTAATTTCCTCCCCTTCTTCATCTCCTTTTCTGTAATTCTCAACTTCAGCAAAAAGATTAGGTAATATAGTTGGTACTATTGAAGCTACAGGTTCGTAAAGTTTGGAAGACTCTTTTTTTTCTTCAGAAATAAGCAATCCACTTACACTTGTTGAAGCATTAATAAACATAAAAATAACACTAATAATGAATGCGAATTTGAGCGCATTAAAAACACCGCCTGCAAGTTTATTGATCAATCCCAAAGCCGCAAAATCTGCTACTTTGGTTAGTAGTTTTCCAGCCAGTGATATCACAAATACAATTGCCAAAAAGGTAATTGCAAAGGCCACGAGTTTAGTTACTTGCTCACTCCAATTAAAGGCGTTTGAGAGATAGGCTCCAGCAAAATGAGAAAAATATATAGCGCCATAAACCCCAGCTATCAAACCGATTAAGGAAGCTAAAGTGACGAATAGACCTTTTTTCAAACCTGTGTAAAAGGCAAATAAAAGAATAACGCCTAAAATAATATCGATGATGCTCATTGAAAGTGTGTTTTAGTAAAGATAACAATTCTTGTAAAACGTTAATTCAGGAGAATAATTTTAATTGTTTAAAAGAAAGCCGTAAAAATTATACAGTTATCTTTGCCAAAGACAATAAATTTATGGCAAGAGATGAAGAATTAAAAGAGCGATGGGAAGCAGTGGTAAAACTTCTAGGAAATCGCTTTGCTGATGGAGAAAAATTAGATTTGGACGCAATCATTTATCTTATTGGGGTTCAGGAATTGGGGCAACTACATCGAAAGTTTAAAAAGGATGAAAAGATTAATCTAATGCATATCGCTATTTGTCGATTGTTGGAACCATTTGGCTATTACGAGTTTGAATACTTTGATGAGGCTGGCTGGCCACATTATAAAGTATTGGAACAATTACCTTCCTTAAAGGCTGGAGAACAAAGTGTTTTAATGAAAGAAGCAATTGTTCAATATTTTGTAGAGAAAGAAGTTATTAAATAAATGATTTAATATCATGCTATACTCTTCAACCCTAAAACAAGGCGCAAAAATTTTAACTCTTCACAAGAGTCTAAATTTTTCGATCAAAAATAAAAAGGCAAGTTATGTTCAAGATTAAAAGTGTAATTTTGCAGATTGAATAAAAGTACAATGTTAGAGAAGATTAAAAAACAAATTGCTGAGGTTGAGTCTTTTAACGGAAAAACCAAAGAGGAAGTAGAACAATTTCGGATTAAATACCTGGGAAAAAAAGGATTACTGAATGATTTTTTCGCGGAATTTAAGAATGTTGCCAACGATCAGAAAAAGGAATTTGGTCAAGCTGTAAATAAATTGAAAACTACGGCAGAGGGAAAGGTAAATTCATTAAAAGACGCTTTCAATAATGTGGAAGATTCTCAAGGAGTTTACGGGGATTTATCGCGGCCTGGGGATCCAATAACATTGGGTTCTAGACATCCGATTTCTATTGTAAAAAATAGGATAATCGAGATTTTTTCCAGAATTGGATTTAATGTTTCGGAAGGACCTGAAATTGAGGATGACTGGCATAATTTTACCGCATTAAACCTTCCAGCCCATCACCCTGCTCGGGATATGCAGGATACATTTTTTATACAAACGAATCCAGATGTTTTATTGCGCACACATACTTCATCGGTGCAAGTGCGATATATGGAAAACAATAAACCTCCTATTCGCACCATTTCACCTGGGCGCGTATATCGCAACGAGGCCATCTCGGCTCGTTCACATTGCTTCTTTCATCAAGTTGAAGGCTTGTATGTAGATAAAGGAGTTAGTTTTGCAGATCTAAAACAAACGCTTCAGTATTTTACCACGGAGATGTTTGGGAAGTCTAAAATTAGGTTACGACCTTCTTATTTCCCCTTTACAGAGCCAAGTGCTGAAGTTGATGTTTATTGGGGCTTAGAAACTGAGACAGATTACAAAATGACAAAAGGTACAGGGTGGTTAGAGATAATGGGTTGTGGTATGGTAGATCCAAATGTACTTACTAATTGTGGAATCAATGCCGAAGAGTATTCCGGGTTCGCATTTGGAATGGGAATTGACCGTATCGCATTACTGCTACATCAAATCCCCGATATTCGTATGTTTAGTGAAAATGATGTTCGTTTTCTAGAGCAGTTTAAAAGTTCATTCTAAGCTGTATTTTCAATGAGAAAAGACATAGAAATTCCTCAAGTTAAAGATGTCTACGTGGCAGCGATATTAGAGTTTAACGAAGACTTTAAGACCCATGATTGGAACGTGTATCTCATTAACGATGGTTCGGAAGCGATTGAAACGGTATTAATCGTAGCGCAGGGATATGATGAATTGGATATGACCTCACCGATGCGTAAAAGTATCAAGATAGTTCCAGCGAAGGGCTACGCTAAAATTGAATTTATTGACGAAAGCGTTTTTAAGCTAGATAACTTTTTCAGTATCACCTACTTCATAGATGATACGATGTATGATAAACGCTATGAACTTCCACGACATTCTATTGTAGCGGATAATGCCGTTGACCTTCCTGTTTTATTTAAAAAAGGGATACTGGCTAGATAATTAAGTAAGATTTTCGGTTAATTCTTTAAATATTTTCTTGGGATCTTTGTTTTCGTAAAGAATTTTATAAACAGCATTAATAATTGGTGTATTGGCCTTTTTATCACCTTTTTCTTCATTTAACTTATAGGCACTTTTTGTGGCATAATAACCTTCAGCAATCATACTCATTTCCAATTGGGCACTTTTTACAGTATAACCTTTCCCAATCATATTCCCAAACATGCGATTTCGACTAAAAACAGAATAACCCGTAACTAATAAATCACCTAAGTATGCCGAGTCGTTAATATCACGCTTCATTTTATGAACTCTTTTGACATAACTCTTCATTTCTCGAATTGCATTACTCATGAGAACACTTTGAAAATTATCGCCATAACCTAATCCGTGGGCGATACCTGCAGCAACGGCATAAATATTTTTCAGCATCGCAGCATACTCTGTACCTATGACGTCGTCACTGGTGTTACATTTAATATAATCACTACGTAATGCGTCGGCAATGAGATTCGCTTTATTTTCATCGTTACAGGCAATGGTGAGATAAGATAGACGTTCGAGAGCAACTTCTTCCGCATGACATGGTCCGCTGATGACCGCAATATCGTCAAAAGCGATATCATAATGTGTGAAAAAATGATCACCAACAATAAGACTACTTTCGGGGACTATTCCTTTAATTGCAGTTACAATCACTTTGCCTTTTAATGAAGAAGTTAACTTATTTAACTCAGTTTGAACAAAAGCCGACGGTATAACAAAAATTAAATAATCGGCATATTCAACCATCTCGTTGATATCATTACTCAATCGTAATTGAGATAGGTTGAATTCAACAGAACTTAAATAATTAGGATTGTGTTGCTCTTTTTTAAGATGCTCTAAAGCATATACACTTCTCATATACCAACCAATCTCATCAAGATTTTCACTCAGCATTTTTACAATGGCGGTTGCCCAGCTTCCGCCTCCAAATACGGCAAATTTTGGCTTAGTTGACATAAATTAGGTTTGATAGAACCAAAAATAAGAAATTATGAACTTACAAACACTAATAATAAAATACTAAACTTAAAATAGGTTATACCGCTTTAACTAGGGCCAAATTTAAATGTGAGTCGGGTGCTTCTATATTGTAAAAATGATTTTAAACATCTGTATATCAAGTAGTTAAATTTTTGGCACGTGTTTTGAAATTTATATTAACAGAATTTTAAATCAAACTATTATGAAAACTCTCAAACTAACTCTCGGATTCGCACTTATTGCAACGATATTAACTTCTTGTTACCAAGAGGTCGTTATTGAGGAAAATTATATAGATCCTGTACCATTGGTAACCTTGGCCGAACTAATATCTTCTTATGAGCTTTGGTATGTTGATATCGATAGAAGCTCTGGCAATGGATACATTCCTTTTATGCAAATTGCCTTTACCGTATCTTTTAAGAACGGAAATGTGTACGCTAATAATAATTTAGTAGGTATTGGGAGTCAAGGAAATGGCTTCGGAATTGATATCGGATACTACCATACATTTAATAACGAATTAGACATTTCGCACGATATAGATGGGTTTCACACTTTTGAAGTAACTCAGTTAAGCGCGAACGAACTTCGTTTATATCATAAAAATTTGAATGTATCATACGTACTAGTGGGGTATCAACGTGGCACTTTTGATTATGATAAATTGTTCTACGATAATATACATTACTTCTTACAGGAGTATCAAACTTGGGAAAAAACCTATACCAGTGTCTATGGAAATATAAATGAATTTGACAACGAAAATCTTGTTCAATTCTTAGCTGGGGGTGGGGAAGGAAATTTTCAAAGTTCTCAAGACCCCGCAGGAATTAATATAAATAATATCTTCTGGGATTATACAGGAATCTATAATGTAGATGATGTTTCAGGAAATCAATACTTAAAATATTTAACACTTGATTATGACTATCTGGGCAATGAATATTTCGAATTGAGCGTTATAAATGATGGTGCTATTGAGTTGTTCCATTCAATGTCTGGTACGCTGTATAGATTTGCCGGGCGAGGATATATTCAGTATAAAAATAAAGAAGGGAAATTGCGCGAATCCAAGGCAACAATTGCCAAACAAATGGTAAAGATTAGCAATTTCTAATATTCCTACTGTCAATGCCCTTTTATAAGAAAGGTTTGAAGCGACAGTACTACAAATTTTTGGTTGGTTAGTTGAGACCGCTCTTTAAGTTTAACTTATTGGGCGGTTTTTTTTGATCTCTTTGATTAAGTATTTATTTATAGAAGTTCATTTCATCAATATACTTCCAAACAGAATGGGGCAGCATTGGACGTATATTTTTCCCAGCCTTTATACTATTTCTTATAAAAGTAGAGGAAAGTTCCATAATAGGGGCATTCACTTTATGAATTTTGAGATGATTGTTAAAACGAGTTTTAATAGTACCATCTGATATTCTTGGATATACATAGATTGAGTATTTCTCAAGAATAACTTCGTGATTTTTCCATTTATGGAAACTTTTCAAATTGTCTTC
>RCNB010002008.1_pt1 | contig 12601 bp, 11 predicted proteins | sample 2041321 | NCBI WGS metagenome assembly RCNB01 (sample SAMN09708232, study PRJNA481090) | Marine sediment metagenome, whole genome shotgun sequencing project. | reverse complement strand
ATGAGGCTTTTTTGATGAGATTGCGGAGCCTGTCCCGAGCTTCTTTGAGGAGATTGCTTCGTCGCTAAAGCTCCTCGCAATGACAGTCTTGTAGCAATCACACTGACAGCGAGGGATCTCGCTCCTCGCAATGACAGTTAGTTATTAATATGAGTATGGGAAATTACGATACGAGATACTGGATAAAAAATTAGATATATACATCTAGCATCAAGTATCTAATGTTTTAAAGTTTCTCCCCGGGAATAAGGTTATCTTTGAAAAGCCGTGATGAACCTTCATTGGCACAAAACTCTCCGCACATGGTGCAGGTGCGTTTGTCCTGCGGTTCGCGGCTCCCTCTAATCTTGCGCGCATCTTCTTCAAAAAGGGCATACTTGAACTGCTTCTCCCAATCAGAATCTCTCCTGGCTTTGCTCATTTCTTTATCTCTCATTCTTCCAGATTCTTTGTATTTGTTCATATCACCAATGTACACAGCTATTCTGGCAGCTTTCACACCAACACGTACATCCTCTACAGTGGGGAGTGCAAGGTGTTCAGCAGGTGTTATGTAACAGATAAGGTCTGCTCCGTAACGTGCTGAGCTTGCGGCTCCAATAGCTGAAGAGATGTGATCATAACCTGGCGTTACATCAGTAGCAATAGGACCCAACATATAGTAGGGTGCTTCATTACTCATCCTTTTCTGCAAAATGATATTTGCTTCAATCTCATCAAGTGGAACATGTCCAGGTCCTTCCACCATCATCTGGCAACCCATTTTCCTGCCGATTTCAGCCAGTTCGCAATTAAGGATTAACTCCTGAACCTGTGCTCTATCAAACGAGTCATGAATAGCTCCAGCTCGAAGACCGTTACCCAGTGACAAAACAACATCATACTTTTTCAGGATAGATGCAACACGATCAAACTTCTCATAGAGAGGATTCTCTTTATTGTTAGACAACATCCAGCTTACCATAGTCGTGCCACCTTTAGATACCAGCCCACCATATCGGTACCCTTGATTTTTCAGCCTTTCAATAGTGTAGAGATTAATCCCACAGTGAATCGCCATAAAAGAGATGCCATCAGCACACTGCTTCTCAATTAAATCAAACAACATCTCTTCCGATAGTTTGTTGGGATCATGATATTTTTTTGCAGCCTCGCAGAAGGCTTGATACAAAGGCACATTACCCACAGGAAGTTTAACGGCTGCAAGTATCTCGCGGCGGATGAGATCTAAATCTCCACCCACACTCAACTCCATTAATGTGTCTGCTCCACATTCCTCTGCAGCTATTGCCTTTTTGATCTCATTATCAATATCAATTATATCTGAAGACGTGCCTATACTCGCATTGATTTTAGTTGATAACCCCTTCCCTATTCCTACCATCGTGCTTTTACGGTTAACATTAAGAGGCATAATGATTTTCCCCTGGGCAATCATTTCTCTTAGATAATCTACGTCAACCTTCTCTTTCTGTGCCACTTCCTTCATTTCTTGTGTAGTGTTTCCTTTACATGCCTCTTCTATAATTGTACTCATTATTGTTACCTCCTCACCTTTAGGATATACATGTTTTCTTTATGTTTTGATATTTTGGATTTTATAGCAATGCCTTATTTATTCCAACCATGTGGAATAATGAAGTATTGGAGATCGCAAGCGAAAAAGAACTTGCTCAATATTATTTCACGCCTATTACCAGAGAAGAACCTAACCCTATGGGTATCTTTTTTAAACTTTTGGCTCCCAGACTGTCAAATAATCTCTTGATATCAAACATGGTGTAACACTTACCCTTTGGAGTACCAACAAACATATTGAGGTCAAAAAGGGATGCGTTCCTCGGGCCATGACCTGAGTCATCCAGTATATAGTCATGTATAACAATTTCGGAGTTTTTGGCCGCTTTGTCCCATGCTTTTCCCAAAATCTTCTTTACTTCTAATTCACTATAAGCATGAATAAGATTTGAAATAAAAATTAAATCATATCCATATCCTGGAATTTCATCTTCTAAAATCTGGCATGCTTGAATGCTAATTCTATTTCGATATCGACTCTTATGAATAAGTTCCCTGGTATATACAATATTAGGTTCCAAATCAACCAGTGTACAATGAAGTTTACTGTTTTGTGAAGCGAAGGTTAAGGAGTATGCCCCCCGTCCACACGCCAAGTCCAGCATTTTACTGTATTTTTTTATTGAAAGGACATCAGATATCATATCTGCTTTTAATTCTGCAAAATCGTCCATAGCAGACAAATAGTCTTTTAGCCTGTGTGGGTATTCCCTCAACTGTTCATCATTGGGTCGTCTTCCCTCACCACTTCTTATCTGATCGTCCAATCCCTTCCAGGAATCCCACAGGTTACTACCATGATGTATGGCATTCCCAAGATATTTTTTCTTGCCTTTTACCAGGTATTGGGATGATATTTTAGTGTTATGTAACCTCCCATTCTTTTTCTCCAGCAGGTTCAAGGAAACCAGAGCGTTTGAGAATCGTATTAACGCCCCTTCGTCAGCTTCCAGATGCAATGTTATTTCTGAGATGTTTTTTGCTCCACTCTCCAGGATTGTAAATATATCCAGATTTATTGCAGCAGAGAGAATTTGAGAAACCTGGTAACCCAGTGCCAGATTCATAATATACTCTGGATTATCATCTTTTGTAGTAGTGTAGCCTTTTATCATCTTTCTTATTATTGGAAGCTTAACAGTTTGCAGAATTTAGCTACTTAGTGCCTGAACGAAAAGTCATGTTCAGGCTAAATCCGAATATCTAAATCCGAAATCCGAAACAAATTAGAATATCAAATGACAAAATGACCTAAACTAAGTCTTTGGAAATGCGGTGTTTTTGTCATTGGTACATTCGTTTTTTGGTTATTGTTTCGTATTTCGTGCTTCGGATTTCTAATTTTTGACCGAAATAATGGAGTTTTCGGTCAAGCTCTACTTATATGAGTATAGAAATTACGATACGAGACACCATGTATCATTTCATTTACCATACTAATTGATTCATTTATATATTGATTTTTTAATTCATCTGTAAACACTATTTCTCTGCATTCTAACCTTTTTAACAAATCTTCAAAAAACTCCACCAACCATTGGTTTATCCTATCAGCTATTTCGCAAGAATAGTGGTTATTGTTTAAAACGCTTCTGCACCAGTATATAGGAGAATCACTTTTACCCATAAGCGTCAAAATTCGATGGCAAAGTGAAGATATCACTTCTGCTAAAAATTGCACTCTGTCATCTTTGAAAGAAAATGTTCCCTGGTAAGAATTGTTAAGGGAAAACCTTATTCGGTTATCCTTAAGTAATATTTCGTAACTATCTGTTCCCATCAAAACTATCTGTGGATGATATAGAAGATCAACAGTGGCGGTAAGTCTGTTGAGCAAATTATTATAATAAAGAAAATTAAAATTATCCCTAATATCCTGGAATGTTGAGTCAGATTCAAACATGATGAAACCAATGTGTGGTTCTATACCATAGTTTCTTAAAAGCTCTATGGCTCGCACTCCCTCTTCAACTGTAGCCCCTTTGCGCATTCGTTTCAAGCTGCGTTTTGAACCACTTTCAACTCCAAGGAAAACATCTTTAAGGCCCGCATGAGCCAGTGCCTTAAGAGATCCTTCCTGTATATCATTAACCCTGCACTCCAATCCAAATCCAAGCCCCTTTTCATTTTGTAAAAGTTCAGCTATTCCCTCCGCTCTGCATTGACCTTCATCTCCTGGTCCAAAAAAGTTTGCGTCAACAAAATAAATATATCTACTCGATATACTACTTAAAACATTTTGTACCTCATGGTAGATACTCTCTGGCGTTCTCCCCCTCCATGTACACCTTTTACCATAGAAATTATTGATGTAACAGAATGTACAATTCCCATAGCAACCTCTACTGCCCAGTATGTTCCCACCAATATATTCCATTTGTTCTTTTGTCCGATATGGAAATGGCAATAGATCCAGATTATTAATAACCTTTCTCTTATTATATACTATGAAATCTCCATCATTTCTGAATGCAAGTCCATCTATGCCTCCCAGATTCTTTCCTTTTTCCATTAGTGAACAGAATTCAAGAAATGCAAATTCAGGTTCCCCTATAATTGCGTAATCAATGGAATGATGCGATTTCAAAATAAAATCATATGCGAAGGTGGGATAGAAACCATACACAAGGATGGGAACTTTTATTCTGGAACCCATCTCATCAATCGCATTCAAAACAGCAGGTGTGTGTTCCCAGCTATAGACTACATGTATTCCCAGAACATCATATTCCTTATTAATAACTTCTTCTACCATTCGTTCGAAAGAATACCGGCCAAGATAAGTATCGAGTATCTCTGTTTCAATATCATTTGCCTGAAGCAAGGAAGCAATATATCCTGAGATCAGACAAGATGACAGTGGTGTATTAGCTATATCATTGAAATGATTAGTGGATCTCCCTCTGGGATGTTCAAGCAGCAAGACTTTCATGTTCCAACATTCCTAAAATTATTTCTACAGGAATCAACAAATCGTCGTGCGAAATTGATATTTGAACCGAAATGAAGATGAAGATAGCTTGCCAGTACATTATTTAAAACAAAACCTTCTTTTATAACCGCACCGTCTTCCCCTTTCCTTAAGTGATACGCTCTGCCCAGGGATGCAGGTATCTTCTCTAAACTGGAATATCTAAACTGATGACCTCTGATTTCATCTCCTCTTTTAGAAAGGATATTATTTTTCACTACTTTAAGAGAATAATAACCCAGAGCTTTCAATTTCCTCTCCATTCTGGTTGTGAAGGGAAGTACACCAGACATTTTATAATTATTCTTATCAAAATCTTTTATTTTATTCCCCAGGTAGATTAATCCACCACACTCTGCATAAATGACTCCTCCATTTGCAGCAAACTTTTTAATCTCGCTTCGCATATCACGATTTGCCTCTAAATCCCGAGCAAAGATTTCTGGATACCCCCCTCCCAGATAAATCCCGTCCAATTCACCAGGCAATGATACATCTCTTAAAGGACTGAAATATATGAGTTCAGCCCCGAATTGCTTTAGAATTTCAAAATTGTCTTGATAGTAAAAAGAGAATGCTTCATCATGAGCAACACCAATCTTTACTGAACAGGCTGACGCAGTTGTAACCTTTTTTTCTTTTTGCTTTAGATAAAACCTTTTCCCTGCAACTGGTAAAGCAATTTTTAAAAGCAGGTTCAGATCTATGTATTGATTAACCAGATAAGTTATTCTTTTCATAAAATCTTTTTTTAAACAATTTTCCTTTGAAGTAACAAGTCCCAGGTGCCTTTCGGGAATTTCAATGGAAGCATCTTTCGGTAAGTAACCGATAACCCTCGTTTTACACCTCTTAACTATTGCATCTTTCAACCAATCATAATGCTTCACACTGCTTACACGATTAAGTATAACACCTGCTATATTAATCTGCTTGTCATATTTCTCAAAACCATAAACTATGGCACCAACACTTCTTGCCATACTTCTGGCATCAACTACCAAAATAATGGGAGATTTAATCCACTTGGATATTTGGGCTGTACTACCATCCTCACTTTTCCCACTATACCCATCGTACAGTCCCATCACCCCTTCAATAATAGAAATATCTTTACCGCTGCTATTGTTAAAAAAAGTTTTTAGGTTATAACTTTTATTTAACATCCATCCATCCAGGTTTCTTGATGGAATTCCACAGACTGCTTCATGATATCCTGGATCTATGAAGTCCGGTCCAACCTTAAATGGCTGTATTGATAACCCCCTTTTTTTTAAGGCAGACATAATACCAATAGTAACTGTTGTCTTACCACTACCACTGTGCGTACCGGCAATGACAAGAGACTTGCTTAACGTCAATGTACTATCTCTCCATTATTCGTTTAAGATTTTCTATCAGTAAATTATTTTGCTTCCTTTTTTTCACTGCTACCCTAATGTACTTATTGCCCATACCTCTAAATGAACAACAGTCCCTTACAAGAAAACCTTCTCTTGCCATCATTTCATAAAGCTTGCCTGAGGACAATCCAGATTTGACGAGCTTTATCAAGAGATAGTTAGTAGAAGAGCCATAAGATTTTAAACCTTCTAGCTTGCTCAGCTTATCCAGCATATATTTTCTCTCTCGATCAATAAATCTCTTCGTCTTCAACCTGAAACTACCATCTTTGAAACAGGCGACACCTGCTTTTTGAGCAAGGACATTAACTGTCCAGGGTTCCTTATAATAAGAAATCTTATCAACCATTTTCGAATTGGAAACCAGATAACCCAATCTTAAACCCGGTATCCCAAAAAACTTCGTCATGGACCTAATGACAATAAGATTATCTCTTCTCGCGATTTCACCAATAACGGTCTCATTATCTGTAAAGTCCATAAACGCTTCATCGATAACTACTAAAACACCTCTTTTTTCAGCTCCTTCAACTAAAGACATTATTTCATTTTTTCCATAAAGAACACCCGTTGGATTATTGGGATTGCATAAATAAAGGATATCGATTTGGGGAAGAAGTGAGAAAATATCATCAATGTCGAACCTGAAGTGCTTCTTCTCTTTTAAAGGAAGGTATCTTAATTCAGAACTGACACAATTGAGACTCCTTTCATATTCGTTAAAGGTAGGTACAGGAATCAATGCAAATTTTGGTTTTAGAACACGGGCGATCAGATAAATCAGTTCTGTTGAACCATTACCTACCAAAATGTTTTTTTCATTAATGCCCAGCCATCGCGCTATTTCCTCTTTCAGTTCAGTTGAGTCTGAATCTGGATATGATATTATCTCGTTAAACCCTCTTTCGAGAAGGTTTTGGACACCTTCAGGAAACCCCAAAGGATTAATGTTTGAGCTGAAATCTATGATTTTATTTTTTCTTATATTATACTTCCTGCTTACTTCTGTAATATTACCTCCATGGATTTGCATTACTTCAGCACCTCTAAAAACAATACTCCCAGCAATACCATCATTGACGATGCAAGATACATCATTTTTACTGCTCCTTCTATAGATTTACCACTCAGTTCTTCGATGTCCTGACCCAACAGAGGGGTTACCTTTTTGTTTCCAGCATAAACATTCACCCCACCCAACTGTACTCGGAGAGCGCCTGCCACAGCAGATTCAGGGTATCCACTATTGGGACTCATGTGTTTCTTCGCATCCTTTCTCAATGTAGCATAAGCATTCTTCCAATCTTTACCTAAAAAAATAGCAGCAGCAATCATTAATATTCCTGTAATCCTTGCAGGGATATAATTAGCCAGATCATCACATCTGGCAGAAGCCCATCCCAGCTTAAGATACTTCTCGTTTTTATACCCTACCATAGAATCTAAGGTATTTACTGCTTTGTAAGCCATTCCCAATGGTGGTCCGCCGAGAATCAAATAAAAAAGAGGTGCAACAATTCCATCTGAGGTATTTTCAGCTACTGTCTCCACGGTTGCCCTTACAATTTCCTTTCTGCTGAGTGCCAGAGTATCCCTTCCTACAATAAACGATAGATGTCTCCCAGCACTCTCATCATCTTCATCTTTCAGACATTTCCTGATTCTACCTGCTGCATCAGCTAAAGATTTTATGGAAATAGTAAAATATGCAAGCAAAATGGCAAGGGAAGCACCGAAATATCTATTCAACGTGTAGGCAAAATGGATAAGACCAAAGGTTATTCCATAAGCTAAGGTTATAGTAATAACACACAGTAAGATTCCTGCTGTTCTTTCACTTATAATGTTCTTTCTAATCCCTCGCAGAGATTTTTCCAGATAATCTATTGTTTTTCCCAATATCCTTATTGGGTGAAAAGACCATTCGGGGTCACCAAGAAGCAAGTCCAAAAGGCAAGCAATAACTAACCCTGTTTGACTTATCATTTCAACCATTTACCAATTTGATTACTGGACCATCATCGTAGTAATCAATTATATTCAAGCAGCCATACACTTGGTCAATCCTCGGTAATAGTTGCAAGTCTAAATCTAAGATACCAAAGAGAATTGCCCGGTTAACTCCACCATGTGCTAACAACATCACATTTTTACCTTTTGATTCATTTAAAATTTCCAAAAGCTTTTTTACAACTCTTTCTTGTAAGTCCTTGAAACTCTCTCCACCTTTAATGCGATAGTTTGCTAAATCCTCCAATCTTTGCTTGTATTCCTGGGGATATCTTTCTATTATCTCTTCCCTGGTTAGCCCTTCCCATATTCCCAGATTAATCTCTCTAAATTCCTTTAATGCTACTGGTTCAATTTGATGGCAACTGGATATGATTTTCGCACCTTTTTTTGTCCGTATTAAATCACTGCTATATACAGCACTTATCTCTTCTTCCTTAAATCTATCCTTTAAATTATTCATCTGCCTGATACCATTTTCCGTAATATCAACATCCATATGGCCTACGTATCTAAATTCCGAAGCGGTTGTGGTTTCACCATGCCGAATTAGAAAAAGCCTTGTCCTATCTTCCATAATCTCCTATCCCATTTATTTAAATCTTTTTATCCAGAAATTTCCAGTTGAGTACACTGATGAAATTATTAACAATACTGGATTCCCGCTGGAGTTTATCCCGTACTTGATACGGGGTGTGGTAATGACATGTTTTTTTAATCTTTTCCATCCTTGTCTGTCATCCCTGCGAAAGCAGGGATCCAGAGATTTCAAGTTGTTATGGACTCCCGCTTCCGCGGGAGTGACTCGCTTTTTGACTTTTTACAAAACCGATAAGTTTAGTTTCATTCTTCGTGTTCTTCGTGGTTATAATTGTTTTGGTTGCGGCTCAGCTGCGCTGTGCACTCTGTGGTTAAAGTTAGAACTTCACTAAGATCATAATCAAAACTGCTACCTCGGTTATTTCATTTGCTGCTCCCAAAACATCACCAGTAACTCCACCTAACGCACGTTTAAAAAAACGGCTGTAGAGTAAGCAAAACAATACTACAAACACTGCTATTATAAATCCCCTGTGATGGAACAGATATGCAGCAACAAGAAGAGATATAATAGTAGTAAAAATAAAAATAAGGGATGTAACATGCCTGGTCATTGGAAATCCTAATCCCTTTTTTAGCCCGGCATAATCTGAAAAGTAAGCAACGCTTACCTGCGACCATCTTCCCATCATAGGCATTAATAAAAGGGATTGATTTTTAAGGTATTCTGGAAGCGCTGCCAGTGCAAGATACTTTAACATGAGGACTAAAAAAACTGCAACGACACCCATTGCTCCTACTCTCCCGTCTTTCATGATGCTCAATTTCTCATTTTTTTCTTTTCCACTGGCAATACCATCAACAGTATCAGCCAGGGCATCAAGATGTATTGAACCAGTAATTAAAACCAATATAATAATCAGCATTCCATCAACAACTGAACGGGGCAGGAAAAAAGATAATAATAAATTTGAACAAACCAGACATCCACCTATGAAGAGACCAACCATGGGGAAATAGAGCGCTGATTTCCCCAAATCCTCTTCATTTACCTTAAGGTTTTTATAAAAAGGGATAACAGTGAGAAATTGAAGGGCTACAAGAAATCTGCGCATTATCGAACAGCCTCACTCACTCCTGCTTCATCAAAGGTTAATACTTCGTTTATAATCCTTACTCCTGACTCTATTAAACTGATTCCCAATACGGCACCGGTACCTTCACCCAATCTCATGGATAAATCAAACATGGGTTTTTGTTTCAAACGTTTCAGCAACACTTTGTGACCACGTTCTACTGATTTATGGGAGGCAAAAATGTATTCCTTTATTTCTGTTTTCAGAGAAACGGCAACCATTGCAGCAGTGGTAGATATAAAACCATCTATTACTACGGGAATTTTATGAAAAGCGGAACCGATAATCAAACCCGCAATCCCGGCAATTTCAAAACCACCTACTTTTGCCAAAACATCCAGTGGGTCGTTTGGATTCGGATGATTTTTTTGGATAGCTTTTTTTATAACCTTTACCTTATTCGCTAACATCTCATTGTTAATACCTGTTCCCCTGCCTGTTACATCTTCTACCTTTTGCCCTGTCAAAACCGCTGTTATGGCACTGCTGGGAGTCGTGTTGCCGATACCCATATCACCCGTTCCTATAATATCAACTTTTTGCGACTTTAAATCATAAGATAAATCTACACCAATTAGAAGCGCTTTCAATGCTTCTTCCCTGCTCATTGCAGGAGCTTTAGTCATGTTTTTTGTTCCTTTGGCCACCTTCTTTAATAATAGACCCTCTTCAGGATGCAAATCCCCCGCTACCCCTATATCAACTACGATAACATCTGCACCAACCTGTCTGGATAAGACATTGATTCCAGCTCCCTCTCTATTAAAATTGTATACCATCTGCATGGTAACATCCTGAGGGAAAACGCTCACACCTTCTTCAACAACTCCATGATCACCAGCAAAAACAACCACCTTCTTATTTTTTATCTCAGGACTGAGAGTGCCCGTAATGGCTACAATTCTCTGAGCAAATTCCTCTAACCTGCCCAAACTGCCTCTTGGAATAGCCATTTTATCTAATCGCTCACGAGCTTTCTTGAAAAGAGCTTCATCAGGAGGTTTAATGCTGTCTAATATTTTATCTAATCTTTGCATCCTTCACCTTATGAGAATAAACAATCTTCAGTCTCCCCCCTTTAGTTTTAAAGAAATACCAGCAACTACGAGATAAACATCATCCGCAACTGCTGCAATTTCCTGGTTAGCTTTACCAGCAATATCACGGAAAATACGAGCTAATCTGTTGGCTGGTACTATCCCCAAGCCCACTTCATTAGCAACTAAAATTACTGTGCCCTTAATTTCCCTGCAGCTAGAAATGAAATGTTTTACTTCCTTTAGGATTTGTGATTCATCTAAAGTTTCATTTGCTAAGAGATTCGAAATCCACATGGTAAGACAATCGATCAGTACAACCTCAAACTTTCCGTTGCATGTTATTAAAGCCTTTGATAGATGTTTTGTTTCTTCAATCGTATCCCATCCTGAAGGTCTTTCTTTCTTATGGATTTCTATCCTGGATTTCATCTCTTCATCCAAAGCCTCTGCAGTTGCCAAAAAAACCTTACGTCCTTCTATGGCATCTGCTAACTTTTGAGCGAAGCTGCTCTTCCCGCTTCTTGCACCACCTGTAATTAAAATCAATTTATTTCTCATTATACTCGCAATAAAATACCCAACCTCTTGAAGGTTGGGTGGAAAAGATTATCTGTAATCTGGTACCCTTCACTTCGGAAGGTTTTTTTAAATAAAAATCTAATAAAGTTCCCTGACTCTTAAAAAATGGTATTTAATCAAATATCAAAGCAACAAGTCTTTATAACAGCGAATGCTCTTTTGTCAAGGAATTAAGCTCTAAATCGCATCAATATTCATTGACAAGAACTTCTTATATTGTTAGCTATATCTTGTAGAAATTACCCTGTCCACATACTTAGGCAAAAAAAATGAATAGAACCATTCAAGTAAATGTCCCCTATAAAATGCTGTTAGAGAAACTGGATTTCATTTTAGAAAAAGAACTAAATCCTGAAATATATTTTAACGGAGATGCATTAGACAACTGTCGAGAAGAGGATTTACTAAGGATAAGAACAGCACTTAAGCAGAAGGGACTTAACATTACTATCCATGCCCCTTTTATGGATCTCTCTCCGGGCGGTGTTGATACCAAAATCAAGAAGGCAACCATCGAAAGATTGAATCAGACAATAGATGTTGCTGACTTTTTCCAACCACAGATGATTATCTTCCACCCGGGTTATAATAAATGGTTTTTCGATGGTAACGTTGCGATGTGGTTAGATAACAGCATCAAAACCTGGGAACCTTTGGTTATGAAAGCTGAAAAAATGGGTATTCCTTTAGCAGTAGAAAATATCTTTGAAGAAGAACCGTCAAGTTTGGAAAAGCTGATCTCTTCTATTAACTCTCCCTACTTTAACTTCTGTTTTGATACTGGTCATTTCAATTTATTCTCTACGAAAACCATGAAAGACTGGTTTGATTCTTTAGGCAACTATTTTAAAGAAGTGCACTTACATGACAACTTCAAAAAATCCGATGACCATCTTCCTATAGGAGATGGTCATATTGACTTCGATTTGTTTTTTAAACTTATCAAGCAATATGATATCGCTCCTATTTACACAATCGAACCTCATAAGATAGAGCACCTGGAAAAAAGCTTACAGACATGCCAAAATTATTTAACCCAGATTCCGTAGAAAACTTACTACAAAGTCTGGGTTAATGTAAGTGGTGGAACTTAGCTTAAGCTGAGTTTATCCTGAGTTATGAAGGGCTTGAGCAATTGGCCCGCCCCAGTGCGACTTGTAGAGTGCCGTTGCTGCTGTTGAAATTCTGTAACAGAAGATTCAAGGCTTATTCCAATAAAGTTCGGTCTGGGCCAGGGAATAATGGATAAGAACAAGTTTGAAGTTATAAGTGTCTAAAATGAGCTAAAGTTAAAAACTTTAGGCACTTTAGTTCACTTAACACTTAAGTCACTTTTTGCTTCAT
>RCNB010002209.1_pt1 | contig 12608 bp, 13 predicted proteins | sample 2041321 | NCBI WGS metagenome assembly RCNB01 (sample SAMN09708232, study PRJNA481090) | Marine sediment metagenome, whole genome shotgun sequencing project. | reverse complement strand
ACGAAGCTGCGAATATCGCGACCTTGTTTTTCAATATATTGCTGAATGTAAAAAATTGAATGATGGTAGCTGCCGAGCACCGTTTTGTGCTCCAACACCGTTTCGGCGGCATCTCGATCATTAATCTTGGACAGCAACCGCCCCCAGGAACCCACGGCCGGTTTGAGCACCACCGGATAGCCCAATTCTTCGATCGCTAGCAGCGCCGATTCTTCAGTAAAAGCCACGCGACATTCGGGCTGCGCCACTTGATTATCCTTAAGTGCTGCGGTGGTTAGCAACTTATCGCCGCAGGTTTGCGCCACCTTGTGCGAATTAATGCAGCGGATGCCAACCGATTCGAACAAGCGAAGTGCATGCAGCGCGCGCGAGTGGTTGATTGATCGCTCGACCAATATGTCAACTTCGGGGGTGGTCTTGAAATCCATAATCAACTGACGATCGTCAATCATTACGGGCTCGACGCCAGCCTTTTGGAAGGCTTGGATCAACAGCTTTTCTTCCTTGCGAATTAGCGAATGTAGCAGACCGATTCTCACTGCCCCCAGTCCTCTTCGGCAGCCGGTGCTTCTTCGAGCTTGACCGGATCAAGCGATTTCAGCTCGAGCTCAACCCCACACTCGTCGCAAACCAACAGTTCGCCAGCAATCGAATCGTTGGCCAGCTTGATTTCGGCGGCACATACAGGACATTCACCCATTTCTAACTCCTCAAAGGTCGTTCTAAAAAAGACCTTATTTTAGGCGCTTGCCCAGTGGCTGTACAAGCGGGTTTTCGAGGGTGCAGCTAGTGAGTTTGAACTCAGGTTAAGCGATGCCTGGCGAGTTGAGCGAGCTTTCCTCTAGGGAATGGGCACTGCAGGCCTGTCCTCACCGGTCCTCGAACTGCTAAGTCCGAAGCAGAGGTTGGTGGTCGGTTGATGAAATTATCGGCTTAGGATTCCTCCTCCATTACCCAGCGGATCGCGCGCTGATGTAACTCGTGTGCCGAGGAAAGCCCAAGTTTCTTTTTGATATGGGCCTGGTGGGTTTCGATCGTCTTGACGCTGAGATGGAGTTTCTTGGCCATGGCGCCACCAGAAACGCCTTGGCCAATCAATTCGAACACTTGTAGCTCACGGTTCGACAGGCTTTCGATATCACGTTTTTCAAGGTTCGCATCGACCATGCTGCAGAGCAGTCGATCGGTCATCGCCTGGCTCAGGTAAACCTTGCCCGCGAGCACCTGGCGAATCGCCTGAATTATCCGGTCCTGGGCTTCCTGCTTGTTGACATAACCGCGTGCGCCAGCCGCGAGAACCCGCTCGGCGTATAGGGTTTCGTCGTGCATCGAGGCGACTAGCATCAGCACATTGTGATCGCGCGACTTGATATGTTCGATCAGATCTAGACCGCTGCCACCGGCGAGAGACAAGTCGATGATCGCGAGATCCGGTTGAGTGCGGTCAACTAATTTCAAGGCTTCGGCCATGTTGCCCGCTTCACCACAAACTTCCATATCGGGGCAATCGCCAATCAATTGCGCAAAGCCGGTGCGTACCAGCGGATGATCGTCGACTATTAGTATCCGGGCCATCGGGATATCACGGTTCGATTAAAAAGAGGCATTTTACCTCGGTCCCCGTCTGAGGCGAGGATTCGATACGGATTTCGGCGTCAATCAGGCCGCAGCGATGCCGCATGATGCGCAACCCAAGCCCGTTCGAGTCGAGGGCGTCTGAATCGATGCCCTGGCCATCGTCACGAATTGTCAGACAACCTCGACCACCTTCCTGACTCACGGTGATTTCTAGCTTGGAGGCATGTGCATGCTTGATCGCGTTGTTCAATGCCTCCTGAGCTATACGGTAGAGATGCAGTGCGCTGCTGTTGTCCGCAATCCGCACTCGATCATTCACCTTGAGCTGAATCGTTAAAGCGCTATGCGAGCGCATCTCCGCGACCAGGTTTTCCAGCGAATTGGCAAACCCACCGATGTCGATATCGACCGGCATCAGTCCTCGCGACAGCGCTCGCACCTGCGAGATCGCGGTCTGCAGGCCCGAAGCAAGTTGCGCCGCGAGTTCGTGCTCGGGACGGGTCGCCTTGTTCAACAGGCTCGTCGCTAGCATGCCCAATCCAGTTAGCTGCTGGCCGAGGCCGTCGTGCAACTCCTGGCCGATTCGGCGCTGCTCGCTAAGCGGAATTTCGAGAATTTCGCGCTGCAATTGCTGTTGCTCGCTGATATCCATGATCACCCCGGCAAATCGGCGCGCGTCGCTGGTTTTGATGTCACCGATCGACAGATAGATTGGAAAACGCGAGCCGTCTTTACGCATCGCTGTCAATTGACGCCCGATGCCGATGATCTTGGCGATACCGGTTTGCATATAATTCTTCATGTAACCATCGTGCTCGATACTTTGCTCGACGGGCATTAGGATCTTAATGGATTGCCCGATCAATTCTTCCTTGTGATAGCCAAAGAGATTCTCAATGGCGGGGTTGATGAACTCAATACGACCGTCGGTGTCGGCGATAACGATGCCCTCGCGGGCAGTTTCGGCGAGCGTCAGGAAGGTTTCCGCTTGTTGATTGATGGCTTGCTTGATCGGTTTGAAAATTCGTAAAAACAGGCGGCTGGCGATGAAGATAACCAGCATTGAGAGGCCAATCGCGAGCAGCCCGGCATGCACAAACGGGCGCCGAATTTCGCTGAAATCCATTTTAGCCACCAGCCCTAGATTCAAAATGGAGATAGGTTCGTAAGCAGCGAGCACCGCAACACCGCGATAGTCCAAAGCCGTGATGATGCCGGCTTCCCCAGAGAGTGCACGGCGGGTTGGTTCCGCCCATTTGCCAGCGAACGGAATAGGGTGGGGGGGTTGCGACTGTAAATGCCGGCGACTCAGGATAAAGATAATTTGATCTCCGTCGCGCTCGGCTAGAGTGAATTCACCGCTGCTGCCGAAACCGTCGAATTCACGGTGCGCCGACTCGACCTGTGCAAGTGTCGCGGTGCGCGCTTGGTCGGGATTGTTTGCATCGCCATCGAGACTGTCGAACTGGGCGATCGATTCGATCAGGCGCGCCTGGCTCTTAACGACCTCGACCAATCTCAGGCGGTGTTGTTCGATTGCAGTCTGATATAGGCTGAAAATCGAAATCGCGCTCACTAGAAGCGTCGCGACTGCCATAATTAGGAAAAGTTGGTTGAAAGGTTGTCGTTTAATCACGCAATACTGGATATGGGTTTACCGAGTCGGACCAATGGTATCTGGAATGTCCCTATATGCCCATCAGGAAAACCCTGATAGTGCGTATTCGCAAGAGCACGCATGCTAACGGCTATCCGATTAATCAATGGCAGGCGTAACTCAATGCAAACCCAGACAGGTTTAAATTTTAGAGTTCAAAAATGTGATGTCTGCGATCCGCGCGGTGGCTGTCTTGGCATCCAGTTGCTCGCCAGCGAAGCGATTCGTAGCCAATTGTGCTCGACCCACCGAATCGGGCATAAAGGCGAACAGCTGTTTCGGGAAGGCGAGTCAGCCGATGCTTTTTTCATCGTGCGTAGTGGCTCACTGAAGCGCTATTTAATCACCGAGGATGGTGAAGAGCAGGTGCTCGGTTTCTATCTGCCGGGTGACGTCTTCGGTCTCGATACGACGGGGCAGCAGTTACGTATGTCATCCGCGAGTGCGCTGGAAATGTCGTCATTGTGTCGTTTTCCGCATGCCTACCTGACGGATCAGCTGCAGGGTGTGAAACTGCTAGGGATTACTTCGGAGCAGATGCAGCGCGATCAAAACCTGGTATTAATGCTCGCGCGTAAGGATGCCGATGGGCGTATTGCCAGTTTTCTCGACGATTTGGCGAATCGATACTGGGCCCGAGGCTATTCAGCCTCAGCGTTCTTGCTGTCGATGTCACGTCAGGATATTGCGTCCTATCTGGGTCTTGCGGTCGAGACCGTCAGCCGTACGCTAACACGATTTCAGGAAAGCACCGTCCTCGAAGTCAATCGGCGTGAAGTCCGAATTCTAGATCACCCGAGTTTGCGCAGAATGGCTGGCTGCCGCGCCAATGCGCCTGCGGTTGGCAGAACGAATGTACTTAAATTAGCGTGATGATGATCGTCACCCTGTTGGGCTAGACCAAGATATCCGCTGTACAAACCGAAACTGATAATCGCCACGCCGGCACAGCGGCGTAGTAACGGTGCTCTCGCCCAGCTGCGAACTCTGTTGAAAACTCGGCCTGCAACCAGCATGGCGGGCAGGGTGCCAAGCCCAAAACCGAGCATTAACATGGCGCCCTGATAGGGGTTGCCACTGCTAAGCGCCCAAGCCAGTACAGCATAAACCAGGCCACAGGGCAGCCAGCCCCAAAGCATTCCGAGCAGAAACGCCTGACTTGGATGGCGGATCGGAAATAGCGGCCGCCCGAACGGTTGGATATGTCGCCAGAGTTTCGCGCCAAGCCGCTCCAGCACGGCGAGACCTCGCCACCAATTAGCCAGATATAGCCCCAAAGCAACCATGAAAGCAGCGGCGATCAGTTTGCCGACGATCGGGCTGATACCCGTTGTTAGGAGACTTTTGCCGATCGTTCCGGCGAGTAAACCAACCAGCACATAGCTGGTGATTCGACCGACGTTATAGCTTAATTGATATGCCACGATAGAGCTTGCTTTGCTGACTTTCGGCCGGCTGCTCAGTTGATTGTCAATGCCCATGTTTAGCGCGGCGACGATGCCGCCACACATCCCGAGACAGTGACTCGAACCTAGCAGGCCGACGATGATCGCCGCGCCAAAGGTTAAATCGACCGGCATCGCTTATTCTTCGCCATAGTTGGGTAGTAGTTCGGCACGGCTTTGCCCGGGTTGTCGCAGTGACCCGGTCAGCCGCCAATCCGAGGTTTGTAAAAACAAGTTCCAACGGCCGCTGCCCGTGAGCCTGAATCTGCCGCTGAGCTGCCTTCGGCTTTCGCGTTTGAGTTGTAGGGTTTGATCGAAGCCAGGCTTGGTTGAGTGCACCATCTTAAATTCCATCGAGTCGCCCGGGACGAAATCGACCTCGGGCGGGAAGCGGATGCTGAACTGTCCGGATGGGCCGACCTCCAGATGTGCGCGCAGGCCGAGCTCCCAGGCGACCCGATCGCGGGCCAGTACACGGTTGATCTGCTTTCCCTTTTTATAGTAGTCGTCGACCACTAGCCCAGAAAAGGATTGAATCGCGAGTGTCAGCATGACCACTCCCATGACGATGGCCGAGGTTGGAATTGCGATCAGTAGCCAGACCCAGGGTTCGCGTTTCCAGTTGGTGTGGGCTGCAGTCGGGTTTGCCATTAGTTAGGTCCCGGTCCGAGAAAACGGGCTTCTTTGAAAACACTCAAGTGATTAGCCTGTTCGGCTTGCAAATGAAATCGGACCGGCACACTGCGTTTTTCGAGCTTGAACTCGTCGGCCTGAATGCGCGCAACCAGTTGGTAAACGCTACCCGCGTCAACCTTGATTTCAGCTTTATCGGTGACCAACTTCATGCCGTCGATGCCTTCGGCCCAGAGTTTGAATCGGTGTGCGCTGGAATCCATGTTGAGAATTTTCAAGGTATAAACGTTTTCAATCAAGCCATCCCGGGTCTCGCGGTAGAGGGTGTTGCGATCACGAATTATATCGAGATCAAGCGCGATGCGTTGCGATACATGGGTCAGTAAGCTAGCGCACAAAATTAACAGGATCGTGGCATAGACCACGACGCGCGGTCGCAGTAAATGCTGGGGTTTGCCCTCGGCCGCGTTTTCAGTGGTATAGCCGATCAACCCACGCGGGTAAGACATCTTGTCCATGATTTCATTGCAGCCGTCGATGCACAGCGAACAGGCGATACATTCGTATTGCAGCCCGTCGCGAATATCGATGCCGGTCGGACACACTTGAGCGCAAACGTTGCAGTCGATGCAATCACCGAGCCCGACAGACTTTGGATCAGTGCCGCGACTGCGCGAGCCGCGGCTTTCGCCGCGCTTCGAGTCATAAGCGACGATCAGCGTATTCGAATCGAACATCGCGCTTTGAAAGCGCGCATAGGGGCACATGTATTTGCAGACTTGTTCACGCATGAAACCAGCATTGCCGTAAGTGGCGAAGCTGTAAAAAATAATCCAGAAAGTTTCCCAGGGTCCGAGGTTGGCGTTTAGCAGCTTACTCGCCAGTGCGTCCATCGGGGTGAAATAGGCGACGAAGGTGAAGCCAGTCCATAGCGAAAAGGTGATCCAAACGATATGTTTGATGACTTTGGTGCGCAGTTTCGCAAGCGACATCGGGGCTTTGTCTAGCTTTTTTCGCTGCGTGTGCTTGCCTTCTATTTTGCGTTCCATCCATAGGAAAGCTTCGGTCCAGACCGTCTGTGGGCAGGCATATCCACACCAGACGCGCCCAAGCAAAGCGGTGAAAAAAAACAACGCCAACCCGGCAAGAATCAAAAGAGCCGCCAAATAGATAAAATCCTGTGGCCATAGGGTCAAGCCGAACAGGTAGAATTTACGCGCGGGCAGGTCAAATAAAATCGCCTGACGACCACCCCATTGCAGCAGCGGGGTCAGGTAATAAATGCCGAGCAGGACCAGCAGCGAGAACACCCGCAGACGGCTGAAAGTTCCGCTGACATCGCGCGGATAAATCTTTTGGTGCGCTTCGTATAGTTTGACTTCGGTGTTTTTGGCGGGCGCTTTAGTCATGGCTAGGGGTTGATGCCCAGATTTTTCAGCACCCGCCAGTTTGACAAAGTGAAGTACAAGGTGCCAAAACTAGCGCTGGCTGCCAATAGCCAAAACAACAAAAAGCCGATCGAATAAGCCGCCAACCGGCTGACTTCGATATCGAGATGGAAAGGCACTAGATCATGCGGATCAAACGCAGAAAAAAACACCCCGCTCGCGACGATTGCGATCAGGAACGAAGGCCACAGCACCGCAATGGCTTGCTGCCCGCGTGGAATAGCTGGTGATAGTTGCGTGTTCATGGCTTGGGTTGCGACAGCCCGTAAACGTAAGCTGCGAGTAAATGCACCTTGGCTTCACCGAGAAATTCACCCTGTGCCGGCATGATCCCACTGCGGCCCTTGGCGATGGTCTCGCTGATGCGCGTCGGCGATCCGCCATAGAGCCAGTAATCATCGGTTAGGTTGGCCGCGCCGAGCATCGGGTTGCCGCTGCCAGTCGGGCCGTGGCAGGCCACACAGAACAGGTCATATTTGGTTTTACCTTTGGCGGCCAACTCGCTGATTGTGTCGCGTCCGGACAGGCTCAACACGTATTGGGTTATTTCGTCGACGCCACTCTTACCACCCAGCACCAGTTCCCAGGCTGGCATAGCCGCCATGCGTCCATGCAAGATCGTGGTTTTGATGCTGGCGGGGTCGCCACCCCAGATCCAGTCGGCGTCGCGCAGGTTGGGGTAGCCCCTAGCGCCACGGGCATCCGAGCCGTGGCAGGTCGAGCAGTAGTTTGCGAACAGGCGCTCACCAATCCTTCTGGCGTCTTTGTCTTTGATCAACTCTTCGATCGGGGTCTGTTGATAACGAGCAAACAGGGGGCCGACTCGGGCTTCCATGGATTCGACTTCCTCTTCGTATTCGGCCTTTGAAGTCCAATCTAGAATGCCGGGAAAAGTGCCGAGGCCAGGGTAGAGCAGCAGATAGACGCTACTAAAGACGATGGTGATATAAAACAGACCCAGCCACCAGCGCGGCAGCGGATTGTTTAATTCGGTTAGGTCACCATCCCAGATGTGGCCGGTATCTTCGGTCGTATCGGTCTGTTGGTGATCCGACGACATCCAGCGCAATAACCAGACGCAAGCGAGAATGCTGAGTATGGTCAGGACTGCGATATACCAGTGCCAGAATTCGCTATTGAAATCAGACATGAGTTTACTCCGCTGCAGATGGGTGGTTGGTGCTAGGCGGTTCGTCGTCAAAAGGCGCGAGCGCGGCCTCATCGAAAGCGGACTTGCGCTTGCTGCTATAGGCCCAGAAGATGATTCCGAGAAAGGTTATCAACACGACGATTGACCAGAGGGATTGCAGCAGGGTGAAGTTCATGGCTATTTCCTCGACTTGAGTTCGATACCGAGGCCCTGCAGGTAAGCGATCAGGGCATCAAGTTCGGTCTTGCCTTCGAGCGCCTCTGGAGCCGCTTCGATTTCGGCATCAGTATATGGGTCACCGAGCGTGCGCAGCGTCTTTAGCTTGGTTTGAATGTAGCTAGGGTCGAGCGCGTTTTCGGCAAGCCACGGGTATCCGGGCATGATGGATTCTGGGACGACGTCGCGCGGATTGACCATGTGAACTCGATGCCAATCATCGCTATAACGACCGCCAACGCGGTGAAGATCCGGTCCGGTGCGCTTCGATCCCCACTGAAACGGTCGGTCGTAGACGAATTCACCAGCAACCGAATAATGACCATAGCGTTCGGTTTCGGCGCGAAATGGGCGGATCATTTGCGAGTGGCAAAGGTAGCAGCCCTCACGTACATAGATATCACGTCCTTCGAGCCGCAAAGCGGAATAGGGCTTCAGCCCATCGATCGGTTCGGATAGCGAATCCTGAAAAAACAGGGGAATGATTTGTACCAGCCCGCCGATCGAAATCACGATGATCACGAGGATGATCATCAGGCCGATGTTCGTTTCAACTTTGTCGTGTGCAGAAGCCATAGGGGTGTCTCGATTATCTTAGTGGGCACTGGCCGGTGCGGGAATTTCAATTTCGATGGGACTCGCATGAGCGATGCTGCGCCACAGGTTGTAAGCCATCACAACCGCGCCCAGCAGGAAGAATGCGCCGCCAAGCATGCGCACGATGTAATAGGGGTGCATCGCTTGAACTGATTCGACAAAGCTATAGGTCAGCGTGCCGTCGTCATTGACCGCGCGCCACATCAAGCCCTGCATGATGCCGGCAACCCACATCGAAACGATGTAGAGGACGATCCCGATGGTTGCCGTCCAAAAGTGCACTTCGACCAGCTTGAGGCTGTAAAGCTCGCGTCCAAATAGGCGCGGAATCAGGTAGTACATCGCCCCCATCGAGATCAGTGCGACCCAACCGAGCGCGCCAGAGTGGACGTGTCCGATGGTCCAGTCGGTATAGTGGGACAAAGCATTCACCGTTTTGATCGCCATCATCGGACCTTCGAAAGTCGACATGCCGTAAAACGAGATCGATACGATCAGTAGACGCAATACCGGGTCGGTCCGCAGTTTGTGCCAGGCGCCCGACAGCGTCATGATGCCGTTGATCATGCCGCCCCAGGACGGTGCCAGCAAAATCAGCGACATCACCATGCCGAGTGTCTGGGCCCAGTCCGGCAGTGCGGTGTAGTGCAGGTGGTGAGGTCCGGCCCAGATATAGGTAAAGATCAATGCCCAGAAGTGAACTACCGACAGGCGATAGGAGTAGATCGGGCGTCCAGCCTGTTTGGGCACGAAGTAATACATGATGCCGAGAAAGCCAGCGGTCAAAAAGAAACCGACTGCGTTGTGACCGTACCACCATTGCACCATCGCATCTTGCACCCCGGCATAAGCCGAGTAGGACTTCCAGAGGCTTACCGGAAGCGCGGCACTATTGAATATGTGTAAGACCCCGACGGTGATGATAAAGGCACCAAAGAACCAGTTCGCCACGTAGATATGGCGAACGCGTCGCCTCATGATGGTGCCAAAAAAAACTAGCGCATAACTGACCCAAACCAGCGCAATCAGAATGTCGATTGGCCATTCCAGCTCGGCGTACTCCTTGCTTGAAGTAATACCGAGCGGTAGGGTGATCGCAGCGAGCACGATTACCGTTTGCCAACCCCAGAAGGTGAACGCGGCGAGCGCTGGAAAGGCGAGGCGAGTGTGGCAGGTGTGCTGAACCACATAGTAAGAGGTCGAAAATAGCGCGCAGCCACCAAAAGCGAAGATCACCGCGTTGGTGTGCAATGGGCGCAAGCGGCCGAAGGTTAGGTAAGGGATGTCGAAATTAAGCACCGGCCACGCCAGCTGAGCGGCAATCAACACGCCGACCGACATGCCGACCAGACCCCAAACGATCGTCATAATCGAGAATTGCCGAACTTCTTTGTAATTGTATGTTTCAGGCGTTGTCATTCAGTTCTTCCTTAGGCGCGGGAACTGCGCCAAGCGTTTGCAAGCATCAAAGTCACTAGTTGGGCGTATCAATGGGTGAATATTGGTTGCATCCCCATACCCCACAGCAATGCGGTGATGGTTAGCAGCGCGACCAGTGCGATCAGTCCGACCGCGAGCACAGCTGAGGAATATAGAAAGCCGCGTTCGATTGGAATTTCCATCATGATGGGCAGTCCGCAATAGAGCAGGTAGACGGTATAGGCGAGTGCGGGTAGGCCCATCAGCATATTCAGCCATAACACCGGATAAACCTGCATGATGCCGATCATGAAGAGCGGTGTGGCGGTGTAAGCGGATAGCGCGACACACAGTGGTAGTGGTTTTTCAACTTCGTAGGCCTTGCCGAGGAGATGAATCACCCAGCCGATAGAAAAAGTTCCTATCAGCAGGGCTAGATAATAAATGATCGCAATCGATAAGGCCGAATCGCTTGTGATCCGAATGGGTTCGCCTACGCCGATGCGCCAACCAACCTGGGTCGTGCCGATGTAGCCAGAAATGGCAGGAATCAAAGCCAAAATGAAGACATGTCCGGCCGAACTTCGATCGCTGGCTATTTGTTGGTCGCGAATTATTTTCCATTCGCGTGTGGGATTAGTAAACAGTCCGATGCTGTGCTTTATGAACATGGTGGCCAAGCTTGTTTGGGTGGAATCAGGATTATTTATCCAAATTGAGGTTTGGTTATTGACCTAAGTCAAGAACCGGGCAAAGGCGGGTTGCATCAAAGCTGCAATCGAACATCCTACGAAAAGACAATTTCTGGAATCGAGATGGGATCAGCAAACACCGCGGCGTTGGATCAAGCGCAGGCGGGCGTAACGACAGACGGGACCGTATTGACCTCTCCCGGCCAATGCTTTCACTGTGGCTTGCCAGTGCCTGACAGGCTGGTGCTAAATGTCGTAATAAACGGTGCCAGTCGGTCGATGTGCTGTCATGGCTGCGCTGCGGTGGCGGACGCGATCATTGCCTCTGGGCACGACAATTTTTATCGAGTGCGCACTGAGCTGTCGCCTAGCGCACAGCAAACGGTGCCGGACTTTCTGCGCTTGAACGACGCTTTTGACACCCCGGAGATCGCGGATCGCTACGTCCAGAGCCTCGATGATAATCACCGTGAAGCAAGCTTGATTCTGGAGGGCATCACCTGTGCAGCCTGCATTTGGCTCAACGAGCGACACCTCGCGACGCTGCCAGGTGTTGAGCGGGTGGCCGTCAACTATTCGACTCAACGTGTGCTCCTGCGCTGGGATCAGCGCCGCATTCGGCTCGGTGAAATTTTGCGGGCGATACAGGATATCGGCTATCGAGCCCTGCCGTACAACCCGAATCAGCAGCAAGCATCACGGCGCCGCCAACGTCGATATCAGCAGCGCCGCCTGGCGGTTGCGGGCTTGTTCGGGATGCAAGTGATGATGCTGTCGATCAGTCTTTATGCAGGCGGCTTGAACGGCATGGAGCAATCCTTCGTTCAACTTTTTCGCTGGCTTTGCCTACTGTTGACTCTTCCGGTTGTGCTCTACGCGGCGCAGCCCTTTTTCGTGTCCGCGTGGCGCAATTTGAAAACCGGCAGCGTTGGTATGAATTTGCCGGTAGCACTGGCCATCGGCATCGCCTTTGCAAGCAGTGTTTTTGCGACGTTTGACGGCGAGGGCGAGATCTATTTCGATTCCGTCGTCATGTTTGTGTTTTTTTTAACGGCCAGTCAATATTTTGAGAATATGGCGCGACAACTGACGATCGAGAAACTGGCACAGGCGCTACCGCTGGTCGCCACGCGTTTGAGTGAGGATGGCGCAGTAGAGTCGGTCGTCGCGGCTGCGACGCTTGCCATCGGTGATCGGGTGCTGCTGCGCCCCGGTGTGACCGTGCCCGCGGATGGTCGCATCGTTAGTGGATTTTCCGCGTTCGATGAATCGCTTTTGAATGGCGAAAGCATGCCGGTCGAGAAACACCCTGGTGCGCGTCTCTTTGGCGGCAGCATCAATATCACTAACCCGCTGCAAATGGTAGTTGGTGCGGTCGGGAGGGAGACCGTTCTGGCCGAAATTGAGCGCAGCATTGTGCGCGCTGAAGGCGACAAGCCGCCGCTCGCCCGACTCGCCGATCGAGTGGCTGGCGGTTTTATTTTGAGCGTGTTGCTGATCGTCATTGGCGTCGCGTTTTACTGGTGGCAGCAGGATGCGACTCGTTGGTTTGACATTGCACTCGCGGTGTTGATCGTCAGTTGCCCTTGCGCACTGTCACTGGCGACACCGGCAGCGCTATCTGCGACGCTCGGTAAGATGCAGGAAATGGGACTGCTGGTTAAGCAGGGCGGTGCGCTTGAAAGTTTAAATCGGGTGAGCCATGTGGTCTTTGACAAGACGGGTACCTTGACCCGCGGAAAACCAGTGGTGCAACAAGTTATCTGTGCTTCA
>RCNB010002163.1_pt1 | contig 12615 bp, 9 predicted proteins | sample 2041321 | NCBI WGS metagenome assembly RCNB01 (sample SAMN09708232, study PRJNA481090) | Marine sediment metagenome, whole genome shotgun sequencing project. | reverse complement strand
AGGCGCCTAAGAAGAAAACCGAGATCAACTTGCCATTGAACACAGCGACGGGTCTACTTGCGGTGATTGTGTTGGTTCAGGTGATCCTCTTTTACGCATTCGCTAATGCATTCATATTTGGGAACAACAAGCTTGTCTCGCTGAACATCGGGTTAATTCTCATGGGGCTAGGTATGTCCCAGCACGTTTACGCCATTGCAGCAAAACCCCCAAGGGAGGCAAAGAAATGACAAAGACAAGAGAAAGACATTGGATCCTAATTTGTAGCATATTCCTGTTCACCATCATGCTCTACAGTAATAGCGTTGAAATCGCCGAGGCACAGGTATCGGAAGAATACGTCGGCCCTGAGACATGTGCCACATGCCACGCCTCAAAGTACGAGCACTGGGAGGAATCCTCCCACTCAACAGCCTTCACAAACACCGAGTTCCAGGATGAGTGGGACGCAGAGGAACAGCCAGATGACGGATATGACGCCTCCTCGGGAGAGTACGCCTCAGAGAACGTCTCCTGTGAATCATGCCACGGGGCGGGTTTAGCTATGGAAGTGGACAGGTCAGCGGAGCTATGCGCGAGTTGCCACACCGGCGAATTCGGTAAGAACAGGTACGAGGATTTCCTTGAAGGAACCCATGCCACCTCGGGAGTAACATGCGCTGACTGCCATGTATCCGAGGAAGACCATACCCTAGAATTGATATCAACGGCATGCGCCTCGTGTCACACCGGTGATCGCATACATTCCAGTGGGATAATAGGAGACATGCAGGCGCGAGCCTTAACCGCCGAGGAGATCGCAGAGCAGGTTCAGGGGGAACATGATGCCCTTGTAAATGAATTGTCGGAGACCGAAAAAAGGACCCAGACCATTGTCATCATGATGTACGTTGGTGCAGGGGCCCTGGTCGTGGTTGTCGTGGTTATTGGCATGCTCTACATGAGGCAGAAACGCCAGTAGCCCGGCCCGCCACGAATAATTATTCCTACACTACTAGGATTAGTAGAAATCAATTAATACAAGAATACAGGGGTATTGCGTACACTAGGAGGAATAGAACTCAGCAATCACATCAAGGGACTGGTCTGCCGCGAATGCGGGGCCGTGTACCCTCAAAAACTGATATTTTCTTGTGAGAAATGTTTCGCCCCCCTCGAAGTACAGTACAACTTTGATGACATACACGTAACAAGGGACGAGATCTCACAGAGACCAAAATCCATCTGGCGATACAAGGAGCTACTGCCACTGAACGACTACGAGTCCGTCGTAGACCTCGGAACAGGGCTGTCAACGCTGCACAAGGCAGAGAACCTTGGCAAGCACCTGGGTTTGAGTAACCTGTACATCAAGGACGAAACAGTGAACCCCACCAACTCGTTCAAGGACAGACCGGCGTCCGTGGCTATATCCAAGGCAAAGGAGTTCGGAGCTGTCGCCGTGGGGTGCCCATCAACGGGAAACCTCGCCGCCAGCGTCGCCGCACACGCTGCCAAGGCTGGGCTGCCATGCTACATATTCATCCCGTCAAACACGGAGCTCAACAAGGTCCTTCAGGCATCGGTGTACGGGGCCCGAATCGTCGCGGTCGACGGGACATATGACCAGGCCAACAGGCTCGCAGCGCAGGTCGCGCAGGAGTACGGCTGGGCTTTCGCGAACATCAACCTAAGGAGTTACTACGTGGAGGGATCAAAGACCCTCGCCTTCGAGGTCTGTGAGCAACTGGGCTGGGAGGCACCGGACAGCATAGTGGTTCCCCTCGGCAGCGGAGCCCTCTTTTGCGCCATCAAACGCGGGTTTGATCAGTTCAAGAGGGCGGGTCTCATCGAGGATAAACCGACCCGCCTCTATGGGGCACAAGGGGAGGGCAGTGCGCCCATCGTTGACGCGTTCAAGGCAGGATGGGATGATATCCTGCCAATCGAGTACCCGGATACGGTGGCAAAGAGCCTGGCAATAGGCGACCCAGGTGACGGCTACTACGTCCTCAAGCACCTGAGGGAGACCGGTGGAGCGGCGGAGGATGTCTCAAACCATGAGATACTTGACGCCATCAAGCTCGTCGCAGAGACGGAGGGAGTGTTCACCGAGCCCGCGGGAGGGGTCACCGTCGCCGTGCTGAAAAAACTGGCAGAGGCGGGCCACTTCAAGCCAGACGAGAAGGTGGTCTGCGCGGTTACAGGGAGCGGCTTCAAGGCAACTGATACCATACAGAACGTGCTGGTCTCGCCGCCCGTGATCAAGCCCACGTTGAGTTCGTTCAAGGAACAAAAGGAGGCAAGCACATGGTAGAGGTCAACGTATCATTAACCGGGGCGCTGGCAAATGTGGCCGAGAAGGCCACAACGGTTGAGGCAGATACGCTGCTACAGGCATTGACCGCCCTAACCGAGAGGTACGGTGAGGACTTTGGGTCAAGGCTGTTCGACGAAAACGGTAAGCCACGTAGGTTCATTAACATCTATGTTGATGGCCGGGATTACCGGTTCCTCGGGAGCATTGACGCCGTGTTGAGCCCTGGGACAGAGCTAAACCTAATACCTGCCGTTAGCGGTGGATAATATTAGGTTGAGCGCATGGCCCGGTATGACATAAAGAACTTCACGGACAGTGAGGTTGACTATTACAGCAGGCAGATCATGCTGAAGAACATGGGCTTCGATGCCCAGCGTAACCTCAAGGGGGCCACCGTCTGCATCGTGGGGGTTGGTGGGCTGGGAAGCCCCGTGTCGATACAGCTTGCATCAATGGGTGTTGGAACTCTACGCCTCGTGGACAACGATATCGTGGAGGTATCAAACCTTCAGAGGCAGCACCTATACGGGATAGACCAGGTGGGACTGCCCAAGGTAGAGGCCGCGGCCAAGCGATTGAAGGGACTTAACCCTTTCATAGACATCGAGCCTTTGCCAATGATGGTCACGCCGTTCAACGCGGAGGAGATCATCAAGGGATCGGATGTGGTCATCGGTTCACTTGACATGATGGCCCCCCGGTACTCGCTTAACAGGGCGTGCCAGAAACTCGATATCCCCTTAATTCATGGGGCTGCGCTGGCCTACAACGGCACCGTTTCAACAATTCTGCCGGGGGAGACGGCCTGCCTTGAGTGCTTCCAGGGGGGAGTTGATGACGCCGAGATGCCCACATGCGCGACTGTTGGGGTTCACCCCGCCATCCTTGGCATCGTCGGAAGCCTCATTGTCTCGGAGACAGTGAGGATAATCATCGGGCAGGAGCCTAACCTTGCCGATAAACTCATGTTCCTGGACCTTGAGGACTACAGTTTCGAGACCATTAACCTGAGGAAGGCTGAAAACTGCCCCGTGTGCGGCGAGATGGACAAGACGCCTGAACCCATAGATTATGATGCCGTCACCGAGATCTGCGGCAGGGAGGGGCGCAGGGTTTTCATATTCAACCCAGAGCGGCGCATGGATCTGCCCCTTGAGGAGGTCAACGCCCAGTTGAACTCGTTGGGGTTCAAAGTCGTGGTGAAGGGGGATCTTGGCAGCACCTTCGAGGGCTCCGATGGTGTCAAGGGGAGCATCTTGAAGACGGGTATAGCAATACTCGAGGGATTTCAGGAAAAAGATGAAGCCGTTGGAATACATGGCAGGATATTCTCCGCCCTTGAGTAATCCCTGATGACGCGCGGAAAGGTAAAACTTGGCGTGGTTATTTTGCCTAGGTTATTTGAAAAATAGAAGAAAGCCACTTTTGGCTTAATTTATAACAACGGTGTCGAGCTGGAAGTAACGCTTGGACAGGAAACGGATCTTCTTGATGTTATCACCGTTCTTGCCGATGGCGATGCCCTTGTCCTTGGGCACAACGGTGACCATGGCGATCTTTTTACCTTCCATCCTGTCAACCAGTCGGATGTCCTTGACCTTCGCGGGCTTCAAGGCGTTCGTGATGAACTTTTCGGCCTCGCTCAGGTACTCGTATATTTCGACCTGCTTGTTTGTCATGCTGCGGAAGCGCTTGATCTTCTCGCCGCCCTTGCCGACAGCTAGCCCAACCTCTCCCTTCTTGACTGTAAAGATGATGGTATCACCTTCTATGATGCAGTCCACGATGGTGGCTCCTGTCATGTTCTGAAGGAGCTGGATGAACTTCATCTCGTCCTGTGTTATCTTGATTCCGTTTAACATTCTACTCTTCCTCACTACCGAAGTCAAGAATCTTCGAGTCGCCAGGGTCGTTAATGACCATGGCTGATACGGGATAAGGTTTCCCACATAACATGCCAAGGTCAACGCTGTCCTTGTCGTGGTTCCAGACGGGTATGTTTCCTAGTTTGCCATGCTCTGTGATGGCGTCTCTGTAATCTTTGGGGCAGTTAGAGCTTATTATGGCCATCTTTGCCCTTCCTCTCCTCATGTCTCTAACCGCCTGCTTGGAACCTAGTTGGATCTTGCCGGTGGATAGAGCGAGTCTCAGCTGTGGATCTATGCTACTCATCGCTTTTTCCTCTCTGTGTCATGAACAACTCAACGCTTCCTGTTCCCAGAGGCATCGACTGTCCGACGATAATGTTTTCGATGACCCCTTTAAGTGGATCGATTTCTCCATGTATCGCGGCGTCGACAAGGTGCTGGATGGTCAGCTCGAAAGCCGCCCTGGCCAGTACGCTTGATTTATCTCCGCTGATACCGTGTCTACCGATCTGCTGCACGGTGCCCGTCTTGGTCATGATGTCCGAGACTAGCATAACGTGTCTGATGTCGACGTCCAGTCCCTGCTCTGAGAGGACCGCGTGGGCCTCCCTGATGAGGGCGTTCCTCGCTGCCTCGATTCCGAAGATATTGGCGATCTCGTGGACGTTGTTGGTCGTTGTCTTGGTATGGTCGATGCCAGAGATCCTTTGCACGCCCTCAAGGTTACTTCCATCGGTCCTGATGATCCACTCACCGTTTTCGACGGTGGTGAGGACACGCTTGATCTCGGGGATGCCCCTGATCCGTGCCTGAGTGAATGCCTTGATGATGGGGTCAGGGCTATTTTTCTTGTCCGCCTCGAAGCTAACGAGGTACTCGTACTCACCTTCCTTGGAGAACTCGTACGGTATAACTGCCTCTGCCTCATCGAGGGACACGCTCAGCGTCTCCATCCTCTCAGGGTCCAGGGTGAACCTTACGCCCTCTGCCCTGAGGTCAACGTTGACCGTGTCGATGATGTCATCGATGGTGGTATAGGTTAGCAGCTTTGCTATCTCACGTGCCTTCCTCTCGGTCTTCCTGTGCTTCTCGTCAAGGTATATGTTCATGACGGGCGTGGACGGCTTCTTACGGGCATCGACGATCTCGATGAGCCTTGGCAGGCCCAGCGTAACGTTCAGCTCAGCGACTCCCGCGTAGTGGAAGGTCCTTAGGGTCATCTGAGTACCGGGCTCACCGATACTCTGGGCCGCCAGGATTCCGACGGCCTCACCTGGCTCGACCAGGCTGTAATCGTAGTTCCTGAGAACCGCTGCTATGACCTCGTCGACTCCCTCCTTTGTGAGACCCGATTCGGTCAAGCGCTTCCTCAGTTCGTCCTTGAGTAGGTCAGGGATCTGTATCTGGATGTCGTCAACCTTATCGTTGATGTACTTCTCAGTCGCCTTCCTTCCCTTCTTCATGTTGATCTTTGTTCTGTCAGTTAGCAGGCCGACGTTTACGGCTACCCCGTGGTCAGACTTGGATGGGTCAACCCCGTCCTCGCCGTAGGTGAACTGTACGATGTCACCGACGCTGTTCCTGACGGTTCCGTCGTACTCGACCCTCAGGTGCTCCAGCGCGTTGATGAGTCTCCTCTGCATGTAACCGCTCTGCTGGGTACGCACGGCGGTGTCTACGAGGCCCTCACGGCCTCCCATGGCGTGGAAGAAGAACTCCAGCGGCGTCAGTCCGTCACGGTAGCAGTTGTAGACGAAACCCCTTGCCACTGGCATTGGGTCGTCCTCCTGGAAGTGGGGTAGGGTTCTTCCCTCGTATCCCCTCATGATCCTCTTGCCCCTGATGGACTGCTGTCCTACGCTGCCCATCATCTGACCGATGTTGAGGCTGCTGCCACGGGCTCCGCTCCTGGTCATGACGATACCGCCGTTCTCCAGTGGTAGACCCGCCTGCACGATGTTACCGGCGCCGTCCCTGGCCTTGGCCAGCTCGTTCATGACCTTGATCTCATAGCTCTCCTGCAGTGTCTGACCTGGCAGCCTCTCTAAGTCGCCGGTCTGGAACTCCCCTGTGAGCTTAGCCACGCTCTTCTCCATGGTCCGCATGACCTTGCTGATGCTCTTGATCTCCTTCTCCTGAAGGGCAAGCTCATCGTAGCTGTAAGTGAACCCGTTGATGGTCAGGAAACCGTTGATGAGCCTGCTGACCCCGTTCAGGAAGTCGTGGCCCGCGTCGGTTCCATAGTCCTTGATAACTCTATGGAAGATAGTATCAGGCCTCTCGGCTCCGATACTGTTCCTGTCTATGATGCCTGTCACCAAGTTACCGTTCTGGATCAGGACGTACGCGTCGTGCTCACATTTCTCATTCTTACACTCGGCACAGTGCATACAGATATTCGCCCTTGTGACGAAGCTGAAGTCCTTTGGCAGGAACAGGCTGAAGGCCTGCTTTCCTGTCCATAGCGGCTCCGGATCGGTGACCGCGGGCGGGGGGATATCCCCATTGTAGCCCACGTAGCTGATGATCTTGCCTAGCTCGTCGGCTGTGAGCAGCGTCGTCTTCCTTGTGAGGAGGTACGCGCCGCTGATGTAGTCCTTACCCGCTCCGATGATTGGTGCACCGTACCTTGGGCTCAGGATCTGGTCCTGGACCTGCATGAGCATCTTGGCCTCTGTCTGGGCCTCCTTGCTCTGGGGTATGTGGAGGTTCATCTCGTCGCCGTCAAAGTCCGCGTTGTAGGGGGGACAGACGGTGAGGTGCATCCTGAAAGTCTTGTAGGGAAGCACCTTGACCTTGTGGGCCATGATGCTCATCCTGTGCAGGCTCGGCTGCCTGTTGAACAGCGCAATGTCACCGTCCATGAGGTGCCTCTCGATGATGAAGCCCGGCTCCAGGCTCTCGGCGATCAATGACCTGTCCTGGACGAACTCAAGCCTGATCCTCTTCTGGTCCGGCCTGATGACGTAGAGGGCACCCGGGTGATTCTTAGGTCCGTTGAGCACCAGCTTCTTGACGATCTCAATGTTCCTCTCGGTGACCACATCGGGCACCGATAGCTTTGTTGCGATGTGATAAGGAACTCCAACCTGGTTGATGTCCAGGTTCGGGTCCGGGCTGATTACGGTACGCGCCGAGTAGTCGACACGCTTTCCGCTTAGGTTGCCCCTGAAACGGCCTTCCTTGCCCTTGAGCCTCTGTGCAAGGCTCTTGAGGGTCCTGCCAGACCTGTGCCTGGCCGGTGGGATCCCGCTCACCTCGTTGTTAAAGTAAGTGGTAACGTGGTACTGTAGGAGCTCAGAGAGGTCCTCGATGATGAGGGTCGGCGCGCCCGCGTCGATGTTCTCCCTAAGCCTCTGGTTGATCCTGATGATATCGACGAGCTTGTGGGTGAGGTCGTCCTCAGCCCTGATGCCTGACTCTAGAATGATTGACGGCCTGACGTCCACCGGTGGAACCGGCATTACCTGCAGGACCATCCACTCTGGCCTAGCGACGACGGGGTTATAGTTAAGCATCTCCAGGTCATCGTCTGGGATTCGCTCGAACCACTCCCTGATCATGTTGGGTGTGAGGCGGCGGGTTACGTCTTCCTCGACCGCGCCCTCGATGTCGAAGAACTCCTCCTTCTCTATCTCGTTGAAGGTGGTGGGCTTGCTGAACTTGACCACTGTCTGGACCATGCCACAGTAGGGGCACTCCTTGTGTTTTTTGTATTTTTTAGCCTGTTTTATTATCTCGGCGAAGGTCTCGTCGCCTACCTTGCCGAACATCGCGATGTCCTGCTTGCGCCTAGCGCTCAGCTTCTCCTTGAGGTCCTCGGCAAGTAGAATACTTCCGCAGCCCCTGCAAGTGGCGTTTAGAACCTTGTAGATCGGCTTAGCGAACTCCACGTGGACAACGGGTACGGAGAGCTCGATGTGCCCGAAGTGGCCTGGACAGTTGATGGCTATGTTACCGCATGTGCGGCACCTCTGCCTTGGCTCTAGTGTGCCGAGCCTCTGGTCCATGAGGCCGCCGGCGATGGGCGCGCCGTCCTCGTCGTATGTGTCGCTTGTATCTGTCTCTACTACGCTCAGCCGCCTGATATCCTCTGGGGGCAGTAGCCCGAACTTTATTGCATCGATTACCTTGCTCATCTTACTCGACCTCCTTGGCCAAGACTAGGGTTGGCGATAGGCATAGGCTCTGCATCTCCTGTAGAAGTAGCTTGAAGGCGTAGGAGATGGTCACTGGCTCGATGTCGCTCTTGCCCTCGCATGTGGGGCACGAGTATTTCCTCTGCCTGATATCGTAGAATCCCTGTCGCCCGCATTTAGCGCATATGTATATGGTGTAAGCGTCTGACTCCTCCAGGAGCCTGTCCTTGAGAAGCATCGCCGCGCCGTGGCCGACGAGGCAGTCCCGCTCCATCTCCCCGAACCTGAGGCCTCCTCCGCGGGCACGTCCCTCTGTGGGCTGCCTCGTGAGCATCTGGACCTGGCCTCGGGCCCTTGCGTGGATCTTGTCCACGACCATGTGGTGTAGCTTCTGGTAGAAGGCTACTCCCAGGAATATCTCGGCCTCGAACTTTTTCCCTGATGTCCCGTCGTACAATATCTCTCGTCCGCCTGGCTGTAAACCGAAGTTTATGAGGTGCTCCTGTAGGGTCTTGGGCTCCTCGTTGGAGAAAGGCGTGCCGTCCACGATCTCTCCCCTGATAGCCGCGGCTTTTCCGCCGATGGCCTCGATGAACTGGCCGACGGTCATCCTGCTCGGGTAGGCGTGGGGGTTCATGATGATGTCAGGTGTCACGCCGCTGGTGCTGAATGGCATGTCCTCCTGCGGGACGAGCATGCCGATTACGCCTTTCTGGCCGTGCCTTGAGACGAACTTGTCTCCCAGCTCCGGGACCCTGTTGCTTCTGATTTTGACCTTGACCAGCTGGCTTCCCTCTATGTCCTTGGTGATGAAGACGCTGTCGACGCAGCCAACCTCTGTGGGTCTGACGCCGATGCTGGTGTCACGTAGCTGGGGTCCCCTGACCTCTAGGCCACGGTAATCCTCCATGAACCTAGGGGGGCTGGTCTTGCCGATGAGGATGTCGCCCCCCTTGACCGCTCCCTCCGTGGAGATGAGCCCGTCTGATTCAAGCATCCTGTATGCGTCTGCTCCGTGGTATCCACGGATCCCCGCCTCTGGGACGGTTAACCTGTCCTTGCTGCCTCCCAGGTACTGTTTGCATATGGCCTTGTAGATTCTGAAGAAGCTGCTGTGGCCGAGTCCACGCTGAACCGCGCCGTGGTTGAATATGATGGCGTCCTCCATGTTGTAGCCGATGCTGCTGAGGATGGCGATAACATAGTTCTGTCCGGCTGGGCGCTCGCTGTAGCCGGTGACCTCCATCGGCTTTGTGGCTACGAGCGGCTTCTGCGGGTAGTGGAGCAGGTGGCCTCGTGTATCGGTCCTGTCCCTGTAGTTGAGGGCGTAGACGCCGGGTGCCTGCTTGGCCATCGCTGCCTGGTATGTGTTACGCGGGGACTGATTGTGCTCGGCGTAGGGGATGATGGATGCTCCCACACCAAGAATAGTGTATGGGCATAGCTCCATGTGGGTGTGCTCGGGCGTCAGTGACTGGGTGTCGATGGCGATGAAGGCGTTCTCCTCCTCGTCGCTGTCCATGTACTCGATTATTCCCTCGCGCACCAGGTCGCTCCAGCTCCACCTCTCCTGTCGGATGTTCCTGATGTAGCGCTGCTTGAGGAGGCTCTTGCCGTCCTCGACCACCACTAGGGGTCGCCTGATCCTGCCCTCGTCCGCGTTGATGTAGATCTCGTTATAGTTCTTGTAGAATACGATGTTTGCCTCTCCGCTGATCTCGGCCTTGCGGCGCATCTCACGGAAGGTGTTCACCAGGATATCTGGTGTCGTCGTGTACCCCAGGAGATATCCCTCTACGAAGATCTTAGTGCCCGTGTGCCTTAGCTGCTCATCCACGTCCTTGCTGCGTATGACGCCCATGAACTCGAGGGTCCTCTTGACCTTCTCGGCGTCGGTGCCTACGCTGACGCTTGCCATGAGTGCCAGGTTCTTTACGAGGCCACAGTTGGCGCCCTCGGGCGTCTCGTTGGGGCAAAGCCTGCCCCAGTGGGTGCTGTGGAGGTCCCTGGCCAGGAAGTTTGGCTGTGACCTGCTCAGGGGGCTCTGGAGCCTCCTGAGGTGAGAAAGAGTGCTTAAGGTGTTGGTGCGGTCGAGGAGCTGTGTCATTCCGACCCTGCCCCTCCTCCAGTTTCCAGTCGCGAGTGCGTGCTGGATCCTGCTTGTGATGATTCCAGGCCTGATGGCCGCGCTTATTAGCACGCCCTTGCGCCTTGTGCTCATCCTCCTGAACTGGTACCTCATGTCCCTGTAGAGGCTCCAGAAGGCGGACCTGAAAAGCTCTGCAAGAAGCGGTCCGGCTAACTTGATCCTCTTGTTCTTGAGGTGGTCCTTGTCGTCCTCCGAACGCTGTCCCAGCTTGAGCTCGATGATCCTGCTGGCCATCTCGCCTAGAAAGACGGCCTTGTCGAACCTGTCCTCTGGCTCCCTGCCGATGTGGGGCAGGAGGTTCCTGTCCAGGATGGTCCGGGCTCGCTTGATCCTGAACTCCTTGACCTGGCCGAATGCCACCCTGTTACCGATGAATAGTATCGCGTCCTCGATGGACGGGATGTTGCCGGCTTCCCTGAAGCTGTCCTCTAGCTCGTTGAGTATCTCAGGGTCCAGGCTCACCATCTCGGCTACCTCCCTGTCGGTCTCGACGCCCAGTGCCCTCATTAGAACGACCAGTGGCACTGGTACGGGTACGCCTGGGATGGTTACGCCCATCATTCCCTTGGCCTTACGGCTCATCTCGATCCTCGCCCTGAACCCGACGGTGGTGCTGAAGACCTTGCCCTTGTACACGGGTTTGGATCCGCGGTTGTCGGTCTCGACCAGGACCCTGTTGGGGGCCAGGTCTTCCAGGCTTACGATGACTCGCTCGCTGCCGTTGACTATGAAGTATCCCCCGACTTCCTTGGGGTCCTCACCTATCTTGATCAGCTCGTCCTCGGTGTGGCGGCTTAGGAGGCATAGGGTGCTCTTCACCATGATGGGAACGTCGCCTATGTTGACGCGCTCGTATGTCTCGCGTCCCTCGTCGTCCAGCTCGATCTCCAGGTAGAGGGGAGCCGAGTAGGTAAGGTTTCTAATTCGGGCCTCTCTAGGGTAGACCTCACGGACTGTTCCGTCTACCTCGACGACACGGGGGTCGCCTATTTCGATCGTTCCGAACTTGATCTTGTAAATATGATTGGGCACCTCGATTGAGATGCCGCCAATCTCGTCGATGATATGTTGCAGCGTGTTCCTGGTGAAGTCATTGTAGCTGTCCAGGTGCTGCTTGACGAGTCCCTCCTCCTTGAAGAAGGATTTCATCAGGTCCCAGTGGTCGTTGTCTGAGAGAAGCATTTAATTCATCCTATTTTGAATATTATCTATACTGCAAGCGATTAGGGGATAAAGGGGATTAAAGTCGGTATCTGATCCACTCATTTAACCAATAGTCACCTTAAAGAATCCATACTAACCTTGCAGAGGCTAAGCCCTATGCTATCTTCCCCCTAAAAAATGTTTCCATCAAAGAGGCGTTTATCTCTACTATTTGGACGAGAAAAGCTGGAATACTGTTCCTTTTACTCTCATGGCTTAAGAATATTTCTAACAGGTCACCGAGAAAAATACAAACTTTTATAGGTGAACCCTGTTATTCGATTAGAGCCCAATAACAGGAAAGTGCAAGTAATGGCGGACATGATTGAAAGAGTCTTGGACAGGAGCGTCGGTAAAACAGTGCTCATAAAACTAAGAGGCGGCAAGATGCTCAGGGGTACCCTTGAGGGTTTTGACCAGCACGTGAATCTATACATGAAGTCTGCGGAGGATGTATCCGACCCACTGAACGTGGGCGAGATCGGTGACATCGTGCTCCGTGGCGACAACGTAATCATGGTGAGTCCGCCGCCAGAGTAGAAGTGAACAAACAATGCCAACTAAGCATGCAATTCATCACGGTAAACGTGTTCATATCAGGTGTAGGCGCTGCGGACGCAGGGCTTACCACATCAGGAACAAGGCGTGCGCGGCGTGCGGCTACGGCGCCACGGCTAGGATCAGGAAGCTTGCTAACAACAGGAAGCCCCTGCAGCGTAATCGTAGGATCCATTAGGGTTCTTTTTCCTTTTTGATTTCTTATTCTCATTATTCGATGTAGGCGTCAGGTTTTTAATCGGGTTTTAGCCTTGTATCTCTGCGTGCGGGAGTACCCGAGGTTGGTCAAAGGGGCGAGACTTAAGATCCTGACCAAGGGTAGGATATCTCGTGACTAAGGTCTTCGTGGGTTCAAGTCCCTCCTCCCGCACCTTCTTATAAAAGTAACAGTAATATGAG
>RCNB010002005.1_pt1 | contig 12618 bp, 14 predicted proteins | sample 2041321 | NCBI WGS metagenome assembly RCNB01 (sample SAMN09708232, study PRJNA481090) | Marine sediment metagenome, whole genome shotgun sequencing project. | reverse complement strand
AGCTCCGAACGTTATATTAGTACAGATAGATTAGCCGACAGATTGGTAAACCAAGATCCAACAGTATTGTTGATAGATACCCGTTCGGATGCCGAATTTAATTCCTTTGCGCTTCCTAACGCCATTAATATTCCCTTGAAGGACATACTAAACGAGGACAAAAGAGCCTATCTGGATCAAGATGTTTACGATGTTATTCTTTATTCCAATACTAACTTTTACGCCGATCAGGCCTGGATACTAGCCAATCGGTTAGGATATACAAACATCTATGTGTTGAAAGGCGGTCTAAACGAATGGTTTAACACAATTATTAGTCCTAAGTATCCGGATGAAACCATGCCCGAAGAAGCATTCAAGCTTTATTCCTTCCGAAAAGCTGCCGCAATGTTCTTTGGTGTGGGAGTAACAAATAAAAAAGCAGAGACTTCACCGTCTGCACCTGTAAAAAAGGTGATCACCGTAAGGAAAAAGAAAAAAAAGAAACCGGAAGGCGGCTGTTAACCATAAAGATGAATAAGAAAGAAGGAACGCCCATTCAAAGTAACAATCATAATTCATTAATTCGATATAACTGCACATTATGAAAGAGTTAGAAAAAACCAAACGTATCTCAATTTCAGCAGTACTGTTTTTACTTGTGATCATAATTGCTGTGTTAACTTTTGAAAAGCCGCAACATGTTTTTGAAAATAATACAGAAGCTATGCTTCAAGAAATTTCAAATAATGGATATCTCTTAACGTTAGATGAGTTGGGTTCTCTTGAAGCCTCGCAATACAAACTGATCGACGTCCGAAGTAATTTTGAATATTCAAAAGGTTTTTTAAAAGACGCTATCAATATCTCAACGAACAGTATTTTGGCGGCTGACAACCTAAAATTTCTTGATCAATTAGAGGAGAGTAGCAAGACCGCAGTACTATATGGTGAAAATCCCGATGAGGCCAATAGTGCCTGGACGCTGTTATATCAGTTAGGTTATGAAAATACTAAGATTCTTTGTGTCCAAACAAATTATAAGGATAATACCTTTTATGTTGAAAATTATACAATAGAAAAGCCTTCAGTAAATTTTGCTGAAATAATGCGAATGTCGAAATATACACAAGAAGTCACAAAACCAAAAGTGTCTAAAAAGGTAATTACAATACCAAAAAAGAAGAAGAAAAAACCCGAAGGTGGTTGCTAAGACTCACCTTTTATTGAAGCCTGTAATTGTCAAACAAATTTGCCAGACTAATTATGAATTCTATTACAATGGAAAAGGATAAAAAATTAATACGAAAGAAACTAAACAGCCGTTTTAATGCTGTCTTCGAGAAAGATCTATTTGAAGAAATTGTAGAAATTGGAGTGTATAAGAAATTAGATCGCGGAGAGCTTCTTATCGATATTGGTGACGAGATGACTCATATTCCATTCATCATAAGAGGTGTAATTAAAATATCTTTAGAAGACTTAAAAGAAAATGAAATATTACTTTATTTCCTGGAGCGAGGCGATACCTGTGCCATTTCCTTTGTAAACTGTATCCACCAAAACCAAAGTGTATTTAGAGGCTTGGTTGAAGCTGATACCGAGTGCATCCTGGTCCCTGTAAGCGTGATCGAAGAATGGTTGATCAAATATAGATCGTGGAGAGAATTCATTATCAACAGCTACCACAACCGCCTCGTAGAAATGGTAGAAGTCCTGGATAGCCTGGCATTTTTGAATCTGGACGAGCGTATTCTGAAATATCTTTCAGACGAAGCAAAAATCTTACATAATAAAAATGTGCCGGTCTCCCATCTGGAAATTGCTAACGACTTGAATACATCAAGAGTTGTCGTCTCCCGACTACTTAAAATTCTTGAGAAAAAAGGGTTGATCAAACTAGGACATAAAAGCATTAAAATAATGGCGTAATTAAGTGTCTTTTTCAGCTTATAAATCCACTTAGTATTTTTGATTTTTAGAGCAGCTAAATTGGCAAGTTTTGTTGTTAAAGCGGGTGGCAAATGATACTGTATTTACCCATTATTTACAGCAAAAAACCGGCTAAGTTAATTTGGTGGGTTTTTTGATGCTTAATTTGTACCTTCGTATACAACTCTTAGAACTGACGATAGTGAACAATCAGGAAGTCATATTAAAGGAAAAATTAAACGATTATTATTCCTCCATATTCGAAGAGGAATTGCTGGATGAGATTGTTAAAGTAGGGCATTACGATAAATTGAAAAGTGGTGAACTATTGATCAATATAGGCGATGATATGACCCATATACCATTGATTCTAGATGGAGTGGTGAAAATTATACGAAAAGAAGGCGAAGGCGAAGAATTGGTCTTGTATTTTCTGGAACGAGGTGATACCTGCGCCATTTCATTTGTGAATTGCATCAACCGAAAACAAAGCATATTTAAAGGTGTTGTTGAACATGATATAGAAGCTATTTTCTTACCGGTGGCGTATATTGACGATTGGCTTACTAAATATAAATCGTGGCGAAATTTTATTATTGACAGTTATCATTTCAGATTGCTGGAAATGGTCGAAGCTATTGACGGTCTCGCTTTTAAGAAAATGCCCGAGCGCATCTTTAAATATCTGACCGATAAAGTTTCAGTAACGAAGAATGTGGACCTTGAGATCACCCACCTAGAAATTGCTAAAGACCTAAACTCCTCACGCGTCGTAATATCCCGACTCATAAAACAGCTGCATGACGAAGGCAGGATCTACTCTACCCGAAATAAGATTCGGGTCTTGGATTATTAACTTTTGGCTCTCGTTCGTATGCCGAAGCCCGCTGTGTAGGCAGCTAAGTTGAGATAAATATCAAGTAAATAATCACGCTAGCTAGTTATAAATGAATATCTTATTTATTCGAATCTAGAAAATGGGACATCATATGGTTAAATTGGTATTAAATTTAAATTATACCGCATAAAAAAAGCCCCGATTTAAATCGGGGCTTTACATTTTAAAAAAGTTAAAGCGTATATTATAAAACTTTTACGTTTACTGCGTTCAATCCTTTTTTACCTTCTTGTAAGTCAAATTCTACTTCATCACCTTCACGAATTTCGTCGATTAATCCAGAGATGTGTACAAAATGTTCTTTGTTTGATCCTTCTTCAGTGATAAAACCAAATCCTTTGGTGTCATTGAAAAACTTTACTGTTCCTTTATTCATTACTAAATATTAAATATGATTATAAGTCGCGAAGGTAGTACTTCTTTAGAATAAAAGATCAAATTAATTAAAATAATTTTAAAAAATTGATTATAAGTACTTTAAGATATTATGATGAGTAGGTTTTTTCAGCCTGAACTATGTCAAAATATGATGTACCTTTGCCGAACCTATGGGATTAACAAATAATGATATATTTAAAAAATTAAGAGTTGCGCATAAATTGCGTGATGAAGATATTGTGAAGATTTGTGAGTTGGTAGATTTTAATGTTTCGAAAAGTGAATTAGGTGCTTTTTTTAGAAATGAAAATCATCCAAAGTATGTTGAATGTGGAGATCAAATTTTAAGAAATTTTTTAAACGGATTGGTTATTCATCTAAGAGGTCCGATGCCACCAAAAAAACAACAGGACGGACAACATTCTAAACCTTCGAAAAAAGTTTAGTTTTTAATTATCTTTTTTAAAAGCTGTTGTTTAATTTCTTGAAACCATTCAGTTTTTAGAATACTTAGTACAATGCTGTTTCGTCTACCTACTGGGCTGCTGCAGTTTAGTCTTAAGATTCCTTCTTCCGTGCATCCAATACTTTTCATAGCCGCGATACTTTGTTTATTATTGGCATCTGCTCTAAACTCGACTCGTTCAAGTCCTAATTTCTCAAAGGCAAATTGTAATAATAGAAATTTACAATTTTTGTTTAAACCAGTACCTTGGAAGTCTTTACCATACCAAGTATAGCCCAATTGAGTTGTTTGGTGCTGTTTCTGAAAATCGTAAAAGCGAGTACATCCTGCATATCGATTCGTTCTTTTATCGTAGACTATAAATGGATATGAGGTTTTATTTCTTCGCCCTTCTAGAGCCAGATGCACATAGTTTTTTAAATTTACTAATCCATCGGCAGGAGTTAGAGAATACTTCCATAAATTGGGTTCATTGATTGAAAATTCGGATAAGTTTTTAAAATCCTCTTTAGTCAATGGGCGAAGAAGTGTTACCTTATTTTCGAGAATATAATCTATATTGAAATCAATCTCTTTCATAAAAATGCCATTAGTTAAATATCTAGAGCTATTTGATTCTTTAGGATATCTTTAAAGGTCTCTCTCGAACGTATTAAATGCGCTTCATTATTATACCACAGCACTTCGGCTGGTCGATAACGCGAATTATAATTACTAGCCATAGAGTAACAATAAGCCCCAGCATTACTAAACGAGAGAATATCTCCTTCACTTATCTCTGAAATGCGCCGATTGTTGGCAAAAGTGTCCGTTTCACAAATATATCCAACGACACTATAATAACGTTCGCGTCCTTCAGGGCTTGAGATATTTTCGATCTCGTGACGCGATCCATACAGCATAGGTCGAATAAGGTGATTAAAACCGCTATCTATTTGTGCGAATACCGTGGAAGTTGTTTGCTTAACCACATTGACTTTTGCTAAAAACTTCCCAGATTCACTCACTAAAAATTTTCCCGGTTCAAATGCCAAGGTAAGATCTTTTCCATATTCTTCACAAAATTCATTGAAGCGAGTTCCCAGTTTATCTCCGAGTTCTTCAATATTGGTTTCTATATCACCATCTTTATAAGGCACTTTAAAACCACTACCGAAGTCAATAAAATCAAGGTTTTCAAAGTTCCTAGCAGCTTCAAAAAGAATCTCTGAAGCATACAAAAACACTTCAATGTCAAGAATATCGCTTCCGGTGTGCATATGTATTCCGTTGATCTTCATCTTAGTGTTCTCTACAATTCGCTTAAGATGTGGCATTTGGTGAATTGAAATTCCAAATTTGCTATCAATATGTCCCACTGAGATATTTGTATTCCCTCCTGCCATAACGTGGGGATTAATACGAATACAAACGGGGGTAGTAGGATGTTTGGTGCCAAATTCCTCTAAAATAGAAAGATTATCAATGTTAATTTGCACCCCAAGAGTAGAAGCCTTTTCAATTTCTTCAATGGAGACACCGTTGGGAGTGTAAATTATTCTGTCAGCAGCGATTCCTGCTTCAAGTGCCAATTTCACTTCTTGTATAGAGACAGTATCCATATTACTTCCTAAAGAACTTAAAAGTTTTAGAACTGAAAGGTTGGATAGCGCCTTCATCGCATAGTTAATTTTTAAATTTTTCACCTTTTCGAAAGCACTCGTTAAGCGTTTGTATTGTGCGTCAATTATTGATGCATCATATACATAAACTGGGCTTCCAAATTCTTGAACTACAGCTAAAAGGTCTTGATCATTCATATTAAAAAATTAAGCGATAAATTTAAGAGGTATTAAAGTAACATGGGATGATAATATTGTAAAATTTCAATTTATTTTGCTTTGAAGCTGTTTCCGAAGAACTGACCAAAAAGATTAGTCCAATACTAGAACATTTGTTATTTTTGTACATCTTAATACCTATACTCTTCTAATATGAACTTACACGAATATCAAGGCAAAGAAATACTAAATAGTTTTGGAGTTGAAATCCAACGCGGAATTGTAGCTACGACTCCGGCTGAAGCTGTTGCAGCGGCAAAAAAATTAACCGAAGATACGGGGACTGGATGGCACGTAATTAAGGCACAGGTTCACGCAGGTGGACGAGGAAAAGGTGGCGGAGTTAAATTAGCAAAGAGTCTTGAGCAAGTTGAACAAATTGCAGGTGAGATCATTGGTATGATGCTTATTACTCCTCAAACTAGTGCTGAAGGTAAAAAGGTAAACCAGGTTTTAATAGCTGAAGATGTCTATTATCCTGGGGAAAGTGAGCCGGAAGAGTATTATATGAGTGTCCTTCTTAATCGCGGTAATGGAAAAAATATGATAATGTATTCTACTGAAGGTGGTATGGATATAGAAACGGTTGCTGAAGAAACGCCACATTTAATATTTACTGAAGAGATTGATCCTGGTTTAGGATTGTTAGGGTTTCAGGCTAGAAAGATTGCTTTTAACCTTGGATTGAGTGGTAAAGCGTTTAAACAAATGACAAAATTTGTGAGTGCACTATATAAGGCTTACTTGAATAGTGACTCATCTATGTTTGAAATAAATCCTGTTTTGAAAACTAGTGACGATCGAATCATAGCAGTTGATGCCAAAGTGAGTATTGATGATAATGCCTTATTTCGTCATCCTGATTATGTTGCAATGCGTGACTTAAGAGAAGAAAATGCAACAGAGGTTGAGGCCGGTGAAATGGGACTAAACTATGTGGATCTTGATGGAAATGTTGGCTGTATGGTAAACGGCGCAGGTTTGGCAATGGCAACAATGGATCTTATTAAGCAAGCAGGTGGTGAACCAGCCAATTTTCTAGATGTTGGTGGTACTGCTGATGCCGAAAGGGTAGAGTTGGCATTCAAGTTAATTCTGAGAGATCCAAATGTTAAGGCTATTTTAATTAATATTTTTGGAGGAATAGTGCGTTGCGATAGAGTAGCACAGGGAATTGTTGATGCTTATAAAAATATGGGAACTATAGAAGTGCCAATAATTGTGCGATTACAAGGAACTAATGCAGATATTGCAAAAGAATTGATAGACAATAGTGGTCTGGACGTTCAAAGTGCTATTGAATTTAAGGAGGCTGCAGACAAAGTACAAATGGTATTAGCGTAACTATCTTTTACATAATTCTAAAAGCCCTGGATTTATTCAGGGCTTTTTTTTGTGTCAAATTTGGGTGGTTGCGTTAAAAAAGCGTTAATAAAGAGTTAAATTGAGAATATGCAGTAACATTCAGGTAGTAATGATAGTCTATACTATATAAATCAATCTTTAAAAACGAATATTATGAAAAAAGTAAGTGTAATTTTAGTAGCCTTAGTGCTTTTATTTGGAACCAATCTAACGGCGGCAGATGCCGGATTAGACAAAGAAAAAAAATTGACCATTTCACAGGAGATTGGCGATCTACTTGCAGATGCCGATATGGAATTGGATTACGATGTTAATGCCAATGTAACTTTTATGATAAATGAGGAAGGTGAGGTCGTTGTTCTTACCGTTGATACCAACGACTCATCTATTGAGAGATTTATAAAAAGTAGATTGAATTATAAAAAACTACAAAACAAACTAACAGCAGGTGAGGAATACAAAGTTCCTATCATCATGAAGGCTTAAATGCCAGTCTAATTAAAAAACAAAATCCTGAACTCATCGCTCAGGATTTTTTTTTTTTCAAACTTTTGTACTAGTATTGTGTTATGGAAAATGATAATAGCAGGGCTATAATAAGTGACCTCATCTTCTTGGCTTATGCCGATGGCAAACTTACAGACTCTGAATACGATTTTATTTTGCAAATTGCCTTGCAACTCGATCTGACCGAAGTAGAAGTTCAGGATCTTTTTGACAAGCCTACCTCTTCAAGACCAATATTTACTGAACTAGAACGAATCTCACATTTTTATAAACTTGTACTTTTAATGAATGTGGATATGGAGACTCACGAAAAGGAGGTAATTGCAATTAGGAACTTTGGACTAAAAATGGGAATACGACCAGGAGTTTTTGATCAAATATTACTTCAGATGGGGCAGTATAAAAACAAAATAATTCCCAGTGATGATTTGGTTAAAATTTTTCAAACATATTATAATTAAAAAACGACTTATTTCTATTAGTCTTTTTATGAATCTGTTTTTAATGAATTTTCTCACCAAATTTATAGGGACATAAATATCGGATATTCAGCGTTTAAGCATTTATTGACAAACTATTTCTGTAAATTGTTGTCGAGAAAATTTCATTTATAAAAATGAAAAAGAGGTTTTCGCTTAAGAACGATTGAAATCTGTTTAAATACATGAAAATAAACAAATATTTAAGCAATTTAGGGAGGTTTATCCACAATTTTTTTTGAAATTTGCTGATATAACTTTAATCATAGTTATCTCAAATATTAAGAATATTTATTAGTTACTAATTCTACGAATCTCTAAGTTGGTAATCTAATTAAGATAATGGTTGAGAAATTTCATAATTGGAATTTAATTTGGTTAGTTAGTTGAAAATGATCACGTGTTACTCAATCGATGCGTGATTTTTTTATACAGTTGAAGGGAGGAATGATTACTTCCGAAATTACTTTTTTTGCCCTTTTTACCTACCCATTTGAAACCTTACCTGCTTTTGCGTGATGTCCGTTCTATTTTGCTTGCGGCTGGTGCATTATTAGAGTCCGTTACGGCATCTTGTAACCCATTTATTTCTTCTGTAGTTAAATCCCGCCATTTTCCAATTTTTAAATTTCCGAGGGATATATTCATAATGCGTTCACGTTTCAGACTTACCACCTCATATTCTAAATACTCACACATTCTACGAATCTGACGATTCAGGCCTTGAACTAATATAATTCTAAAAACAAATCTACTAAGCCTTTCTACAATACATTTTTTAGTAGTCGTTTCAAGTTCGTGCAAAGGAACACCGCTGCTCATTTTTTTAATAAACTCATCCGTAACCGGACGATCTACTTTTACAATATATTCTTTCTCGTGTTTATTTCCAGCTCGGAGTATTTTGTTGACAATATCACCATCATTTGTCATTAATAGCAAACCTTCACTTGGTTTGTCGAGTCTACCCACATGAAATATTCTTTCTTTATGTCCGATAAAATCAACAACATTACCATCAACTCTTCTATCGGTAGTGCAAGTGATACCCGTAGGCTTATTCAAGGCAATGTAAACTAAGGTATCGTTGCTAACAATAAGTTTTCCATCTATCCTTATTTCATCACCTGGCATAGCTCGATCGCCTAAGGTCTTAGCTTCACCATTGATTGTAACACGACCATTTTCAATAAGTACATCAGCCTGGCGACGTGAACAATATCCACTATCGCTAATGGCTTTATTTAATCTAGTGGAATCCGGATGGTTCATTTATTTTCTTTAAAGTTTCAGAGTTGCAAAGATACACAGTTTCAGAGTGACAAATATTCAGAGTTTCAGAGTGACAAAGTTTCAAAGTTAGATTATTGGATATTTCGATAATTAGATTTTTCGACTTTAATTTTCTGCTTAATTCGTTTATTTATGTATTCGGAAAGTTTCAACTTTTTTACATTTCACCAATCACCAATCACCAATCACCAATCAATTCAGTTTAATCGTGTAGTTGTTTCGTCGTTAATGGATAATATTCCTTTTAAACGACGATTACACGCATCAACGAATAAACAAATCAACTTTTTTACACTTCAACAATCAACAATCAACAATCCACAATCCACAATCACCAATCTACTACTTCACCTTTTCCAATTGACTCTGAAGTGATTTTATTTTATCTCTCAGTTTAGCCGCCATCATAAAATCTAAATCTTTCGCGGCTTTTTCCATAGCCTTTCTAGTATCACGAATTTTCTTTTCAATTTGTGGCTTAGACAAATACTCATTCTCTTTTTCCGCAGCCAAACTAGCAGCAGTTTCGATTGTATAGGCGTCTTCTTTGGATTTCGTCAGCGCATTTGCGAAAGATTTTTTAATGGCAGTCGGAGTAATATTATTTTTCTGATTATAAGCAATTTGCCTTTCTCTTCGGTAATTTGTTCCGTCGATAGTTGCCTGCATACTTTTAGTAGTCTTATCAGCATACATTATTGCCTTCCCATTAAGGTTCCTCGCGGCACGACCAACCGTCTGAGTTAATGAACGGGCACTCCTTAAAAACCCTTCTTTGTCCGCATCTAATATTGCAACCAAAGATACTTCTGGTAAATCTAATCCTTCTCTCAATAAATTTACGCCTACCAAGACATCAAATAACCCAAGACGAAGGTCTTGCATAATTTCTACCCTTTCCAAAGTATCTACGTCACTATGAATATAACGACAGCGGATAGATATACGTTCTAGATATTTTGTCAGCTCTTCAGCCATTCGTTTGGTAAGTGTAGTGACTAAAATTCTTTCATCTACCTCAATACGTAAATGAATTTCTTCAATCAAGTCGTCTATCTGATTCAAACTCGGACGAATTTCAATTGGTGGATCAAGCAGTCCAGTCGGACGAATTATTTGCTCCACAAATACGCCGTCTGTTTTTTCTAATTCATAATCTGCGGGAGTTGCACTCACATAAATTACCTGATTTTGGATTGCCTCAAATTCTTCAAATTTCAGGGGGCGATTGTCCATTGCGGCAGGTAACCTAAAACCGTACTCAACTAAATTTTCTTTCCGACTACGGTCACCCCCATACATAGCACTCACTTGTGGGATAGACACGTGGCTCTCATCAACGATCATTAAATAGTCATCTGGGAAGTAATCTAATAGGCAAAAGGGGCGTGTGCCAGGTAATCTTTGATCTAAGTAGCGTGAATAATTTTCAATGCCGCTGCAATAACCCAATTCGCGAATCATCTCTAAATCGAAATTAGTCCGTTCATCCAGTCGCTTAGCTTCGAGGTGCTTGCCAATTTCTTTAAAATATTCAACCTGCTTTGTCAAATCATCTTGAATTCCACGAATTGCTCCTTGCAATACATCGGGGGAAGTAACAAACATATTGGCAGGATAAACGGTTAACCGCTCGTGTTTTTCAATTACATTATTTGTTTTCGGATCAAATGCTTCAATCTCTTCGATTTCATCACCAAAAAAATGAACTCTGAAGGCATCGTCTGCGTATCCTGGGAAGATGTCAAGTGTATCTCCTTTAATTCTGAAATTACCGTGATTAAACTCCATTTCAGTTCTGGAATAAAGACTCTGAACCAAACGATGTAAAAGCTTGGTTCTGGAAAGAATCTGTCCCTTTTCTAAACTGATTACGTTTTTCTGAAATTCTACAGGATTCCCAATACCGTATAGACAGGATACTGATGAAACAACTATAACATCACGCCTCCCTGAAAGTAAGGAAGAAGTGGTGCTAAGTCTCATTACTTCAATTTCCTCATTAATGGAAAGATCTTTTTCTATATAAGTTCCACTAGATGGAATAAACGCTTCGGGTTGGTAATAGTCATAATAGGATACAAAATATTCTACTGCATTTTCAGGAAATAGGTTTTTGAATTCCGTATAGAGCTGAGCTGCTAGTGTTTTGTTATGAGCTAAAACCAGAGTTGGTTTTTGTACTTCCTCAATCACATTGGCTACACTAAAAGTTTTTCCACTACCTGTAACTCCCAAAAGTGTTTGGTACTTTTCACCCGCATTTAACCCTGCAACTAAAGATTTAATTGCTGTAGGTTGGTCTCCAGTTGGAGTAAATTCCGATTTAATTTTGAATTTCATTTGTCTTTTTAAGAGATAACAAAAGTACTGAAAATTGATGGAGCTATTCTGTGAGATAGTAGTAGAATGAAAGAGTAATTCTATTGAAGAACAAAGAAGAACTTGAGCCCCAGGGCGAAATTAAACCCAAGGTCGGTTCCTTCTTCTTTGTACTGCAAGTCCCACCACGCAGATTCATCATCGTAGTAGTCATAGAATTCATTCGGGTTAACGATATTACTAAATGTAACATCTCTAATTCTTGGACCGAACCCAATATATGCATTCATACCAACCTTATCACCAAAGGGAACCATAACGCCGAATTTCAAATTAAAACCATATTTTTTTCTTTTGAAATCTGCCCGATCATAGTAAATATACAGGCCTTGGTCTTCAGTCTCATATTCACCATTATAATAAACTTCTTCATGGTGGATAATATAAGCTTCGCCTGAAATATAAATATTTACCCGCTTCGTTGGATTCACAATATGATAAAGCTCGAAACGGCCTTCAACTAGAAGATAGTTGTCATTGTCGTCATCTACTATTAACTTCCAAGTTGTCAATTCACTTCCAAAACCAATATCAGCTCCAATTCTCCAATTCTCGCTTAAAGAATGAATATATCCAAACCTGTACCTTGGGGCTACAAAATTAATCGGAGTGGAAAGGTCAAAACTTAAATATGACTTATCAGCGTTTGGGTAATCGATTTTCTCACTTTCATTTTGTCCAAAAGTTAAAGTAGCCACACAGAATAATATGGGTAGAATAAATTTCTTCATTAAGTATTGTGATTTATATAAAATGAAATATAGAGAATTAGGAAACGCAAGCTAACAGAATTTAGTATTGCAGTTCACTCTTAAAGCTAGATACGATTCAACTTTCTTATTTAACTACTTTAAATACAAACTCTTTTTTCTTGTAGCTAATTTTAATTTCGTCGGCAATTTTACTGGAGATATATTTGATTTGTTCTTTTGTAATATCAAAACTCATAGTAGTAATCCAAATTTTAGCCGGGTTTGAATTGTCAGATTCGATTTCCTCTTCATCTGAAGTCAATTCTAAATTGCTGCTGCCACTGAATAGAATTTTGCAATGGCTCTTTGTCCGAATATTGATTCTACTAAAAATCATTAAATTCAGAAACTCGAAACCACCTAATTC
>RCNB010002004.1_pt1 | contig 12619 bp, 9 predicted proteins | sample 2041321 | NCBI WGS metagenome assembly RCNB01 (sample SAMN09708232, study PRJNA481090) | Marine sediment metagenome, whole genome shotgun sequencing project. | reverse complement strand
GTGATGGTTACCGGTTACGGTTTCGACATGTTGTACGCCGGACCGCGTGAAGCAGTACTGCACGCTGTATTCCGTCAAAACATGGGCGCGACGCATTTGATCGTAGGTCGTGATCACGCGGGTGTTGGCGACTACTACGGTCCGTTCGATGCTCAGGCGATCTTTGATAAGGTTCCGGAAGGCGCAATGGAGATCGAAATCTTTAGCGCAGACCACACTGCCTGGTCCAAGAAGCTCAACAAAGTTGTCATGATGCGTGAAGCTCCTGACCACAAACCTGAAGACTACGTGTTCTTGTCAGGAACCAAAGTTCGCGAAATGCTCAGCGAAGGTATTGCACCGCCGCCAGAATTCTCGCGACCGGAAGTTGCCAAGATTCTGATGGATCACTATCAAGCCCAAGCGTAGTAAGAAAGCTTAATAAGATAACAATCGTAAAGACGAAGCTGCGCACAGCAATGTGCGCAGCTTTTTTTTCGCCTGCTAGATACGCCTACTAAATTCGAATCGGCAGATCTCTGACCCGAATGCCGCTCGCTGCTTCAATCGCATTGGCAATTGCAGGAGCAACCGGAATAAACGGCGGCTCACCCAGTCCGGTTGGGAGCTCCGTACTCTTTACAAACTTGATATCAAGCTCGGGGACGTCGGCCATTCTGAGCGGTGTATAGGTGTCAAAGTTGCGCTGTGCCACCTGTCCGTTCTCGAACGTCGCACCTTCGTACATTGCAATGCTCAGACCCCAAAGAATCGCGCCCTCAGCTTGTGCCATTGCACCGTCTGGATGCACAACCGTGCCGCAATCAATCGTTTGCCAGATTTTCTTAACCTGAACCGCCTTGGTATCCGGATCTACGGCTACATGTGCCACACAGCCAATCCAGGTCGCCATGTCCCGCTGCTGCCCAAAGCAGCACGCGACACCAAACCCCTCACCTTCGGGTAGCTCAGCACCCCATCCGGAGCGATCGCGAACATCCTTAAGCACGGCCGCCTGACGTGCGGCACCGCCAACGGCGCCGGCCTGATCGCCAGCATTCTTACCCGCAGCGTCCAACATGGCGAGCCGATAATCGATCGGATCATCGCCAGCTCTTTTCGCGAGTTCGTCCATAAACGACTCGACCGCCCAGCTCGTCCAACCAGGACCAACCGAGCGCAAATAACCTGGCAGAAAGGTCTTTTGTGCAACCTCGTTATTGAGAGCACGGACACGATGATTCGGCACCGTGTACCAATGATCTGCTCCAGCAATGGAAAACGCGTCGTACTTGCCATTGCCATCAACGCCGACACCCAGAAAGTCCGGTAATAACGATAAGGTGGGCCAACCGGCTGCCGCCGCATGCTCAATCGCGGTCAAACTGCCATCTGCGTCAAGCGAGGCGTCTAGTTGCTGCACCGAAGGTGAGCGGACACAGTCGAGACGGGCATCTTCCTCGCGTCGAAACACCACTTTGACCGGCGTGCCCATCTCCTGGGCTGCCAGTGCTGCCGGAATCATGTAGTCGCCCCACAAACGCCGGCCGAATCCACCACCCAGATAGTACTGATGAATCACGACGTCGTCCGCTGTGACGCCGAGCACGCCGGCAAGCGTCGGCAGCATCGCAGCTCGATACTGATTGCCTGAATGAACGTGGCACTTGCCATCGACAAATTCGACCAGCGCATTGACCGGTTCCAACTGGTAATGCATCGCCGTAGCGGTTCGATAGGTCGCCGAAAATGAATCTGCTGCTGCGGCCTGTGCCGCTGTCACATCGCCTTCGTCGACAAAACGTGTGCCAATGCTCTTATCTGCGACCAATCTGGCGCCTTCTGCTTGTATGTCAGCTTCACTCACATTCGCAGTCGGTCCCGCTTCCCAGTCAACGACTACCGCGTCAGCCGCTTTCATCGCACTTGGAAAATTATCGGCTATTACGACTGCCCAGCCCATCAACAGACCACTCGGGTCATTCAATTGCAGGGTCTTTTGATAGCCCGGAATCTCTTTGGCTGCGCTGTCGTCGATGCTTTTGATTGAACTGCCATAGCGTGTTGGCGGTATTAATGGCGAACCAAAAACCATACCCGGAAGCTCGACGTCGATACCGTAGACCGCTTCGCCACGACTCTTGGCAGGAATATCGCGTGCATGGGTATCGTGCCCGATAAGTCGTCGCTCCGACGCCGGCTTTGGCGTTAGCGCCGCGAGCTCTTCATCACTGAGCGTTCGGCTCACATCACCTTTTTGCACAATGTCCGCGAAAGAAACACTCTCGCCGTTTGCGGAGACCTTGCTGTCCAACACCGTGCAATCGGCTGGATCGGCGCCCAGCATCGCGGCACCTGCTTCCTGCAGGATGGTTCGACCTGCGGCACCCGCTTGAGAAATCGTCGCGAACGAGGTGAAGACTGACCATGATCCGCCGGTGATGTCACCGAGCGACACACCCGGAATCAATGGCCCCCACTTCGGGTCGCTATCCGCATGCACGAAACTAACGTCGTCCCAGTTCGCCCCCAGTTCGTCCGCAATAATGCGCGCGAGAGCGGTGCCAACGTGTTGTCCCATTTCCGCTTTCGGAATATTCATCATGACGCTGCCGTCGCCGCCAACCTCAAACCAAATGGAAGGCGAAAAGCTGACACTCGCACCACCGCTGGCAATCTCTCTGGCTACTTCTTCTTTGCTGCAGCCTGGCAACACAACACCCAAACCCATCACCAGCCCTGCGCTAGCGCTATTTGCGAGGAACGTTCTTCGATTAATCGCCATGACTACGCCTCCTCGCCGCTGGCAGCGGTCTTGATTGCTTTACGAATGCGTGTGTACGCCATGCAACGACAAAGATTGCCATTCATCGCGTCGGTAATTTGTTGGTCGGTCGGATTTGGCGTGTTCTCCAGAAATCCTGCAGCTGTCATGATCTGCCCGGACTGGCAGTAGCCGCATTGCGGTACTTGTTCATCAACCCACGCTTTCTGCAGCGCTTTGCCGGCATCCGTCGCCAGCCCCTCAATGGTAGTTACTGATTTTCCGGCAACTGAACTTACCGGGGTGATACAGGATCGCGTCGCGACGCCATCAATATGGACGGTACAAGCGCCACACATGGCGATACCGCAGCCGAATTTGGTGCCTTTGAGTTTGAGTTCATCTCTAACCACCCACAACAACGGTGTATCAGGCTCGCTGTCCGAAGCAGCAGGCGCTCCATTCAAGTCGAATTCGATCACAACTATTCCCCTTGTGCAGTGGTGAGACTCGACTCTGAGTGTAGACCAATACGAGGGTAAATGGCGTCCATTCGAGAATCTCGAAAGTAAAAAAAAGGGCGCCCGATTGGGCGCCCTCTCTCGGTAGCAATTTTTACTGGATGACTAGTCTTCTTTTCCTTTGATTCCTACTCTATCCAGTAACGCGGCGCCTTCATCTGTCTGCCGGATAGCCTCAACCATCCCGCCGATATTAGTGCCACCCTTAGTGGTGATCAGGTCAAGCAAACTATCCATCCCGCCCTGCACATCACCGGAGTTGACGATTACTTTGATGCCGGCATCCTGTAATGCCTTGGCTTGTTCGACGCCAACGGTTTCGTCCTTTTCGACACCTCTAATTTTGATGAGGTAGTCCTGATAGCCGTCATTGCTACCAATCTCATCGGCCAGAGCGATCTGCGGAGAGACTACCGCCATCTCTTCGAGTCGTTTGGCTTCAGCATTAGAAGTACCGACAGCAAGAATACCCTCGGCGTCTTTCAGAGAGTCCTGCAAATCACCTTCGGCAATAATGATTGTTTTCTGCTGTATGGCCTCCGCAGCAATAACCTCCTGCTGGCGATCACCTTCTGCACGAATAATGATTGCCTGCTTGTCCTCGTCTGCTTTTACAACTTCGACGGATCGAGCAATTTCTGCGGCGCGAACATTCTTGACCAACTCAACGGCCATGTCCCGTTCCGCGGTTTCCTTCGCCTGCGTCTTAATTTCTTGCAGCGCTTGCTCGTCTGCAATACCGACCGCCTGATCTTTCTGTGCGGTTCTAAGGCCAACCAGTTCTTCTGCTTGCTGCGTCCGAACGTCAACAACCTGTCGTGCGTCAATTTCAGCTGTTTCCGCAAGCTTCATGTTCTCCGCAACAACTACACGAGATTCTCTGTCGATAACTGATTCTTTCTTCGCCATGATGTTTGAAACGGTCCTCGAATCCTGACCATCACGGATGTCCATTAACTCAATATTTTTGACGTTCGTGACGCCCCAGGCAACCAACTGATCCTTTACTTCATCGGTGAACATCTTGCCGAAGGTACTACGCTCCATCATGATGTCTTCGATCTCATGCTTGGCGAGAATCGTTCTTACCGCACCTTGCAGTATGGACTCCAGCTGGATCTTCAGTTCGTGCAAATCCTGGATTCGCTTTGCCGCAATGGAGGGTTCTTTGATTCTAAAAAACGCGACGACGTCTACAACAAACGGGACTTTGCCAATGTCATACGCTTCATAATTGGTCAGTTTTTGATCGAAAACCGACAACGGCAAGATGATTCGCTGTACGCCAATGATCGGCCACCAATGCGGCCATTCGTAATAGCTATTGCCAGGTGATTTTCCCTCTTCGCCATCCTCCAATTTTTTGCCGTAGGCGATCGTGCCGCGTCGCGCCTGGACGATATGGACTTCATTGGGTTCGACGACTCGTCGATAGGCTTTCGCCAGGAATATGACAAGAAGTACAACAGCTGCGATGCCGATACCGAACTGTCCACCAATGCTTGGGTTAAAACTGAAAAATGAGCTTAGGAACTCGTTCATAGCAACATCTCCTTTTTATTCTTATGGGCTGATTCTAGTCGTAGATTACAACGTTGAATGCTTGCCGAAAATGTTTTTTTTAGGCGGTGTCTAATACATATGGGCCTTTGAGCCGGAATTTCAAGCTTGACGACGATTCCATTGGTAAACTAGCGCTACAGCATTCTCATCACGCGAAACGATTTATGAGTCATCACGAATTACACAAAGCGCACCGAGTCGGATGGCTACGCGCATCAGTATTAGGTGCGAATGACGGCATTGTCTCGACGGCCAGTCTGATTATCGGCGTGTCTGCTGCGGGCGCCGAGCACCAGAGCATCATCCTCGCAGGAGTCGCCGGTTTAGTTGCGGGTGCAATGTCCATGGCCGCGGGGGAATATGTTTCTGTTAAATCTCAATACGACACAGAACAGGCCGACCTTGAGTTGGAACGACATTCGCTTGAGCAGGATTTTGAGTTCGAAAAGAAAGAACTCGCGGAAATTTACGAGAAGCGCGGTATTGAGCCAAAGTTGGCCTACCAGGTTGCAGATCAACTCATGGAACACGACGCCCTCGGCGCTCACGCACGTGATGAAATAGGCCTTTCCCCGGCCGCAGCTCCACGCCCAGTACAAGCTGCATTGTCTTCCGCCGCGGCGTTTACAATTGGAGCGACGCTGCCGCTAGCCGTTGCCTGGTTTTTTGCAGGCCCGCAACTGATACGGATTGTTGCGATCGCGTCGTTACTGTTTCTAGCCCTTTTGGGATCGCTTGCTGCTCGAGCGGGCGGCGCGTCGATGCGCCTGGGAGCTGCGCGTGTGACATTTTGGGGCGCGCTTGCGATGCTGATCACGGCTGGTGTCGGCCGCCTATTTGGGGTGGTCGCTTAAGCTTTTTCTATTTATGACTGCAAGTTATCGGCCGATAAGAAGTCGGTCGTTCTACTAGTGGCGAATTGCCAGTAGCGTAAGGTTTCCAGAATCTCCGGAGACGAACGTGGCCGCAAACCCGCAAGACGTTATTGTACCTGCACTCGATGCAGCGGACCTGTCCGCATTGCAGCAAACCGTCGCGCACTTCGATCGCGAGCAGTTGATCTGGGGCAGCGGTTACCTGGCAGGGCTTGCGGAACGCGTAGCACCGGTTGTACGTCCGCTAGAAGTTACAGCGGATGCTTCCGCTGACACTTGGCACATTTTTTACGCCACCGAAACTGGCAACAGCCGTCGCGTCGCTGAGACTCTGGCATCGGACGCAGGTGCGATCGGGCTCGCCACTGAACTTCACGACCTGAGCAATACCCGACCGAAGCTTTTGAAGACCGTGGAAAACGCTATTTTCGTTCTCGCCACTCATGGTGTCGGCGAAGCACCGGAAGGGAGCGAGGCATTTTTTGAGTTCTGGATGTCGGAAAAAGCGCCAGAACTGCACAAACTGAGCTTTTCGGTGCTCGCCTTGGGCGACTCCAGCTATGCCGACTACTGCGAAATGGGCCGCGCGTTTGAAGCACGTTTGCTCGCATTGGGTGGTAAATCGATTGTCGAGCGCGTTGACTGCGATTTGGACTTCGAATTAGTGGCGACCGAATGGACCGAGAGTGTGCTCAAGCACGCGCGCGAAACCTCCACCGAGATAGTAATTCCGCAGCCGGTAAGACTCAGTGCAGTCACCAACAAGCCGTTACACAGCAAACAGAACCCGTTCGCAGCGGAAATACTGAGCCGTCAGGTCATCACCGGTCGAAGTTCCAGCAAGCAGGTGCAACATATTGAGCTCGATCTCGAAGCTTCGGGGCTTGCCTATCAGCCTGGTGACTCACTGGCTGTATTGCCGAAAAATCCACCCGAGATCCTCGCGCAGTTAGTGTCGATCAGCGGACTCGATGAGAATAGATTTGCCGACAGGGAAATAACCGCCCTTAGTCGGCCGATCCTTGATGCAGTCGCAACGTGCCATTCTGAATTGCAGTCGATACTCGATGATCGCGACAAATTTACACAGTATCTCGCTACGCGACAGCTGATTGATCTGGTTCATGAGTACCCGGTTGACTGGCAGCAGCCGCACTACGTTGACGCTCTGCGCAAGCTTTCGCCACGCTCGTACTCAATTGCTTCCAGTCCGGATGCGAACCCGGACGAGGTTCATCTGACCGTTGACGTTGTCGACTACAAGCAGTTTGGTCGGCAACATCTGGGGGCCGCATCCAACTTCTTAATCAGCGATGTGTCGCATGCGCCGGTCTTCGTTGAGCAAAATGACAATTTTCGTCTACCCGCCAATGGTTCAACCCCCATCATTATGATTGGCGCCGGAACCGGCGTTGCACCCTACCGCGCATTCATCGAACACCGGCAGGAGCACGGCCACACTGGCGACAACTGGCTTGTATTCGGTGACCGCAACCTGGCCAGCGATTTCCTGTATCAGCTTGAATGGCTGCGCTACCGCAAAGATGGTCTGTTGACTCAACTCGACGTCGCGTTTTCGCGTGATCAAAGCGAGAAGATTTATGTGCAGCAACGCCTGTTGGAGAATGGACATCAAATCTACGGCTGGTTGCAGCGCGGCGCCCATCTCTATGTCTGCGGCGATGCAACGCATATGGCGGGCGACGTACATAACGCACTGCTTGCGATCATCAAAACGCAGGGTGGCCTTTCGGACGATCAAACGCTCCAGTACGTCAAGACACTGAAACAAACCCATCGTTACCAGCGAGATGTCTACTAATGAGTAAGGAAGTCACATTGACGCCTGTCGAAGGCATAAAAACTCGCAGCAATTACTTGCGCGGCAGTATCGTGGAAAGTCTTGGGGACGGCACCACCGGCACCCTTGCAGAAGACGACACACAGCTGTCGAAATTTCATGGCTTCTACCAGCAGGATGATCGTGATATCCGAGCTGAGCGCACGCGACAGAAACTCGAGCCCGCTCACAGCTTTATGATTCGCGTGCGAGTGCCTGGCGGCATCGCGACATCCGAGCAATGGCTGGAGATGGACCGACTGGCGAAAGAATACGCCAACAATTCGATTCGCCTGACAACACGGCAGGCGTTTCAGTTCCACGGCGTCATCAAGCGCGATCTTAAACCGACCATCGCGGCAATTAACGACACATTGCTCGATACGATCGCAGCCTGCGGCGACGTTAATCGCAACGTGATGTGCACGCCGCTCTCTGAGCGTTCGACTATTCATGCGGCCGCCTATGAAACTGCCACGGCCTTAAGTGCACATCTGACACCAAACACCAGTGCCTATCATGAGATCTGGTTGGACAAGAAACGAGTCGCCGGCACAGAAGATGCAGTCAAAGAGGACCAGGAACCTATCTACGGTGCTACCTATCTGCCGAGAAAATTCAAGATCGGCATCGCTATTCCCCCGTCAAATGATGTCGACATCTACTCGCAGGACCTCGGCTTTATCGCCATACAAAAAGACGGCCAACTGGCTGGCTTCAACGTCACCGTTGGTGGGGGCATGGGGATGCACCACGGCGAAGCAGCAACGTACCCGCGTGTAGCCGATCTAATTGGTTTCTGCGCGCCGGATCAGGTGAATGCAATAGCCGAACAAGTCGTTAAAATTCAAAGGGATAATGGCGATCGAAGTAATCGAAAACATGCGCGGTTGAAGTACACGATAGACGACAATGGCCTCGACTGGTTTATGGCGGAATTGCACTCGCGTCTGGGCTACGAGCTGCACGCTGCTGTGCCGTTCCGCTTCCTCAGTCGTGGCGATGAACTTGGCTGGACAGAAGATCAAAGCGGCCAATGGCATTTGACGCTATTCATCCCGCAAGGCCGTGTGGCCAACGTCGGAAAACAGAAGTACTTGAGCGCCCTCGCGGCGATCGCAAAAGTACATCCAGGCACGTTCCGGTTGACCTCAAACCAAAACGTCATCATCAGCAGTGTTGCCGCCAGTAAGAAGAAGAACATCGAACGACTTTTGCACAACCACGGTGTAGCTCCTGTCGAGGAACTTTCTCCGTTGAAACAACAAGCGCTAGCCTGTGTCGCACTACCAACTTGTGCGCTCGCCATGGCTGAGGCCGAACGTTATTTGCCGGACCTCAGCGCGCGTGTTGAATCATTGCTCGAGAAGCATGACTTGCTCGATGAATCAATCTCCTTACGTATCACGGGTTGCCCGAATGGCTGTGCACGTCCCTACCTGGCCGAAATTGCTTTGGTTGGCAAAGCGCCTGGCCAATACAGCCTGTTCCTGGGCGGCGACGGACTCGGAACACGCCTCAACACGCTAACGCATGAGAACGTGAACGAAACTGAGATTCTCAAGATACTCGATGGACACCTCGCTGCATTCGCAGCACAGCGCAAACCCGACGAAGCGTTCGGTGATTTCGTCGCAGAGTTGCTCTGATGTCTGCCTGCGCAAGCATCGTTCCACGAAATACGGATCTCTCTGGATTAAGCGCTGAGGAACGTGTTCAGTGGGCTTTGGAAAATCTTCCGGGACAGCATATTGTCAGTTCCAGCTTCGGCGCACAGGCCGCGGTATCGCTGCATTTGTTGACACAGCAAAAGCCGGACATTCCAGTTGTATTGGTCGATACCGGCTATCTATTTCCCGAAACTTATCGCTTCATCGATGCGCTGGCGGAACGCCTCGATCTCAATCTGCAGGTGTATCACTCGCCGCTATCAACACATTGGCAGGAAGCCCGCTTCGGCGAGCGCTGGAAGATGGGCCCAGAAGCACTTGAAGCGTACAACCAACAGGTGAAAGTAGAACCGATGACGCGTGCCATCGGCGAACTCAAAGCAGGAACCTGGTTTGCCGGTCTGAGACGATCGCAATCGAAGGGCCGCAGAAACACGCCAATTCTTGAACGGTCCGACGATCGCTGGAAAGTGCATCCGATCGCAGACTGGAGCGACCGCGACGTACATCGCTATTTGAAAAGGCACGATCTGCCATACCACCCGCTATGGGAACATGGTTACGAAAGCATTGGTGATTATCACTCCACCCAATCGATTCACGAGGTCAGTGAGAAACAGCAGATGCGCTTTTCTGGCATTAAACGCGAATGCGGCATCCACGAGATTGACTTGGCAAACATTTAGGCCGCGGCAGGAATGCCCAGCGCACAGCCGGAGCGAGTCGGCAAATCCAATTGTTGCGCCAATTCGTCAACCTGATCCTGCGAACCCGCTGTAGTCGCCAACGCAATGGACTCGCGCGGCCAGTGCGGTGCGAACAAAGAGATGAAATCGAGCATGTAACGACGTAACGCTCGGTCCCGCGGCATACCGATCCATGTTGTTACCGTTGGAAACAAGCCTTTCGCGCAGGTCGCGTGAAAATCTTTCAGATCTTCTTCGAGCACCGCCATCGGCGCTACCACTCCGACGCCCATTCCCATGCGTACGTAAGTCTTGATGACGTCTGCATCACGTGCGGTGAATACAACGTTCGCCTCCAGGCCTTCACTCTCGAAAGCTCGCAAGAACGATGAGCCACGATTTGAACTAAACACATAGGTAATCAATGGATGCTCAACCAACGTCGCTAGTGACAGACTTTCCTCGGCAATGGCCAGCGGGTGATCCTTTTTTGTCAGCACGATCCTATCCCAGTGGAAACATGGCAAAAGGTTTAGCTCCGGAAACAGCGATCGCGAATCTGTGGCGATCGCAAAATCGACGCGACCTTCGGCAACCAGATCCGCTATCTGTTCTGATGTTCCCTGATGTAATTCCAGGTTCACGTTCGGATATCGTTCGTGGAATTTACTGATCACATCCGGCAACACGTAGCGTGCCTGTGTATTCGTCGTTGCGATGGACAGCGTGCCCTCCTGCTCCGACATCAGATCCTGGCCGACACTGCGAATATTCTCGACGTCTCTTTGAATCTTGCGCGCGTACTCGACAATGCTTGCTCCGGCCGGCGTAATCCCGACCAATGCTTTGCCCTTGCGAGAAAATATCTGCACACCAACTTCCTGCTCCAGCTGTCGCAACTGCTTGCTGATGCCCGGTTGGCTCGTGAACAGACGTTCCGCGGCGGCCGTAATATTCAGGCCGTTATCCACTACGCCGAGCAGGTATTTGAGTTGAGTCAGTGTCATTTCGCCTCCAATAGTACAGAAGACCGACCGATTCGCACGCTTATTACTTGCGGGTCTGGCAGCCAAAGAATTCGATATTTTCACTTACATTGATGGCCAGTTAAGGTCTTGGCTGAGGCTTTGAGGAACGATTTTGGATCGCTTACCGATATTCATAAGACTGACTGACAAAGCTTGCCTGATGGTAGGCGGCGGTATCGTTGCGGAGCGCAAGACTCGCTTGTTGCAGCGCACGGGTGCATCCATCACCGTTCTAGCGCCAAGCATAACCGTCGGGCTGCAGGCACTGGTCGATCAAGGTCAGGTGCAGCACGAGCCGCATCATTACAACACCTTGTTTATCAACGATTTCTACTTACTAGTGGCGGCGACTGACGATGCCGCGCTTAACCGTCGCGTAGCGGCGGACGCAGATGCAGCCGGTCGAATGTGTAACGTCGTGGATGACAACGAAGCGTCCAGTTTCATACTGCCGGCCATTGTAGACAGGTCGCCGGTGATTGTTGCGATAGGGACTGAGGGCAATGCACCGGTTCTCGCGCAACAATTGAAAGCGCAAATAGAAGCCTGGATTCCTGAACGAGTTGGTCAGCTGGCCACACAAGCGGGCCGCTGGCGCTCTCTGGTCAAAAAGCGCTTCGACACTTTGCGCGAAAGACGCCGTTTCTGGCAGCGGTTTTTTTCAGGTCCGATTGCACAACACTTACTCGCCGGACGGCAGGTAGCGGCTGAAAAAGCTATGCGCGCGGAACTGGTAGGCGACGCGACTGCAAAAGCAGACTCCGCTGGCGAGGCATGGATCGTAGGCGCGGGCCCCGGGGATCCGGGCCTTGTTACATTGCGAGCGCAGCAATTGATCGGTCGTGCGGACATTGTTCTGTACGATCGCCTGGTGTCAAAACCAGTCCTGGATTTCGCGCGCAAAGAAGCTGACTTCATCTCCGTTGGTAAACGTGCTGGAGCGCAAGCGATGTCACAGGACGAGATCAATACACTGCTGGTCGATCTCGTACGCCAGGGAAAACGTGTTTGCAGACTTAAAGGCGGTGATCCATTTGTATTTGGTCGCGGCGGTGAAGAAGTGAAAGCGTTGGCCGATGCAGGCCTCCAGTTTCAGATCGTTCCTGGCATATCTGCTGCGATAGCCTGCGCCGCATACGCCGGAATTCCGCTTACATTACGTGGAGTTAGCGCCAGCGTAACTCTTGCTACCGCGACACTCGATAGTGATATCGATCCGGACTGGTCCCGACTTCTTAACTCGGGTGACACACTTGCCCTCTATATGGGCGTCAGTTCAGTTGCCAAAATTAGCACACAGCTGCTTCGCAATGACGTCTCGCCGCAACTACCGGTCGCGTTTGTTGAGAACGGCACGACGCAAGATCAGCGCACTGTACTGACAACCGTCGGCGAAATGGACGAAGCAGCTCGAAGCAACGCAATACAATCACCAAGCATCATTTACATCGGCGAGTCCGTAGCTGCAGCCAAAGACCTGCAATGGTTTGAAGGCCAATCGCGCGCCGAAAAATATTCGCAATTAATTGACGGAGAATTTGTTGCAGTTGCAAGCATGTGACTTAGTTCTTGACCGCAAGCGCAACATCTACATACACTGCAATGACTCATCGAGACCGGCTGAGGGATAGGCCCAGTGACGCCGGGGCAACCTCCAGAACTAACCATTCTGGGAAGGTGCCAACTCCTGCGG
>RCNB010003160.1_pt1 | contig 12624 bp, 9 predicted proteins | sample 2041321 | NCBI WGS metagenome assembly RCNB01 (sample SAMN09708232, study PRJNA481090) | Marine sediment metagenome, whole genome shotgun sequencing project. | reverse complement strand
CGCCAATTACAGGGAAGTGACAATTTACGATAAAATGTCAGAGACTCTGTTCAATCAGTCACTCACTGTAACTCTCAGCATTAGAGAGCCCTGGGGGAATGCTTCTGCTTCGATCGAAGGCTCGCATTATTTCCATGACTTCAAAAAAAATCGCCTGCAAGTGTACGGGAACCTGGATATCCGAGTATTTAAGGGACTCTCTTTAGATATTTATGGACGATATGACCTTGTCCACGACCAATTGTCCTTGCCAGTAGGAGATGCATCTCTGGATGAGGTCCTCCTGGCAAGAAAGGAGCTGCTCACAGCCTACAATTATTCCATCTCCGTGGGATTGCGCTACACCTTCGGTTCGGTGTACAGCAACGTGGTCAATCCCCGGTTTGGAAGAACTCGATTCCGGGGAAGGGGAAGGTTTTAAACCTTAAGTGCATGTCAGATTCCATTTCCTTTTCCGCAGACGTCAATTATAATAAACCCATGCGGATCCTGATCGTTGAAGATGACAAAAAAGTCGGGGGATTTTTGAAGAGGGGGCTTCAGGAAGAACAATATGCCGTGGACGTGTGCCGCAACGGCGCCGATGCTCTCTACATGGCTCAGCTCAATCCGTATGATGTGATCATTTTGGATATCATGCTGCCCGGGATGGACGGCTTCACGGTTTGCCGGGAAATAAGACAAAAAGCCATCCTCACGCCCATCCTAATGCTGACAGCCAAAGACGAAATCGAGGATAAGGTGACCGGGCTTTCCGAAGGCGCCGATGATTATCTGACCAAACCGTTCTCTTTCGATGAGCTTTTAGCCCGTATCCGCGCACTCCTGAGAAGAAGCCAGGATTACAAGACAAAAGAACTGAAGGTGGGCGACCTGCTAATGGATCCCATAAAGCGGATAGTGACCAGGTCAGGGGAAAAGATCGATCTCACCGGTAAAGAATACGCCCTCCTAGAATACCTGTTGAGAAGCCGAGGGCGGATCGTCACCCCATCCATGATCCTCGAGCATGTCTGGGATATGGATTATATGGGGTCCAGCAACATCGTGAATGTGTACATCAATCATCTCCGCAACAAGATCGACAAGGGGTTTGATATCAAGCTTATCCAGACCGTGCGCGGCCATGGATTCCGAATCGATGAAGATTAAAAAATTCCGTTCACTCAGCTTTAAACTCACGCTGTGGTATATCGTGATCTTGGGGGGGATCATCACCCTGGCAGGGATTTTCCAGTATCAAAGTTTCAAGGACAGCCTCCTGGATGAACTGGATGCCAAATTGCTGGAAATCGCCGATGAAACGTATGAAACATGGTACCGAAAGCGGGGTGTTTCCTGGGAAGAAGCTATAAAAGAGACAACTGGAAGGTTCCCATCCTACAAACCTCTCATCCAATTGGTAAAACTGCAGGAAGAGAAGGGTAAAAAAATCGAGGAAGTGATTCATCCAACCTCCATCGAAAAGGGGAGCTATTTGTTCGATGTGAGGACATATTACAGAGCTGACCGATCGGACATCGATAATCTGATCTTTGTTACCCACAATGAAGAGGTATTGGGTGCTTATCCCCTGCGCACCATTTTATTCCCCGTAAGAGGACCCAATATCGTGCAGGTCGGGATTTCGCTGGAGAACACCGAGCTCGATCTACGAAGACTGTTGATCATCATGATCCTCGCGGGTGGAGGATTGCTCTTGCTGGCTTCTTTGGGAGGAAATTTTATCATCCGGAAAGCCTTGAAACCGGTCAAGAGTGTCGTTCAAACAGCCAAGGATATAAGCGCCGATGACCTCTCCTTGCGTATCGAGTCCGGACAACGACAAGACGAGATCGGAGAGTTGGTGGATACATTTAATGATATGATCTCCAGGCTTGAAAAATCGGTCAAAAAAATCAAACAATTCAGTGGCGATGTCTCCCATGAATTGAGAACCCCGCTCACCATCATCAGGGGTGAGATCGAAGTGCTTCTCCGGAAAGAGCGCAGCAATGATGAGTACCAAAAAACTTTGAAAAGCACTCTCGAAGAATCCGCCTATCTGGAGCGGATCATCAATGACTTGCTGTTTCTGTCTCGGATCGAAGCCCTGGAAAAAAAGGAGTTCGACAAGTCAGTCCAACTGGATGAGATCCTGCTCAAAGTTGTGGAAAGCCAGGAGCTTGCTGCAAAAAAGAAAAACATCACACTCGATATCAAGAAGGCAAAACCAACAGAAATCAAGGGAGAAGAAATCCTGTTGGAGCGGATGGTCGCCAACATCATCGATAATGCCATCCGCTACACACATCCGAAGGGGAAGGTGGAGGTAAGCCTGGATAAAAAGGATGGATCGTCCACTATCCTCGTTCAAGACACGGGAATCGGGATTCCTGAAGAATCGCTCTCCTTAATCTTCGACCGTTTTTATGTCGTGGATAAATCCCGATTTAAGGAAACTGGCGGTTTAGGATTGGGACTCTCCATCGTCAAACGGGTGGCCGATTGCCATGGAGGAGTGATAGAAGTCAAAAGCGAAATGAACAAAGGAACATCTTTCCTCATCCACTTCCCGGAAACACAATAAACTAACGCTTTATTTTTCTGGCTTTACGCGGAACCCACTGCTCGATAAATTGCGATCGTCCCTCGTATTCGTCCACAAGATCCTGAAATATCGCCCGCATATGCTCGAAAGGCAGGGTTCCGATGATCATCCTACCGTCCGTTGATGATCATGGTCGGTGTGGAACGGATCCCGTAGGTGAATTCATCGGAGGTCCTTTCGTACTCCATTCCCGTATTGGCGATGGAGCTCACAATATCGTGCGTAACGGGATCACTGAGAGCTTGCTCCACTCCGTATTTCATCGCCAATTCCTGGCGCCATTCAGGTCTTCGGGCCTCGTTAAAGTTGGCAAAGATCTCATCGTGAATGGTGACAAATTGAGCCGGATCGTATGCCGCTATGAAAGCCAGCTCACAGGCCCCCGGATGGATATCCTTTTCCAGAGCAATAGGGTTGCAACGCCCCTCCAGTGGAAAGAACTGAAAGGCGATGTTTATCTTTCCGGCGAACTCCTCTTTCAGTTTGTCGAACTCCTGCGTGAGGAACAAACAGTCCGGGCAGAGAAAATCGGAAAACTCGATAACCTGGATCGGGGCATCCTCAAAATATTCGGTGGCCCTGACCGTCCAGTAAGGCGAAATGATGCTGGGATTGCTGACCTCCGGAAGAGCGCGGAATTGTTTTATTATCCGCAAACTAACAGCGGCTTGGGCATCCTTTTTCGCATCATGGTACTGAATCATCCCATAAGCTCCAAGGGCTATGATACACGCAAAGGTCACGAGCATCTTGAGGGACGGCTGGAAAAAGCGGATTAAAGAAATCCTTTTGTCCCGTCCGATCCCATATTTCAAGAAAAGGAAAACACTCAGAAGAGAAAAGAGGTAATATCCGGTGCAAAGCAGACACAGGCTTCCCATGAAAAACACAGAGTAGGCAAACAACGCGATAACTCCGAGGATATTGAAGAATGCGATAAAGGAATTTGTGCGTTCAAAACTTTCCGATGGGAAGAGGGCACCGAGGGCCACGAGTGCTCCGACAATAATCCCGAAAAAACCGAGCGGAATTCCCATCACCTGGGATAGAACAGAAAAAGCAGAGCTGTCGCAGTTGAAAAAGGCGCTGATGTCGCAGAAGGATCCTTCGAAAATGTTTTCGGGAAAATTGGCGAGAAAATAATGCCGCATGGTCAGGATCGAGGCGGCCATCATCCCGATCCCAGAAAAAAAACTCAGAATTCGGGGCCACCGCACACCATCCAAAGTCAATGTCTTTGCCATCAATCTAGGGTACCGATTTTCCGCTTGCAGATCAAGAATTCTATTTTATCAACTTCCATTTTTCTGCATCTTTTTTAAGAATCAATTTCGCTGTGGTATCCGCTTTGACGCTGATTCTAATTTCTAAAGGTTCCGGCTGAAGCAGCAGTTTCAGATTATATTCGCCTTCCAGGACTCGGACGGGCTCTCCCCCGACCACACCCCGGGCCTTTACTTCTCCTCGATCGTCCAGAACTACGAACTCGACTCGCAGAGTCTGTTCGAGTGAATCAAGCAGCTGCTTGGAATCTTTGGCATCCAGATAGATTCCTCCGGTGGAGGTGGCGATGGCTTCCAGCTGCTTACGGGCTTCAACCTCCTTGATGTCGAATCCCACGATATTGACCTGAAGGTCGAGCCCGGCCTCCTTCAACGCCGGCGCGACAGAGTTTATGTCGCCATCGCAGCTTTCCACCCCATCACTGATCAAAACGATGGTACCGCTCTTGAGGTCTTTGAAATCTTTGATGCCCTCCAGAACGGAATACACCAGAGGCGTTTTTCCTCTGGGTGTGATGGCATCGACCGCATCCGTTAACTGGTTCTTATCGATTTGACCGATAGGTGTGACCAACTCCGTATCCTGGCAGGCCCTGTTATCATTTAATCCATAGCGATGCCCGTAAAGCCGCAGGCCCACGTTCATCTCGTCGGGAAGACCGCTAATGATCTGAACCAGAACCTCCTTGGCGATCGTGATCTTGGCCTTGCCCTGAATCTGACCCCACATGGAGTTGGAGGCGTCCAGAATGAGTTCGACATTTTTGGCTGCCTTCTTCTCCGCCCCCTCCTCGAACTGAACCTCAATGAATCCTGGCTTACGCTTCGTCTGAATCCATTCGGCCTTCAGCCTGTACTCTACCGGCGAAGTCAGCTGTTTAAAGATCTGGTCAGCGCTCTCTTCGACCTTATCCGGTGAGGGCGAATAATAATACTGGCCCTGACTAGAATAGGCAATTTCCTTGAATATCCGCTGTCTGGAATTTGTGTAATAGGAAGTCTCTGCCTCCCATCCTCTCTGGACGGCGATAGTGGAAAAACTGATGCTTGAACCCAGGATACTGTCCCAAAGATCCGTATAATCCTGCATGCAATCCCCGCTCCCACAGTCGAGAACATCAAAAATCGCCAACACAGCACGATTCCCTTTTTTTGCGCCAACACTGTTAACCGCCGCTTTCAGGCCCTTGAAGGTGTTGGTTCCACCTCCTCCCCTAACTTCTTTTTCCATGGCCTGTTTCAACATCGCAACATCATGTGTGAAATCAGATAAGAAGGTGGGTTCATCTTCATATTTCATGAGCTGAAGATTCAAGCCTTCGCCAAGGTTATCCAGATATCCACCGAGAATTTTCTTTACGATACCCACACTTGGCCCCATGCTGCCGCTATCGTCGAACACGATAGTCAGATAAGAATCCGGACGGTCGATCTTTAGCAGATAATCATCGGGCGTCAGCTGGTAGGTCACTTCTATGATGTTCCCCACAGCCTTTTCCCTGGCCGGATCGATCCTTGTACCCTCCAGAGTCGAAAGCACATACCCGGGCCGCAAAACGCCGAGGTTGTTGATGTATAGGGTTAGTGTGTTCCCCGGCGTATCTTTCAGCGCGAGTTTGTAATAGTCCACATCCTCGTGTGTTACATTTCCTCCCAGATAAGTGCTCAGAGGAAGGCCCTGTGCCTGCCCGGAAGTATCGTTCGGCTCCTGCTCCCGGATCTGGACCTCACCCAGTGATTCTTCTCCAGGCTTCCGGTCGGCTCGTTCCAGGAAATAGCCTTTGACAAACATCTCACTGATCTCCAATCGTTTAGTGCCTGTGCTTTGGGTGATTTTCATCTTTAGATATTTTGCCCGGGTCGGCGGCACCTTAAATTCCTGGCTGTCGCCGTCCCCAGGCTTGATGGTGATGGTTGTCAAGGGGGAAAATCCCGTCTTCGGAGACTGGTCAGATACCCAGAATTTCATCTCCTTCGGCTGATTCCGGCTGCCGAATTTAAAACCTATCCGGTGAATCTCGACAAACCGACCCTGAGGAAAACAGAACACCGCTTCCTGGGGGAGTTGGTCTCGGGTAAGATTCGGCGCATAGGTATTGGCAAATCTCTCATGCTGGAGTAGCGCATGATCGAGCATGTCGACAAAATTCTCGCTCTTGGGAGGGACTTCCATGTAGATGACGGCAGCCCCCCTCTTGTTGGCTAGAAGGTCCTGCAAATCCCTCTCGGGCAGGCCGGTTTCGGCCGTTGAGGTCACCTCGAAGTCTTTGAGGTTTACGGCCCCGATCCCCAGGGCCGAAGTCCCGATCCCCACCCGACCCGAGATCGGCCTTCCATCATCCAGATCGAATATGACCTTATCGTCGAAACTAAACAAGATCCGGCTGCCGCGAACATCCACAACAAAAGACAGCCATTCTTTACGCGGATAATCGATCCGCGCACGCGCCAAAATCTCGAAACCTAGAGGTGTACGCATCCCCAACTCGAACCGGCTGGAGGCAAAGTTATAACCAACGATGTAATATTCAGTTATGTCCCTGAATCCAAACACAAGGCCGGTCAGGTTGCCGTTGCTCTGTACCGCAAGCAGATTGGTCTTAATGGAATAGTCGGCCCAGTTCTGATCTCCAGTCACCAGGAAGGTCGCCGGATGGTTCAGGTAATTGTAGATAGTCGAAAACTCGGAAAGAACGATCTGCCATTGGCTTTCTTTTTCAAAGGAGTCGGGATCGTCCCAGACTTGCCATTTGTCGATTCCACCGGAAGAAAAATCATCCTCGAACAGGATTTCCCCTCGTGGTCCTGATGAGCCCTCCCCGGACGCACCTGCGATCGGCCCCGATCCCACACGATACCCTTTGACGAGCATTTCGTTTATCTGCATATATTGTTCTTGATCAGCTGTAAGGAATCTAACTTTTAAATATTTGGCTTTGACCCCATCGAGATGGAATTCCTGATAGCTTTTTTTCTCCGGTTTTGCTTGAAACTTACCTGCAGATTGGAACGTACCTTCCTGATTCTCATCGGAGACCAGAAACTCCACCTCACCCGGGAAATAGCGGCTGGTCAGCTGGAATCCGATGCTGTGGATCTCGACGGCTTTGCCCTGGGGAAAGGCATAAACAGCCTCAAAAGGAAGCTGCAGTCTTTTGATGTTCAAAGTCATATAAGAACCCTGATCGAATTCTGCCTTGTCCATTCGGTAGTTGTGATCGATCAAATACTTGACTGTTCCCTTCTCGACTTCGGAAACGACCTCGGCTCCGCGCTGGAACGAAAGCAGATCCTGGTAGTCACGGGGCGGCAGGGCAGAAGGGTCCACCGATCTCACGGTTACGGGCCCGAACATGACCTTGGACCCCTGAAGACTCGAGGCCCCCAATCCGAATTGCCCGCTGGGATAGCGGCTATCGTTCAGATCGAAGACAACAAGTTCATTGGCGCTGAAACGCAGACGATCCCCGGCATAATCCAAGCGCAGCGGGACTTCGACGCCCGGGATCAGATCAACTTTAAAAAAGGCCAACAGCTCGAATCCCTCAGGCGTACGCGCCACCAGCTCGAACCGGCGCTGGTAAAAATTGTATCCGACCAGATAAAAATGCTCCGCATCCTGATACCCGCAGATGATACCGACCAGGTATCCTTGAGCGCGCACAGAAGTCAGGGACGTTTCTACCGTGTAGTTCTGCCAGTCTTTCTCTCCGGCTAGAAGTGCTGTGGCCATAGTGTTGTTTTTATTATGGATTCCTGAAAACTCGGCTAAGCCGAAGCGCCATTTTCCAGGCGATCTTTTGGCTTCCGGGTCATCCACAACCTCCCAATTCTCCCTTAGGTCCGTAAAATTGCTTTTAAACATGACTTTCTGGGCGCTAATGTTACTATTGATCAGAACCAACACAACCAAAGCAAACAGAACGCGTATGACCTTATGGTTTTTCATCCTTCCTCCTTGTATTTTTTTTTATTCCAATCAAGTCCAATCTCAATTATATTCACTGTAAAATCTCCGGTATGTTCCATTGAGTTTTGTACCTGTTTTTTGATAATGTAAATGAAACGAAAAGGAATCACAAGGAGAAAAAAATGAGATTTTTTTGGCAGTTATTCGGATTGCTTTTTATCGGATGCTCTTTGATTTTTGCAGGGGGAGCGGAAAATCCTCGTGTTTTGATTAACACGGAACTCGGGGATATCACGATCGAAATTTATGAAAAGGATGCCCCGATCACAGCAGCCAATTTTCTCAAGTATGTAGATGAAGGCCGTTATAAGAACGGATGTTTTTACCGGGTTGTCACGATGGATAACCAGCCCAATAATGACATCAAGATAGAAGTCATCCAAGGCGGATTGAGTGCAGATACTCGAGGGAACATGCTCTCTCCCATCGAACACGAAACAACGGACAAAACAGGCCTCCTCCACAAAAATGGCATGATTTCCATGGGCAGATTAAAACCCGGGTCAGCTTCTTCGGAGTTTTTTATCTGTGTCGGAGACCAGCCCGAGCTGGATTTTGAGGGCAAACGCAATCCGGATGGCCAGGGATTTTCTGCCTTTGGCATCGTGGTAGGCGGTATGGATGTTGTAAAGAAAATTCATCAGCAGCCCACTGAAGGGCAGATGCTCGATCCGATAATAAAGATTTTTGATATCGTCAGATCCAAGTGAAAATCCGGATCCATTTTTCTTTTGAAGTTATAGCCATAATAACTTAATATAATCGGGGAGGAAAGGGAAATGGCTGAACGACTCAAAGACATGTTTTTCACCCGGGAATCGATCGGTAAATTTGCAGACACGATCAAACAGAATTACCCAGACTTCGAAAAGTCAGAATTTCTAAAACTCATGTTCCATGAATCTTTCGAAGCAAAAGAACTTCTGGACAAGATGAGGCACACGACAAAGTGTTTGTTTGACACGCTGCCTAAGCCTTACAAAAAAGCTCTGGATATCCTGATAAAAGCAGCTCCAGATGTCAAGGGTTTTGAAGCAATGGCCCTTCCCGATTTTGTGGCCACTTACGGAATGGATGATTGGGATCTGTCTTTGCCTGCCCTGAGGCACTTCACAAAATACTACTCATCCGAGCTGGCCATCCGACCTTTCCTCGCCAAAGATCCTGAAAAAGGCATGGCCTACATGTTGGCTTGGGCCGAGGATAAAAACCAAAAGGTCCGGCGCCTGGCCAGCGAAGGCTGCCGTCCGAGGCTCCCTTGGGCCATGGCGCTGCCTAAATTCAAAAAAGACCCGAGCCTCATTTTGCCTATCCTGGAAAACCTGAAAGACGATACCTCGGAAGATGTAAGACGAAGCGTGGCCAACAACTTGAACGACATCTCCAAAGACAACCCCGAATTGGCGCTGGGGCTCTGCGAGAAATGGCACGGGCAATCAGGAAATACGGATAAAATCGTGAAACACGCCTGCCGCACCATGCTCAAGGCTGGAGACAAAAGAGCTCTCGCTATTTTTGGGTACAGCGATCCTTCGTTGATCACTGTGGAAAATTTGAAACTCGATAAAAAAGCTTTGAGTATCGGAGATAATTTGATCTTTTCCTTTGACATTACTGTCGAGAAAAAGTGCAAAGTGCGTCTGGAGTATGCTGTCTATTTTGTCAAAGCCAAAGGCAAGTTATCCAAAAAAGTGTTCAAAATCACCGAAAAAGACTATGATCCGGGAACCCATTCCATATCCAAAAAACAGTCATTCCAGGAGCAGACAACCAGGAAACATTATCCCGGGACACACCAGATTTCCATCATCGTAAACGGGGAAGAAAAGGCCACCGCTTCGTTTGAACTGAAAAAGCAAGTCAGCGATTCCTAAAATTTATCGTAAACGATAGCCTCATTGAGATCCTTTTTAGGAGGCGTTTCCGGCCACTTATCCGGGATGCCGATCGGGGTTATGCAGACTCTTTTGTAGTTGTCAGGAATATTGAGTATTTTTTTTGTCACATCCTCGGAAATAGAATTTACACAAAAAACAGAGCCGTAGCCCAAAGCGCGAGCGGCGAGCATGAGATTCTCTGCAGCCAATGCTCCGGCCGTCACGTCATTCATCGGGTTCCTTGTTTTAGTATCGGCCAACACGACCACATAAACAGGAGCCGACAGATAATCGGTGAAATACTGTTTGCTCTGCTCGCCTCCTCTTTTTATGCATTCCTCTTTTATCTGATCCAAAATTTCCCGGTTTTTGATGACCACAAATTTCCAGGCCTGTCTGTTCCTGGGGCATGGAGCATAATGGGCTGCCTCCAGAATTTGGCGGATGTGCTCGTCCGGGACAGGTGTCGGCTTGAATTTACGGACCGAGCGTCGTGTTTTGAAAGCCTCAAACAGGTCCGGTTGGGCCTGGGCAGCGCCTGCCCCTGGTACAAACGAAAAACTCAGAAGCCCTGCAGAACCCACAAGGCCAGCTTTTAAAACATCCCTTCTTTTTGTTGCTTTCATGTCTCTTCCCTCCATAACACTATGTTTGTTTACAACTATTATTACGAACTAATGGAAAATTGGTTTTATTGTTAGATCCTACCTGTAACGTTATCCCTGATACAGCGTATAAAAGGGTGAACAAACAAATTCAGGCAGAAAAGGAGTAAAAAAATGAAAAAAGCTGGCATCATTATGGTAACTGTCATTCTCGCCATGTTCTTTTGTTGTGAACTTTTGGCGACCAACTTACAAAAATCCATCATCCCTGCCGAGGCAAGCTGGGTGATACACTTCGATTTGGAGAAATTTGCTGCCACCCAAATCGGGAATCACTTGCTCAACGAGCAAGACGCCTTGGGATTGGGGAAAAAGAACGCCGAATTCATGAAGAAGTACCAGATCGATCTTCTGGAAGATATCGATGGCATCACTGTAATCGGATTTGGAAAGGGAGAAGAGAACATTGTGGCCTGTCTCCAGGGGAATTTGAATCGGGATTTTCTCCTCGAGCTTCTAGGGGCTGAAGAATCCCACAAAGAAATCCCCTATGGCAAATATACCATCCACAGCTGGGACGGAGATGAATACGGGGCCTTCGCCAGTGAGAATCTCGCTTTAATGGGGCCCAGCCAGGATGCCATCAAGTTGGCGCTGGATGTCATCGCCGGGAAAAAAGCGAATATTACCAGTTCACCGATGAATGACTATATCAAGGAGATCCCCTCCAATGCCTTTTTAGCTGCGATGGCGAAAGACATTTCGTCTCTTGCAGAGGGTAAATCCAAAGTTTTTATCATCAAAAAGACAGAATCGGCTATGTTCTCGCTCGCAGAAATCAAAGAAAACTTCAACATCCGTCTGAATTTTACGGTCAAAACCTTGGAAGATGCCCAAAATATGGAAAACGTCTTGAGGGGTTTGATTTCTTTGGCTAATATGCAACTGGAAGAAATGAAGACAAAATTTAAGATCCCTGAGGATATCACGATCGCAACCAAGGGGAAAAAGGTTTTCATTGAGATGAACTACCCCAGCAAAGCTTTGCTCGATATAGCAATGGGCAAAACAAAATTCTCAGCCTTCCATCTTATCGCCGACTTCAATCTCTTGCCATAGACTCTAGGAAATAGCCTAAATAAGGATTATAATGAAGGAGCCAGTAGGTTGATGAGCAACATCCAAGCGGTCAAACAACTTTCCGATGAAAAGCTGGCCTCTAAGGTGGCTACTGGCTCCCGGTCGTCTTTTGAGGAATTGGTCTCCCGTTACAGCTCCCGGTTGTTTTATTTTTTACGGCACCGTTTCAAAACAGACCAGGATATCGAAGACCTGATCCAGGAAACCTTTCTCAAAGCATTCCGGAATATCGACCGATTTAATCCCGAACGGAAATTCTCGACGTGGCTGTACACGATTGCCATCCGGCAAGCCATCAGCCGCTTTCGGTCGGAGAAAAAAAGATCGACTTCTCTCGATCCTTCCCCCTCGCCTCCAGATCCACAGGAAATCGTCATCCGGAAGGAAGAATCTCAAAATATCTGGCATTTGGCTAGCATGTTGGGAGAGATGCAATACGAGGCCCTGTGGCTGCATTACGGCGAGGACATGCCGATCAAAGAGATGGCAAAAATCCTGAATAAAAAACCGGTCACTGTCCGGGTCCTCCTGCATAGGGCCCGGCTGAATCTCGGAAAGAGGATGGATTTGCCTATCGCATCTGGAAAAATAGCAGGAACCACTCCTGCTGCCCATAAATTTTCATTCTTATGATGAGGAGAAGCAAAATGTTTTGCCCCATTTATAAATGGAAGATATCCCAAGCCATGGATTCGGGAAAAACAATATCCAGCAATGTACATAAACACATGAGACGATGTGATTCATGCCGGGAATATGCCGAACTCTGCACATCCCTCAAGCCGAAGTTTATCCAGGATAAGAAAGCCATTCTCGAGGATTTTGACGAATCCTTGAATAAAAAAATCATGCTGGCTATTCCCGAAAGAGCAGAGCTGGGAACAGAACCGCGCCGCAGAACTCTTGCCCTCATCCCATCCCTCGCCGCCGCCATCACGGTGTTGGTTATATCCGTCAGCATCATATTTCTGAGCCTTCCTCGTTCGAAACAAACGCCACCTCTGGGCCCAATATCCACCCTTATCAGTGCCGCTTCTCCGGAAAACATACTGTTGAAGGTGGAATCCCCACTCGAGAAGGAATATACAGAATTAAAACGGGCTTTTGAGTCAACAAGCAAATTCTTGATCTCGTCCTTTGACTTCCGCATCGGCCAACA
>RCNB010002003.1_pt1 | contig 12624 bp, 12 predicted proteins | sample 2041321 | NCBI WGS metagenome assembly RCNB01 (sample SAMN09708232, study PRJNA481090) | Marine sediment metagenome, whole genome shotgun sequencing project. | reverse complement strand
TTTTATAAAACTATTCAAAACAGAATAGACTATATAGACGGTGCTGATCTCGTTGCAAATGACGCTATAGAACGCGTAATTCTTAATGGAAAAGCTAGAGCCTATGGCCTCGAAGTATTACTGCGAAAAAATAAAGGGAGATTCAAGGGATGGCTGGCATATACATTATCAAAATCTGAGCAGTTAACTGCCGGGAGAACACCCTCTGAATTAGGAATTAATAATAGCGAATGGTATAATACACCTTTCGATAAAACGCATGATATTTCTGTAACGGCAAGTTATGACCTTAATAAAAAATGGAAATTAAACGCTAATTTCTTATTACAAACAGGGCAGCCAGTTACCTATCCCAATGGACAATATGTCTTTAACGGCGTATCAATACCGAGCTTTAGTAATAGAAATGCCAATAGACTGCCTAGCTACCACCGTTTAGATGCGTCTATGACTTATACGCCAAAACCATCTAAAAACAGCGGCTGGCAAGGTGAATGGGTATTCGGCATATATAACATATACAATAGACAAAATGCGGCCTCCATTACCTTCAGTCAAAATCAATCGACAGGAGCTAACGAAGCGGTACGACTGTCTATATTCGGAGTTATACCATCGGTATCTTATAATTTTAAGTTTTAATGATGAAAAAATTGTATTATTTAATCATAGTAAGTTTAGTATTCAGTTCATGCGAAGATGTTATTGACCTTGACGTACCAAATGCACCACCAAGATTGGTTATTGAAGCATCTATCAATTGGTTTGAAGGGACAATAGGCAATCAACAAGAAATAAAATTGACATTGACTGCCCCGTATTTTGACGACGAAATACCTCCAGCGAATGGAGCCGTCGTCACTATAAAAAATACCGACAATACAGTTTTCAATTTTATAGAAGAGGCGTCAACTGGTATTTATAAAAATACTAATTTTAGTCCTGAACTAAACGAAAATTACACCCTAACCATTACCTACGATGGAGAGACATATACTGCCAGCGAAAATTTAGAACCCGTAACACCAATTGACTTTATCGAACAAAAAAATGATGGTGGTTTTTCTGGAGAAGATATAGAGGTTAAAGCTTTTTATACAGATCCAGCCAATGAAGCAAACTATTATTTTTACGAGTTCATAAATAGTGATATTTCTGAATTACCTTCTTTAGAAGTTTATGATGATGAGTTTTCAGATGGAAATCAGATTTTTGCTTTTTATAGTGAAGAAGACTTAGAAGCCGGTCAAGAGCTTATCATTAGAAATTATGGCGCTTCTGAGCGCTTTTATGAATTTATGTTCATTTTATTACAACAAAATGGCGATGGAGGTGGTGGTCCTTTCGAAACACAACCCGCAACAGTCAGAGGAAACTGCATCAATCAAACCAATCGGGATAATTATCCTTTTGGATATTTTAGAGTCTCCCAAGCGAATGAATTTAGATACATCATAGAATAGCTTCAAACAAGATATTCTATACTTATTAGTCTAAAAATTGCGTACTTTTGAGATATGAATTTTATCAAAACGACGGAGCAATCTTCAAATTTTAATGATCTTGAAAAAATGTCGGTTGGCGAATTGCTAATCAATATAAATGCTGAGGATCAATCGGTAGCACTGGCAGTTCAAAAAGTAATACCAGCTATTGAAAATTTAGTGGTTCAAATTGTAAAAAAATTAAAAAATGGAGGACGCTTATTTTATATAGGTGCTGGTACAAGCGGACGTTTAGGTATTCTAGACGCCTCTGAATGTCCGCCAACATTTGGAGTTTCGCACGATTTGGTTATTGGCTTAATAGCTGGGGGTGATGAAGCAATTAGAAATGCTGTTGAAAATGCCGAAGATGACACAAATCAGTCGTGGAAAGACTTACAGGAATATAATATTAGTGATAAAGATGTACTCATCGGTATTGCGGCTTCAGGCACCACGCCGTATGTGATTGAAGGTTTAAAAGAAGCCAATAAACACGACATCATTACCGCTGCAATCACCATGAATGAAGATAGCCCTTTAGCTTTAGAAGCCAAACATCCGATTGCTTGTGTTGTCGGACCTGAATTTGTGACTGGCAGCTCACGAATGAAAGCTGGTACGGCTCAAAAAATGATCTTAAACATGATCTCTACATCGAGTATGATTCAATTAGGTCTTGTAAAAGGTAATCAAATGGTTGATATGCAATTATCTAATAAAAAGTTAGTTCATAGAGGGACGCTCATGATTATGGACACCTTAGGTATTGATGAAAATACAGCAAACAAACTATTACTTACACATGGCAGCGTAAGAAACGCCATTAATAATTTCAAAAAATGAGTGCGAAGAAAACTTCAACGTCTAAAGGCTTATCATATTTAGCGCTGGCTCTGCCCTTTTTATTTGGTGCTCCGATTGTATTGTCTATAGGTTTTTCTGCGTTGCGTAAAGATGGAATTTATTTTATTTTAATTTTAGGTATTGTTCTTGTCATTGTTGCCATGATTATTACGGCGCTGGCAGTAAAATTAATTACGAAGTCTTTTTTTGATAAAGATAGATGAAAACCAAAGTCTTTCATACCAAATTAACCAAATGGGAATATTGGCCTTCGTACATGTTCTATGTACCATTGATTCCGTACTTCTTATATAAAGTCATGAAAGCTAAGAATCTTATTTTTTTTTTAGCAACAAACCCAGTAATCAGATATTCTGGTAGTGGCACCGAATCTAAATATAAAACCGTTTTATTGATTCCGGAAAAATATCGCCCTAAAACCGTTTTTATTAAAGCGGATGAAGATTTTAATTACGTCAAAAGTAGCATTAAAAAAGCGGAGATTGCCTTTCCTTTAATTGCAAAACCAGATATTGGTTTTAGAGGTTTTTTAGTACAAAAAATCAATGATATAGATATCCTCAAAAAATATCTTCAAAAAAACGATATAGATATCCTAATTCAAGAGTATGTTGATTATAAGAATGAGTGTGGTATTTTATATGCAAGAATTCCCGGAGAAGAAAAAGGTAGAATCACTTCTTTGACATTAAAGAAATTCTTAACAATTACTGGTGACGGAGCATCAACTTTATCAAATTTGATACTTCAAGATGAAAGAGCTTGCATCTATTATGATTATTTGAAAACAATCCATAAAGAACAAATGGATTCAATTCCTGAAAATGGAATAGAAGAAATCATCTCAGTAATTGGTAATCATGCACGTGGCACACAATTTATAAATGGCAATCATTTAATCGATGATGAATTGGTCACTACTTTAGATGCGTTCAATAAGCATATTGATGGTTGGTTTTACGGTCGTTTAGATATTAAATACGATACTTTTGAAAAAGTCAAAAAGGGAGAAGATTTTAAAGTTTTGGAAATTAATGGAATAATTGCTGAACCGACACATATCTATGATCCGACGAGCGGCGCGACCTATTTTGATGCCCTAAAAGAGTTAAAAAAACACTGGAGTATTATTAATGATATTGCGCTTTCAAACCATAAGATTAATAAGGTTGAATATCCTAAATTAATGCCTTACTTAAAAGATATTGCGTGGCTCAGAACTTATTCTAAAAAATTAAAAAAGCTCAACAAATGATGTTGAGCCTTTTATATATTTAAAGTTACTTTTTAAGCTTCTTGTTTCTCACATCTAGGTGTTGAAGGGTTGTAACCAAAATCTGCGTCTGGTAATTCTATCCCTAACTTACAAATAACATATCCTATACTCGCAAAATGATGTATCGCATGACTATGTGCTTGAATCAATACTGAAGACAAGGTATACGTTGCAGTTACCATACCTAAACCCAAATCATCAGAAACCTCCACTTCTTGATTCAAATCAAGTGCCTTTAAATTTTGTAACTTTGCGATTGTATCCTCAAAATATAACAAACCAAACGCTATTTTTTGTTCGGCCAATTCATTTCTTTTACGAGCCGTTAAATCAATTTGTTTCGTCTCTAAACCACAAAAAATACAATCGAAAACATCCAATATATGGCGCATATGGCCTCCAATACTAGAATGGTAAGGCTCTACAGTTGTATCGCTATATTGAGTATCATTTATAGAGTTTAATAATCTAACGCCTCTGTTAAGATTATGCTCAATAGCTTCTATCATATTTTTTTCCTTAGAATTAAACGCTTAGTCGCAAATATAATAATTAATTTACGTCAACCTTATTAAACTTATTTCGGATATTAAAAAAACTATTAACAAAATATAATTCAAACCGTTTAAACCTTGTTATTTTTTTAAATCTTCTAAGCTATTTAAATCATTTATATGTTGTTTAATCCAATTCAAACACGTTTTAAAATTAATAAAGATATGTTCATTCGGAATAAAATCTGGTATAATATCAATACGTTCCATCATATAACGCGGCTGTTTTAACAAACCAACAAATAACACTTCAACATTTCTATTTTTGAGTTCTAACAGCATATCCTCCATGGCATATAAGCCAGATTGATCCATATATTGCATACGTCCTAATCTTAAAATAACGGTCCTAGCAGTACTGGGAATTTGTTCCGTTAACTGCTGAAAATCACTCGTATAACCAAAAAATAAAGGCCCTTTAATATGCTTTATAAATACTTCTTCTTTTAAAGCTTCAGGAAAATTTGATTCATCATCCCATGATTCTTCTCTTAAGGGTTTTACATCACTGTGCTCTGCAGTTAAATCGCCAATTTTTTTCATGAACATCAACGAAGCGATTACCAATCCAATACCAACAGCATAAATTAAATCCCAAAATGTAGACAGTATCAGTACAATCAACATTATCAATACTTCTGAACTCAATTTTAACGGACCCAATTTCATGTCTCTTGGTAAACTTGGTATTGCCCGTAAACCCTTATAATCCATTACGCCGATACCAACAGTAATTAAAATACCTGCCAAAACTGCCGCAGGAATTTTCGAAGCAATCGGACCCAGAGCTAATAGTATAATGAGTAACATAACCCCTGCTATCATTCCTGAAAGTTTTGTTTTCCCTCCAGCATTAATATTTACGACAGTTCTGATGGTGGCTCCTGCACCAGGAATCCCTCCAAAAATAGCTGCTATACTGTTACCAATACCTTGACCAACCAATTCTCTGTTCGGTTTATGTTTTGTTTTAGTCATATTATCTGCAACTACACTTGTCAGTAAAGAATCGATAGCTCCTAGCAAAGCCAAGGTTAATGCTGTAAAAATATACGGTGTAATACTCCCAAGATTAAATGTGGTGAAAATTTCTAATTTAGGCATGGGTATTCCAGTAGGGATCTCTTCAATTGGCCTATAATCTAATCCAAAACCAACAGCAATACCAGACATGACCACTAAAGCGACCAAAGTACTGGGTATCTTTGTTGTAATCCTCTTAAAACCAAAAACAATAATAATGGTACCTACGGCCAGTAATAGCTCCAAGGTGCTCGTATTTTTTAGCGCTCGAGGAATGATTTTCAATGCACCAAAGGCACCAGACGCAGATTTCGCCGCCAAAGTTTGTGATTCTTTCAAAATATTATCTTGAGAAATCTCGCTAGAGCGTTTGATCGTTTCTTTAAAATCTTCTAGTACTAAAATACCTTCACCAGCTTCATCTTTTAAAATATTCTCTAAAATAACTTCTTCAGCCTGAGGTTTGAACTTATTTACAAAATCAACATCCTCTTTCGGGTAATATCCTAGTGACGGCAAAATTTGTGTGATAATTATAATAAGTCCTATTGCGGTCATAAAACCTGAAACTACCGGATACGGGATATAGCGTATATATTTTCCTAAACCTATTAAACCTAAACCAATTTGAAACAATCCTGCTAACAAAAAAACAGTCAAAATAGCCGGCAATGCCTTATTAACATCCCCGTCATTGGCGGCAATTATCCCCGCAACCACTACCATACTTACGGCGGTCATAGGTGCAGTTGGCCCAGAAATCTGTGTACTAGTCCCACCAAATAAGGCTGCAAAAAAACTAATAAGAATCGCACCATAAAGTCCGGCGCTCGGCCCTAAGCCAGAAGAAACACCAAATGCCAGGGCCAATGGTAGGGCAACAATACCTGCTGTTATTCCACCAAAAGCATCTCCCTTAATATTTGAAAATAATTTCTTCATTTAAATTTATTTTTACCTGTCGAAGGTAGTATATATTAAATAAAAAAAAGTCAATACTCAAAGTATTGACTTCAATTCATTTTTCACTAAAATTAAAAGGTAATAAACGTAACTATATTTAATTGATCTCTGCTTGAAGTCTCAAAAAACTGATTCATATAACCCAGTTCAAATCGTACGTTTTTATTGACGTGATAGCCCAAACCACCATACAATCTATTACGATCGAAAATACTGGTTTTTGTATTTAAAAAGATCTCATTATAAGCTGAAAAGTAGTATGTATTATCTACACTTTCTTTGTTACTAAACGGTATTTGCAAGCTCAAAAAATAGCGAAAACGCAATTTAAAATCATCTTCTACAAAACGCTGCTCAAATCTATATCTGTGATTCAATTTTACCTTACCAATAGTTTGTTTTGTTGTGAATTGTTGAAAAATTCGGTGTTCATTGACTGTAACCTTATCGTTTGTCTGATCAACATAATTTTCTGATAAAATATATCCATAACCCAATAATAGATTATTGTTATTTTCGGTAAGATTGTAACCGACCCCAGTTCGTAACAATAACTGTTCTAAATCGCCAATTGCATTATAGTTTCTGTACTGTATTTCATTATGAATATTCCATTTAGAATTCAGTTTTTTATTACCAATATACAAGAACCAATTACCCAAATTACTTTCTTGGCTCTGCATAGAAAGTGGTACTACTAATAATACAATGATAACTACGATTGCAACACGTATATTGATATTACTTTTCACCATTAATAAACTATTTATTCGTAAAAAGTAACAGCACCAGAATGTATATCATACATACCCCCCACTATCATAATCTCATCATTTTGTTGCATTTCTGCTAAGACATCACTTTCTTGTAAAATTCTGTCTATTGTAAGAAGTACATTTTTTTCGGAAACATTATTTACAAATTCAATATTTGCTGAATTTCTTAAACTCTGATCTTCTGGTAATGTAACCGCATTCACAGCAGGCTTTATTTTTCTAAGCATAGCCGTTAAGTTGCCTAGTTTAGCATCGTCACACGCTCCTTTCACAGCACCACAACTAGTATGACCCAATACTAAAATAACTTTTGTACCTGCCAATTTACAAGCGAATTCCATACTTCCTAAAATATCTTCATTCACGAAATTACCAGCCACACGTGCGCTGAAAATATCCCCAATTCCTTGATCAAATATTAATTCTGAAGACACTCTTGAGTCTATGCAGCTCAAGATCGTAGCAAAAGGATATTGACCTGTACTAGTATCTTTAACCTGTTGTAATAAATTTCTTTCCGCTTTTAAATTCTGTTGAAATCTAGTATTTCCGTCTTTTAGCGCCTGTACTGCACTAACTGGGGTCATTCCCGCTTGTGTTTCTTTTGTATGTGCTTTCATTTAATTATTGTTTTTTCTTTTAAATTTTAATTACACTGTTTTAGGCCTCAACTTAAAGAACTCGATATAACTAGGTGGGTTTTCGACAACGCCTCTTTCTGAGATTAATTTAATTGTAATATTTCGTTCTTTTGCCTTAAAAGCAAAATCTTCTAGAATTTCGATGATGTCATTATCAAGATATCTTGTTTTTCGTACGTCTAGCTCTAAATGAGAATTTACTGGTAATTGGTCTAATTCTTTTAAGATTGCACCCTTATTAAAAAATGTTACTTCTTCAGCGAATGTCATTTTTATTTTTCCATCATCAACATCTTCACCTTCTTTATGCAAAAAATGAGAGTTTTGATAACTCTTGATCAAAATCACTACAATACCAACAGCTAATCCTAAACCAATACCATATAATAGATCAATAAATACAATACCTACAACCGTCACTGTAAATGGTACAAATTGCTTCCACCCTAAATTGTACATTTTTTTGAACAGAGCGGGCTTTGCCAATTTATAACCTACGATCAATAATATCGCGGCTAATACAGATAGTGGAATCATATTCAATAACCTCGGTATAAGTATGACCGAAATCAATAGAAAGAATCCATGAATAATTGCTGACATTTTTGATCTACCACCAGATTGTATATTCGCCGAACTTCGTACAATTACTTGTGTAATTGGTAAGCCTCCAATCATTCCAGAAAGGATATTACCTGTACCTTGTGCCAATAATTCTCTGTTGGTTGGTGTTACATTCTTATGCGGATCTAATTTATCTGTAGCTTCAACACATAATAAAGTTTCTAAACTCGCTACTAAAGCGATGGTAAATGCTATGATCCAAACATCAGGACTGGTAATAACACTAAAATTAGGGAAACTAAATTGCCCTACAAAAGAAGCCACATCTTCTGGAATCGGAACTGTTACTAAATGCGAATTAGCGATACCGAAGACCTCATTTGATTTTGTTACTACATAAAATAAAATACCAACAACAACAGCTACTAAAGGACCTTGTATCAATTGAAATATTTTGCCTTTTTTCGACAACACTTTATCCCATAACAATAAAATACCCAAACCAATAAGACCAATTAAAGCAGATCCTGGTTGAATATAATTCATAGATTTAAAAATTTCTGAGAAGGTATTTTCACCGTCTACCTGAAAAAAAGAAAAATCACCTTCAGGGTCAGCGTCATATCCAAAGAAATGAGGAATTTGTTTTAAAATGATGATAATACCAATACCCGTTAGCATCCCTTTAATAACAGATGATGGAAAATAATAACCAATAATACCTGCTCTTAAGATTCCAAAAATCAGCTGAATAACTCCACCAAGCACTACAGCTACCAAGAAGTTTTCATAGCCTCCTAAAGTACCAATGGCCGTCAATACTATAGCCGCCAAACCAGCAGCTGGGCCACTCACTCCAATTTTAGAGCCACTCAGCGCACCAACTACGATTCCGCCAATAATTCCCGCAATAACACCCGAAAAAAGTGGTGCACCACTAGCTAATGCAATACCTAAACACAGAGGTAAGGCAACAAAAAATACGACTATACTCGCTGGTAAGTCATTCTTAATAGTTTTAAACATAACATAAATTATTTGAGTTTCTAATTTTTCAAGTAGTAGAAAGTTTATAGTATACACAACCAACCTATATGGCCAGAAATAAAAACGTATTTATATATGGTGTTGTTCCGGAGGAGGTGACAACAAATTTAAATAAGGTCGAGCGTAATTTTTAAGATTAAAACTAGTTAAATCTGAAAACTCTAGCCCGTAATACGAGAGCTTTGTTGGACTAACATGTACTATTTTTGCTTCAGAATCATTCGAAGATTCTTTCTCTTTACTCTCTTCTTCATTAACATCAATCAAAAATGAGATATCTGCATTTGAATCAACCAATGATATAATTGTAGGCATTGAAGCCGACATTATAAAAATGCTCAACAAAAATAAGGTGATACCTTTTTTTAACATGATTAATTGGATTATCTCAATAATTACAAATATAATATTTTCGGTTCATCAAACTGTTAAAAAAGGAATAAAATTCTTTATGCCAAAAATGAAACTTATTGTTTTAAATATCTAATTATCAAATACTTAAAATTAAAATAAATTTTTGGCACGCTCTTTGAAATTCTAGATAATAAGTGAAAGCCGAAAAACTTATAGAGTAGGCATAATCCTTAAAACCATATATTATGAAAAAAGGACTACTATTATTTTTAGGTATACTCATGATGGTTTCTACTGTTGAAGCCTCAGACGGAGTACAAACAATCAGTAAAAAGGATTATCACAATCGCTATGGCAACAAATCAATTGAATTCATGGAAAATGGAGTCAAATTTTATGTCTATCCTAACGGGAAATTTGATTTCAATTCAAATACGCGATCTCGATTTACAACCCAATATGTTTACAGAAACGGTAGAAGATATAGGACAAGAGTTCCGTTTGCTCGTACAAGAATTTCAAGAGATTTTTTAGGACGAATAAAACGCATTGGCAATACCGCCATCTTTTATAATAGATTCGGTAAAATAGCGAGAGTTGGTTCTATAGGTATTGATTATAGACATCGAAGAATGACTAGCGTCGGTGGGTTACAAATTACATACGACCGTTTTGGTAAAACACAATACTTCGGTCAGGTAAAAAACAGATATAACCATGGCTACAGAACACGTCATTCTTTAAGATCAATTTTTGACTACAATGACGATTTCTTTTACAATGATCGTTTTTATACTGACTATGAAGATTATGGAGAAGATGATGATTTTTACTACTATAAATCTAAAAAAGGAAAGAAAAGAAACAAAAAAGGTGAGGTCATTAAGCGAAAAAAGCAAAAAGAAGAACCTATACAAGAGAGAAAAAGGAGAAAGTAGATGAAGAAAAAATCTCGTTTCTGCGAACGGGATTTTTTATTTTATATACTTATTTAAAACCTCTTGAATATCGCTCGAAATTCGTAATTTAATTACCACCAAACTGTATACAATAGATACGATTGCTGTCTTTAATATAATATTGACAATTGGGTGAAATGAAAAATTCCAAAAATAAAAACTAAAAAATAATGCAACGATTAATAGTAGAACAATGAGTGTACTTTTTGTAAATGGTTGCATATTCATTTTCTGATGGATGTAGACTATCTTCACAGTGCTAAATATCAGTACTACGATTAATGTTGCCAAAGCGGCACCGTTAATCCCTAATTTTTCTATCAAGACCTTATTCAATATGATGACGCTTGCTGCCATTGCCACAGAAAAATAAAAAAACATTTTATAATATTTTGAATTTACTAAGATCGCACCATTTGTACCTAATGCCAACTTATACAATTCTGCGATAGAAATGAGTAGCACGATGAAAACAGCTACTGAATACTGAGGTTTATCGATAATAAGATATAAATCTTGTACGTTTAAGTTGATTAGTAAAAACAACAGACCGCCAGCAATCAATAAATTGATAGAGCTTTTTTTGTACAAACTTTCAACCTCATCTAAATTATTAGCATTGAGTTCTTTTGCCGTGATAGGGTTGATAATTTGTTGCATCGCCCTTGATGGAATGGCAACAACTGAAGCGATATATATACCTACTGCGTAATAAGCAACTTGCGCTATTTGCTCTATCTGAGGAATCATAAATTTATCGATTTCTAATAAAATAGTTGCCGCTGAGCCAGCTAAAATTATGTAGAATGAATACGAAATGATTTCTCTAAAATTAGACGGTAATTTAAAAATTATTTTTGGTGTATAAACCGAGAAAGCATATACCGCCATCAGTAACATGCGCACAAAATATACAATTGCAATAGCATAAATAAATTGCTCATTGGATAAAAACCCGTAGTACACAGCGACCAATAAAAAAGTGGTTGAAATTCTCGCAAATACTTCTTTGATTACATTGCCAAAAACAGACTGCATTCTAATTTTACTCCATGCATAAAACACCTCAAAATAACCCATGAATATAGCTACTAAAAAAATGAGATAAGAGTATGGTTCAATGATGGCATTTTCGGCCGAAATCCACAAGGCAATTTTTTCATAAAAGAGCATCCCTATCAAACCTAATGGAATCATGACAAACAGGGGTACCAATAATGTAGAAGTCAAAAACTGATCCTGCTCTAACTTTGTTTTATAACTACTAAAAAATTTGATCACCGTATGCTGCATCCCAAAGACTAACAGGGGCAACATAATATTGGCACTAGACAATAAAAAAGTAATAAGTCCGTAATAATCCTCTTCTAAAAAATTGGTATATAAGAACAGTACATTGACGCCTCCAATACCAAAGCCGAGAAATAATACCAGTGTATTTTTAAAAGATTGATTTAAAACAATACCCATAAACTATTGATGCTTTTGTACAATCAATTTCTTCGTTAAATAATTAAATCGAATATACAACATAATTGCCGATGCTGTTAAGCCGGCCAATAAGCCTACCCAAATACCAACACTGCCATACATGCCTTCTTTTCCTAAAAAATAACTCACAGGAAAACCAATTATCCAATATGCAATGAACGTAATTAAAGTGGGTATTTTTACGTCTTGCATTCCGCGTAAAGCGCCTAAAACCACCACCTGGATACCATCAGATATTTGAAAAACAGCAGCAACTAGTAATAATTGAGCTGCTATGGCAATTACCTCTTTATTATCGATTAAATTCACTACATCGTTTTCATCAACATAAACTCTAGGCAATTGTGTATTAAAAAGATAAAAAACAGCTGCAAAAATGATATCTAATAAGGTAACTAATAAAAATATTGAAATTGCAATTCTTCTCAATTCCTTGAAATTTCTCGATCCCTTTTGATTACCAACTCGAATCATTGCTGTTACGCTTAGCCCTATGGCAATCATAAAAGTCATCGACGATAAATTCAATGCTATTTGATTTGCCGCTTGTGGATTTTTTCCAAGAACACCAGATAACCATATGGCTGCCGTAAAAATAGCAACTTCAAAAAACATCTGTAATGCT
>RCNB010003318.1_pt1 | contig 12626 bp, 6 predicted proteins | sample 2041321 | NCBI WGS metagenome assembly RCNB01 (sample SAMN09708232, study PRJNA481090) | Marine sediment metagenome, whole genome shotgun sequencing project. | reverse complement strand
CAACGACGACTCCTATAATTGGAAGAAAAATCGAAAAGAATAATAGGAAAGGAGGAATTTGATCACCCGGACCAGGTGGTGTAGATTGTTGTTGTACTGTAACGAAATGTCGGGTAACAATATTCTTTCCTAAACTGTTTGGTAGTCGGATTGATATAAATGTTTGACCTATCCACTGAGGAAGTGGGTGTATAACGGAAAAATCTCCGTTTGAATCTGTTTGAACATTATCTACGAAAGTTCCATTAAAAAAAATATTGATAAATCTATTATTAATCGCTAAAGAGGGATCTGTTTTAGAGATCACCTGGCCCGAAATTCGTAAACTACTGTTAGCTCTTATTGTTGAAGGAAGGTCCCAAATGCACGAAATATTCGAAAAAAGCTTGGTGGTCGTAAATAGTGTTTCGGAGTATCCAACTTCCGGTGGCGAAGCATATCTAAGATTTAAATCTAAAGTAGTGATTCCAATATCAGGAATATATATCGGTTGAATTAAACCTAACCCATCTGTGGAGACGAAATTAGTATCGACAATAACAGCACCATCAATCCAATCATAAGTTATTAATGATGATGGAATCCCTGTTCCATCATAATATCTTAAATAATCGTCAGCATCAAAATCAAAAAATTCTCCTATTAGTTTAGCAGAGGAAGGAGTATTAACATCAAAATAAGAAGTAGTATTAACATATATTATATAATGAGTGCGATATTCAACACTATCAGGAGTAGAATCAATCACAGTTGCTTCTATTTTATGTGATGAGTAAATATAAAGAGAAGGATCAATAATGTAATCAATTTGAAAATAACCGTTCAAATCTGTAACATCGCTAAAACTGGAATATACGACGTCATCAACTTCAATAGCAACAGTATAGCCAGGTTTTCCCTCTCCACCAGGAGGAATCCTATTAAAAAGTCTCCCTTGTACGCTAATTAAGGTATCGTGAGTAAAGCGAGAATTATTGATTCCTACTGGGTTAATTAGATCTAATGTTGCCCAAATACCTGAACTTTTAATGTCTTGATCTTTGTGGTGAGTAGTTTGATAATCTGATGTATAGAGATTTATCATACCTGGAAAAAAGAGGAAGATACAAATTAATATGAGAATTTTGTAACCTATTTTTTTATTTGGTTTTAAAAAATTTCCTATTCTCATAATCATCATCTATAGCGCTAAATTTTCTTAATTTAAGGCTCCCTATATAATTCTATTTCAGAATATTCTACATAATAATAATCAGGAGCACTGAAATTTTCTTCTGGGTAAAATGTAACCCAAACTTCGGTATTATCAGGCCAACTACCAATAAGTAACGTAATGTTGAAGAACCCACTAATATCGGTAAACCCAATGGCTGTTGCTAGCACATTCCCAATACTGTCTCTTATAGTAACATTTACTTCCATACCAACCATGGCAGTTCCATTATCCCAATTTAAGAATCCGTAGACATATAAATCATCACCATCATAAAATTGATCTTTAACAACTTTAGTATCGTAGTTTCCATTAATATTAGTGCCAGCTGTAATATTGATTGGGATTATCATACTTATTTCAGTTTCCATATAATTACTTAATGAAATTCCAAAATCGTTAATGTTCCCTGTTAAATAAATGAAGATATAATAACTGCCCTGAGGACAATTTAAAAATATGCCGCTGTTATCGTATAAGTAATTTCCTCCATAAATGGTTCTAAACTGAGGTCCATTTAAGTTTAAATACCCTGAAACATCTCCTAGTGTAGTATCCCATAAAATAAGCCCAATCTCCAAACCGTTTAGATTTGTACCATTCTGTTGAAGAACTCCGTTTACAGAAAACTGATCAAAATTTCTTTGTACGACGCTTTTGTCAGCGTTAACAGAAATACTAATAGTTTCATTTATAACTATGTATGTTGTGTTAAATGAACTAAATGTATGATAATTTACTCGAAACCTGAGCAAACCGGCATGCAAATCGTTCGTAGAAAGATTAAATTGAACGAAACCAGGTGAGGAACTTGGAAAAGTGTGTGAATCTAAAAGCATGTTGGTATAATCGTCATATATGTACACAGTTCTAGAATCAAATGGTTGGGCATGAACTAGTTGTACTTGAATGTGAATAATTTCACCAAAATTGTATGTTTCCGGGGGATTTCCATCGTCAAAAAATGGTAGAGTTGGATTACCTTCCACTGATAATAATATATCAAGGTTTTCAGGATCATATACTTGTAGATCTAAAAATCCATTATCCGTGGAGGTGAAATTACTAAATCCACCGAGGAAATAATTATGTTCATTATTTTGAATAAAAGGCAAAGAGTACATAAACCATCCATCAAATCTTATTTCTAAAGTATAATTTTTCTCTGGAGTTGAACTTATAACTGAATATGTTAAATCAAATTCACCACTTTCGTCTAGCCGCAAGAATCCGTTCTCTAATGAAAGATAACTAGTATAATCAGTAAAAAACTGATCATACATATATACAAAAATTCTAGCATATTTTATTGGTGAACCATTCGTGGAGTCATTAACATAACCATGCAAATTAAAATTTCTATCAGATAAACCAGTCCTTGCAATAATGTTAGGAGTAGGGCCGTTTTCAAGATTTAAAGTTATTGGTGCATTATGAATATAATAAGAATAATTATAATTGGACCCCCATTTTGCATATATTTGGTGAGGTCCTGCAACAGTAAAGAAATCGTTATAATACATTAGACTCGTATAACCGTTTATTGTTTGAGCTGAACCTATTAATATATCTTGAGTTATATCGTAAAAATCAATCCACTCTCCATCTCCAATAGGAATTCCGCCCCATTCAAGATATACGCTTAAATTTACATATCCATTCCTATAAATTGTAGGTTGGTTATAATTGTCAGAGGTAGTTCCATCTATCCAGAAGTTAAAGGTTAAATACCATTAGTTCATTCGTAAATGTCGAGGATGTATTAATGTACGGTAAATTGAAAAAGGCAGGATACATAGGATGACCCATACGATCAATTGTTCCGTTAAAATCAAGTCTTAGTGTATAATTACCTGTTGGAGTATTAGATGCAACCTCAAACCATACATTAAAATATCCATTAAAATCTGTCCAAATCGTACTGCTTGGTATCAGATATGGAGAATAATCCATTCCGCCTCTTAGCAATTTCAAAGTTACCATTGAATTCCTGAGTGCTCTACCAGAAGTACGATCCAGAAGTTCTCCTTCTATATTAAAAAATGTGTTGCTGGCACCAGTCGCTGTACGATTAATTTCTCGAGGATTTGGTCCTGAAAATATATTTATTATTGGTTCTTCATTTAATATAAAATAGGAATGATTTTCTTCAATCCCTATCTTAGCATATAATAAATTTGGTCCAGTTGTCATTAGGTTATTAACAAAATAATTATATGTAGCTATTCCATTAGCATCCGTAGTATTCGCACCTATTTGAATACCACTCCAAAAATCGAAAAATTGGACATTTTGATTTGGTAGAGGATAATTTGTTTCGTTTACTACCTTTGCTTTTAAGATTAAATTAGTATATCTATTCACTACAGGGGAATTCGGGATATTTGAGGGGATGTCATTAATATAAAACCACACTTTTTTGATGATACCCTTTGTTACATTTAATTCCATTTTATTACTTGAATCATTAACAAAACCTAACGCTAAAGGATTAAAATACCAACTTCCATTCGTATCTACCCTTAAATCGTATTGACCAACAGACACTGAAGGATCAACATTGATATTAATATCAAAATAACCATAAGGGTCAGCATTAAAATAACTTACATCAAATGGTGGGGTACCCACTCTATTATTTGTGTCCTTTTGAAGTAATACCACCTCCAAGGTCGTCCCACCTATATTTGTATTAGCAATAGGATCGTATACATAACCTTGAATGTTTGTAGAAGTATCAACTGAGATATTAACTTCTTGAGGATTAATATTCTGGAGATTTACCTGAATATCTCCATATACTGTGTATGTAGTCGTATCGTTGACATCAGGATTAAATTGAGCAAAAATGTAATGTGGTCCGACGACTTGTAAATCATCAATATCTACTATGATTGAAGCGTTACCACTTAGATTTGTATCGGATTGGTCTAGAGTCTGTAAAGAGGTTAAATCATAAAAAGAAATCGTCGCACCCTCGACAGGAGCGCCGTCAAGTGTTAATGAAGCTGTGAGATCTGCGGTAGTTCCTCTAAATCCTGCTGTAAAGTTTGAATTTAAGGTGAGAGAGTAATTGGCTAAGCTAGGAGGAACACTTCCGTAATTATCGTAATAAACATCCATTTGGATCCAAATGCCCTCACCGCTTATATCCGTTGGGACGTATATTTCCGCCCAATTATACATATTTTTATATTTTATAGCAACTGCATTTCTGCCTTCAAAATTGTCAAATTGCTCTTCGGCTAAAAAACTATTGAATCCATCAACAAAACGGCTTGCTATGCCAAAGGCTCTTGCAAAAGCACAAAAAGCTGATGTGAAATCAGACCAATAGCCAATTCCTTCTTCGAGAAACCATTCCACTTGATCATATCCGTCTGGAGCTGGATTGTATTGACTTGGGTCGGAAATTCTTATAAAATTATATTGCAGATAATTTCTAATTTTATCAGCAACGATAAAAGTGTTATCAGAACTTAATATTGTCGCATTTATTTGATCGTAATGGTAAGCAAAATCATCGTTATTGCTTATGTAAACATTTATTGTATCCCCTTTTAATTGTAAATATTTACTTTTTAGAGGAATAGGCGTATATAAAGGTTCTATTGCCACTGCGTCTATCTCTGAACTAGTTGGTAAATTTAACCCAAACAATTCGTATGTCATATTTACATCCTCTTCTACGCTAAAGTCAATATCGAGGGTTGTACAATTAAATTCGTCTTTAAATAAATTAGGTATTCCTTGCATATTGTTTGCTTGAATGCTATTTTCCATAATAAAAGGTGTATGAAATAGACTGGGTATAACCATAGAATTTATCCCAATACTGGGAGTAAGTGGTATTTTTAAAGAAAGGAGATCCTTATCCCAATGTTGGGAAAAATAATCTCCATAAGTGTAATAAGAATAAGGGGCTGTAGCAGCAGAGGAGTGCCATCCATCTCCCGTATATTCGTCAAAACTTTCATATTTCCAGAATTTCGTTAAAATCTCATTGTAATCATCGTAGTCATATATTCTAAATACTTCAACTTCAGAGAACATAAGAGCTGCAAGGGCTTGTCCATAATCGCTCAAATCCAAATCGTCAATATCACCATCGAACATATCAGATAGAGAATCTAAGATATCAGATAATTGGTCTGTTGTTAAATTGAGATCAGAAAATAAATCTTGAAAATCGGATATATTATAGGGGAAAGGGACTTCTGTAGGTATGCCCTCTTCTTCTTCTGCTTCAGATAATTGGTCACTTGGAAATGGTCTTTGAGTATCCCAAAGTAAACTAAAGAAAACTGTTGAAAAAGCAAACGCAAACACCAATAGTATTGCTGTAAGAATGATCTTAATCACTCTCTTTTTGTTTATTGCAGTAACTAATAGATCTTCACGAAATTCTGACATTTCTACTCTATTGTACCCTTAACTTTTCCTTCCTAAGTTTGCAATATTAATTAAAATTATAGTATAAATAATTTTCCTAATAATTCTGATTCATATGAAATATTGCATAAAATGAATAGAATAAGTAGAAAATGATGTAGTTTTTCCAATAAAAAAAGTCAAAAAAAGGGGGGTCAATAAAAAAAACTAAAATTCAAAACCACATTTCGTGCAGATACTCTTCTTAGCATATTGTGGTTTAGGAATATAACTTAATATTTTTGATTTATCTTCGACTTCCTTAATAGCAAATCCTGTCGCTCCGCAATTTGGGCAAATTCGTCTTCCTGAACCGAATCCAGCATCGTTGCTAGGTGTAGCTGTTGAGGGGGTAGAAGTTGTTGGAATGGTAGGACTACTCCCAAATGTAGGACTTTGTGAGGTTATTCCTTGAGCTAAACTTGAAGGCATAACTGCTTTTGGTTCTTTCAATTCTTGAATTCGTCTCTCTTTGTAGGCTAATTCTTCTTGTAATTTGCTAATTTGAGCTTGCATTGGTCCAATTTGTTGTTGAAGGTTCATATTTTCTTGTTGAACTTGTTGTAGTTGATTTTGTAATTGGGGTAATTGTGCTAGTAGTTGAGCTTTCTCATTATTAATTTGAGTAATTTGATTTTGGAACCCTTCAATAGTTGTCTGAAGACTGTTGATTTGACTATTCATTTGAGCTAGTTGGTTATCTTTGCCTAAAAGTTGTGAATTTAAATTTGCACATTGAGCATTTGCTTCATTTATCTGATTCTGTAATTGCCCGATGACATTATCTTTTTCTTGGGCTTGAGATATAACAGCGTTATATTCTGCTTGCGAGGGACCACTTGGGATAGTAGTTTCGGGCTGATATACTGGAGGTTCAAAAGAATTGGTTAGCGGAGGCGGCATTGAAGGCGGTGGCATTGAAGGCGGTGGTGTGGAGGGAGGCATTGAAGGTGGTGGCATCGAAGGTGGTGGACCACGAGGTTTGTATTCTTCTTCCTCATCTTTTTCATATTCATCCGACATAATAATCTTCTCTTATGTTTATGCTTAATAATATCAATAATTGTAACTTTAATAGTGAATTTAGTTTATAAACTATAGCACAAATGGGCGATATCTTAAAGTTCTTTTATAAAAATTAAAAGCAATCCCAATGAGGGGTAAGATGTTCTTTTAATTTTGGGATAACTTTGTTGCTTACATAATTTAAAACATCAATATTAGATTCTCTAGCATTTTCTTCTATTAGTTCATTCTCGTTGTCATCGAGAACTTGCAGGCAATTATATACAGCTTTAGCTTGTTTATCAATTTCGTATCCTCCTTCTAAAGTTATAATAATTCGATCATTAGCATATTCTCCAGCTATTTCTTTGATCTTCTTCAAATAATTTGCAGGTCCCTGATATGTCCAACCCATATTAGTAAGTCTGTCTGTCCAGTGAGTGTCAAATCCGGCAGATATTAGGAAAAATTCTGGTTTAAATTCCTGGCAGATAGGAGCTATTATTTCATTAAAAAATATTATATTAACATCGTCAGAAGCTCTTGGAGGCATTGGAAAATTAATTATTTTTCCTTGACCCCCCCCGTTTCCAATATCATTAGTAAACCCAGTTCCTGGATAAAGTGTCCTACCGTCCTGATGTGAATCAAAAAAGACTACTTCACCGTTTTTGGAGCCATTATAGAAAATATCCGAAGTCCCATTTCCCGCATGGCAATCCCAATCTATTATTGCCACTCTTTTTAGTCCTTTTTCTTTAAGAAGATATTCAGCAGCAATCGCTACATTGTTAAAAATACAAAAACCTGAACATTTATAAGAGTTTGAATGATGACCAGGGGGTCTTACCGAAGCAAAAGCGTTTTTAACCTTTCCAGCAATAATTTCATCAATACCATTTAGATTTCCACCAACGCTATAAAGAGATGCTTCATACGTCTTAGCTGATACGGATGTGTCCATATCAAGCTGCTGAATATGACCTGTAATTTGAGATTTTTCACTAACTTCTTTTACTTCGTTAATTAAACTCTCTTGGTGAACGTATTTGATTTGATCTTTAGTAGCTTTTCTAGGTCGAATTAACTTAAAGTCTGGATTTTCTAATACTTTTTTCTCACTTAAGAAATCCATAATTCCAATAAGTCTTTCATGGCTCTCGACATGTGTGCCAATACGGTGGCTAAGATATATATCATCATATATTACTCCAGTAGTCATTTTAATCAATTGAATGTTTTTTAAAACTATTGAATAATGATTTTTCGTTATTCTTTAAAAAAGTTACCATTTATTTAGTTGACAGAACATTCAAGTCTTTAGGTGAATAAAAACGTGTTTTTTAGTTTGGATTTAACATATTTACTATTTTTATGTTTTTATTTTTAGGAGTGCTAAAAATATATATAGGGAAAAAATAAGTTGTATATGTAGAATGGTTTATCGTATTAAAGTCATTATAATAGGAGAAGCAGGAGTAGGCAAGACTTCGTTAGTAAAAAAATTTGTATCTGGTCATTTTACTCGAGATTATCGAACATCAATAGGTGCAAATTTATTTGTTAAGGAATTAAACTTAGACTCAGACATTAACGTCTCAATTCAAATTTGGGACATTGCTGGTCAAGAAAGATGGAAAAAAATGAGACATTTGTATTATAGAGGCGCTCACGGTGCTTTGATTGTCGGAGATTCCACGAGAAGAAATACATTTGAACAATTAAAAGAGTTTTGGAATCAAGATATCAAAAAATATTGTGGAGATATTCCTAAGATTTTAGTTGTAAATAAGGCAGATTTGAATCCCATTATATCTAATAATGATGTCGAAAAATTAGCTCATCTTATTGACATAAAAACAATAATTTTTACATCTGCCAAAAATGGTCAAAATGTTGAAAAAGCATTTCATCAAATTGCCGAAGAAATTGTTACATCCAAAGGATAAAATAAATTTGTTAAATTACATTCTAAGCGTTATACTTCAATAACGAGTTTTATAAATTCTCTTTGACCAAGATCAAGATATTTCTCAAAAGCTTGTTGAATATCTTGAATAGGTATAATTTGAGAGATATATTTATTTGCATTTATTTTATCTTGAGAAAAAAAGTCTATAGCACAAAAAATATCATCGCGATCGTGACCTAAAACACCCTTAATGGTAACCTCCTTAGAATTCAATAGAAACATAGGAAATGAAATTTTCCCTTTAAAAACACCCTCTAAGATAACAGCTCCTCCTTTTTTTATTAAATCTATTGCCATTAGAATTGACTTTTGATTTCCAGCGCAATCAAAAATGTATGTTGGTTTTCCATTTCTTTTTAAAAACTTTTTAATTTTTGCTGGATTTGGGGGAAAGGATTCTGTTGCCCCAAATTCTTTTGCTTTTTCTCTTAAAAATGCTTGTGGCTCAATAGCGATGATATAATTAGGGTTTTTTTCTTTCAATAAATAACTTAAAAAACATAATCCAATATTTCCCGCTCCAATTATGATTATATTTTGGTTTTTAGTAATATTAGATAATTTAACTGCTCTACAAACATTAGCAAATGACTCAATCATTACTGCTTCTTTAGTTGAAACAGATTTAGGTATTTGGAATACATATTTTCTTGGAACTTTTACGAATTCAGCAAATCCTCCATCTTTAAAAATCCCCATACCATCTAATTGTCCTTGAGCGATATCTAACGCTACATTTATTCCACAAACTTTATCTCCAGGCTTTATATCAGTAATATTAGAGCCGATTTCTACAACTTCCCCCGTAAATTCATGACCCATTATTAAAGGTACCTGATACATCTTGAGCTTATAATTCGTTATATCACTTCCGCAAATTCCACAATAATGCGTTTTTACGATTACATCTTCATCTCCTGGAGATGGTTTTGGATAATCCTCTTTATAATCAATTCTTTTTATATCAATAAATACAGCCGCTTTCATGATATCCTTTCTAAACATCTATTTTTGGTGATAAAATCAATAGAATTAAATTAATCTCTCAATTTAAAAGTTTTAACTTAATCTTTTAATAATGTATCTGCGGTGGTAAATAAGGGTAATTCTTTTTTTTTTTTGGTCTTTTTTTCGTTAAATCTTCTTCTGGACTTAATGGATTAAAATTGTAATGGTTATGAATTTTTTTTTTGTAAATATTTGGATTTAATTCTGCTATGAACTGAGATGTGTTTAATTCTCTTTGACCTTTGAAAACTTTGATACTTTTAGGAGATATTAAAAATAATCTGTCCTTCGCTCTGGTAATACCTACATAGAGCACTCTCCGTTCTTCCTCATACGCTGGAGAATTAATCTTAACCTTGTTCGATGGAAATAAACTATCGGATAACATTGGAATGAATACAACTTTCCATTCCAATCCTTTTGCTCTATGAATTGTGGAAAGTGTCATTGATGATTGGTTGGCTATAGATGATAAACCCACTTTTTTAGATTCAAAAGTTGATTTGTTTAGCGTTATGGAATCTAAAAAATTAGGAATAGAATCAAAATTTTGGGAATATATACTTATTTGTTTTAGATCTTCTAAGCGATCTTGCCAGTTATCATATTGAATTTTTAAGTATTTTCTTAATTGATTAATTAATTTATTAATAATTTCATTAGGTTTGTTATACCTAATTGATATAAAAAATTTCTTCAAATAATCACAAATTTCATCTCTTACAAGCTTGGGAATTTTCAGTTTATTTAATATATTAAACAGATTGTTATCGACAGCTAAATTTTCTATGGGTTTGTTTCTAGTTGATATCATATCGAAAATTTTAGAGGAAGTCTTTTTTCCAATGCCTTGAAACAAAGTGAGTATTCTTGACCAAGAAATCTCATCTTGCGGATTTTGAATAATACGTAAATGTGCTAGTAAATCTTTAACATGAGCTCTTTCAAAGAAGGATACACCTGAATGAACAACATAGGGGATTTTACATTTTTGTAATTCCAATTCTATTCTTAATGAGTGATAGCCAGCGCGGTACAGAACAGCAATATCATCTAAACCATACTCTTCGAATTTCAATTGATTTACCATACTAACTATAAATTCTGCTTGGTATTCATCTGACTCAGTTGAAACATGGACAGGTTTCATTCCATTTTTACGCGTAGTATGCATCTCTTTCTTATATTGAGATAAGTTATGCTTTATTGACTCATTAGCTAAATCTAAGATTTCAGGAACACTACGGTAGTTGTATGTTATAGCATATCTTTTGCAATCTTTATATTTTTTCTCAAAATTCAATATATTCTGAAAATTAGCGCCTCGAAATGCATAAATACTCTGTGCATCATCACCAACAGCCATTACATTATGTTCTGGATTTTGCTGTACAATTTTATAAATAATCTCATCTTGGATATAGTTAGTATCTTGATACTCATCAACCAAAACATATTTGATTTTCTTAGCTATTAATTTTGCAATAAATCTTTCATCTAATAGCCTATTCCAGAACACTAATAAATCGTCGAAATCCACTAAGTTATTTTCTGCTTTTTTTTTATTATAAATTCTTATTACATCTCGTAATTTCGCAAAGACAGCCTCGCTATCAAAACTTTTATATTTCCATTTAATTACTTCGCGAATTGTCTTATTACAGTTGATAGAAAATGATAAAATAGCTTTAGCCATTGCGGATGTAGCAAATTTCTCTTCGAGCTCTTTTGTATCTGCTTTATCAATTGATAACTTCATTAATCCTTTCGCATCAGTTTCGTCCATAATTGTATAATTAGGTTTTAATCCAAGTGTTTCTGCATACATCCTCAAAAACCGGCTAGCAATTGAGTGGAACGTACCCGCCCATATACCCTTTGGTTTTTTTCCAAGTAAAATTTCTACTCTTTTGAACATTTCTTTAGCGGCTTTATTTGTGAAAGTAACAAGCATTATTTCACTTGGTTTTACTCCTGATACTAAAAGTTTAGCAACAGAATAAACGATAGTCCTCGTTTTCCCAGAACCAGCTCCTGCAATGACCAACATGGGCCCTTGAATGTTATTCACGATTTCGAGTTGTTCTTCGTTTAAATCTGTTTTAAAATCAACTTGATTGTATTCCTTGGTTATTTCTGGTACATCTCCATCGTCTAAGGTTTCAACAAATGCCTCATCGTAAAATTCAAAGGGGATTTCTTCCACTTTTCTGGCTTTATTACTACTGTTAGGTAAATCCATCCCCCATAATACAGTTTAATTTTGATTGAATTTAAAAAAGAATTATTAAATTGAGAAGAATTAATCGTCCTTATTAGTAAATTTAATTGTGTTATTCCTTGGTTCATAAAGAGTGCCCTCTTTAACAAGTTCTTCCAAAGCATCATTAATCCACTTTTGATCTAAATCTTCTTCAAGCTCAAGAATTTGAATAACATTCTTTTTTTCTAAAGATTTCCAATTATTATCTTCAAATATTTCTTTTAATCTGGTAAGCATTTTATCAAGTTTATTGATAGAGCTCCGAGATTGGCCAACTAGAATCCTATCCATATCAATCTTTCCCGTACTTTCATCGTAACCTGTATCTTTTAAATACCTCTTAAATAATTTGATAATTTCTTCAACATCACTTTTAAGGACTATTTGCCTTAATGCCATTTTTGCATAGGCTTCACTCAATCGCACGAGAGCATCTAGATTTCTTGCTAAAATCGAAACAATCGCATCTTCACTGTCATATTGACCTCGTAGGTGTAAATAGAAGGCTTTAATTTTTTCTTTTGCTTCTTCACTCAATACTGGAAAACATTTCCTTCTTGCATATTTAATGTATTTTTTTAGAAGTTTTTCGTCAATAGGTCCTAATTTACTCGATTTGCTACTTATATTATCCTTTAATCCTCCCATTGAATTTTGTAATATAAACTCTGCCATTTGTGCATCATTAGCGGGATCTGGTTTATCCGTAACTATAAAAATTAAATCAAAACGAG
>RCNB010002002.1_pt1 | contig 12626 bp, 10 predicted proteins | sample 2041321 | NCBI WGS metagenome assembly RCNB01 (sample SAMN09708232, study PRJNA481090) | Marine sediment metagenome, whole genome shotgun sequencing project. | reverse complement strand
GCTGACATTCCTATCAGGAGAATAAGGAATAGACCTCGTTTGATTATTAGAAATAGCATCATAGGAAATTTTATACTCGTTAAATATATTTTTCCATCCGGGTAAGGATTTTTCGCACACGCTCAAAAAATAATTTCAATTGCCCGGCATCGGGGTCACTTCCCGAATATCTCTGAAAATCACTTTCCTGGAGACAGGTAAGATACTCATTGATTTCATCGCTCCCTAATCCTGCCCTTTCCAGATCTTTCTCTACATCTACCAAACTGAAATCAGATATCTGAATATTCAAACGGTCACATACAAAGCCCTGTAGTGCTTGCGTAGTCGCCCGATAAAATTCGCCCCGATCATTTTGTTTTAATGTATGCCTGGCTTTGCTCAGGTGTTTAGCGGCTATTTTTCCTGCTTTCCGTCTACGGGCCAGTCGAATATCCCCCCGCATTTTATTCCGGTAGACACTGTATTGCCAGGCCACGGCCAGACAAAGTAATGGGATCAGATAACTTAACAAATAAAACCAATTACGATATAACCGTTGTCCAACCATATAATATTCAGTGCTTTCTTTAACAAAACGTATATCTTCCCCCAGCAAAGTGATATCCTGTTTACTTAAGTTTGATCCGGCCATTAAACCTGATGCGGAAACATCACCTGCAAGGATATTAAGCATAATGGGATCCGTCGTTAAGCGGAAATATTTCACTTTTCTGGGATCAAAATAACTAAGCGAAACAGGATCTATCTTATATTTCCCTTTAAATCTCGGCACAACTACATATTCTATCGTCTTACTTCCCCCTACCCGATCGTTTTCCCGGGAGATGCTGGTTTTTTCTTTTGGATCATACACTTCCATGTCAGGTGGCAGCGTCAGCCTGGGTGGCGTAAGTAATTTCAAATTCCCCTCGCCGGAAATCGATAATTTTATGGAAACCGCTTCGTTGGCTTTTAATTCTGTTTTATCAGATTTAATGGACATCCTGTAATTACCGACAACACTCTGGAAATCGGAGGGTCTGTTTGAGACCGGTAAAGGTCTAACAGTTATAGAAACCGGATTACTATTTAAGGATTTTTTAACGGTCTTGCCAAAAGGAGCGTCAAAAAAGTTATCAAAGATACTTCGGGAACGCCGGGTTTTCTTAACCAGGGCATCAACAGAAATGATCATTGGTTCAATAGTTAATTCACCGGTCCGTGTAGGAAATAATGCGACCTTACGTAATGTGGCAACCTGATAAGTAACGCCATTAATAATTTCTTTACCGATGGGTGGTTGTGAGGGTAATTTGAATTCCTCCATCCAGAAACCAGGATTTGCCGGTATCTTCTCCACATTATAGCTTCGAACAGAAAGTCTGAAATAAAGGTTGTATTTAACAAGTAATTGCTCATTTTGAAAAACAGATTTTTTATTCACAATCGTTTTTAGAAACAGATTTTCACCGATTACATCTTTATCTTTTACACTCCGGATCGGTTGATCTTTTTTATCTTTATTAACTGCAGACTTAACCACTTTAACTTCGATATGATTGGAAGAAATGATTTCACCATCAATTTCAATCGTTGTCGGTGCAATCTTGAATGTTCCAACTTTCTGGGGCATCAGATGAAAAGAATAGCTGTTAGAAGAAGACATCGCACCGTTAATAAACTGAATACTGGTGGATGTATTCGGACCGGATAATATCGAGAACCCGTCAAGGGCAGGAAAATTTGGTTTTGGCAGGCTGGTACTCTTTCCGGAAACTTCTACGGTATATAGAAAACGTTCATTAAGTACCACCTGATTGCGGTCGACCGTCGCCTTCAGAGAAATATCTGCAGACAATAATATCCCATGAAAAACAAGAATCGTAAAAAATAGAATTTGAAGTTGTTTCATTTTACCAGTCTTTATCTACCAAACGTTTACGGGAACGTGCTGGTTTCCGCATCTGCTGGTTATCCTGTTCATCATTTTTTAATGCATCCAGGATCCGCTCGGCATCTTCTTGTGTCATTTTATCTTGTGATTCTTCGATTGCCTCACCTTGTTGCTGTTCATCTCCTTCTTCATTTCCGGAATCTTGTGGACTTTGTTCTGCCTGTGCCTGGGATTGTTGTTCTTCTTTTTCCTCCTGTTCCTCATCATTCTGCCCCTGCTGATCCTGTTGCTGCTCCTGACCCTCTTGCTGCTTGGGGCTTTGTTGCGGCTGTTGTTGTTGTTTCTGTGCCGATTCCTTTAGTTTAGCCCGCGCTAACTCCAGATTATATTTTGCATCCAGATCATTTGGATTCAAATCCAGCACCTTTTTATACGCATCAATGCTTTCCTGTAGTTTATCTTGTTTAAAATATGAATTACCCATATTATAATGCGTTTTACTATCCATGGTAAGTTCTTTGCTGCCCAGTATATTTTGATAGGCTTCCAGGGCTTTATCAAATTTGTCGAGTTTATAAAGGGCATTGCCACGGTTAAAATGAGAAACTTCATTCTGTGGATCATCGATCAAAGCATCCTGATAATTATTAAGCGCCTCCTCATACTTTTCCTCATGATAGCGTTCATTACCTTCATTGACCTTGGAACGCACATTCTGGCTATATCCCAATGTGCTCAGCAAAAATAGAAAAAATAAACACATTAATATTTTTAACCGGTTCATATAAATCTTCCCCGCCACTCTCTTTTTTCGCGTTTTTTTTCAGGAATGATAATCTCCAATAAAATTAACACCAGTCCTAAAGCCAGAAAAATCTGGAAACGGTCCTCATATTGAGAGAATCTTTTAGAAACCAGTTCTTTTTGCTCCATTTCCGATATTTCCGCATAAATCTCGTCCAATTCGGCTTCACCACTGCTGGCCAGATAATATTTCCCACCGGTTTGGTAGGCAATTTTTTGTAATGTGAGGACATCCAACTTTGTGGTTACGACATTTCCCTCGCGGTCTTTTTTAAATCCGGTTTGGTTACCGTATTTACTGTATATGGGAATGGGGACACCCTGCGCCGAACCAATACCTACCGCATAGATAATAATCCCTTCTTTCTCCGCTTCTTTGGCTATCTCCAGCGGATCTGATTCATGATCCTCGCCATCGGTGATCAAAATCAGAACCTTATGTTTTCTTTCCTCACTATTAAAAGCCGGAATCGCTCTTTTTATGGCATCACCCATAGCCGTTCCCGGTTGCGGGATAATATCTGTATCCAGAATATTCAGGAATAATTTTGCGGCACTATAATCCAGGGTCAAAGGACATTGCACATGTGCTATCCCGGCAAAAGCGATGAGACCAATTCGATCCCCTTCCAATAAATCAACCAGTTTACCAACTTCATGTTTAGCTTTTTCCAGACGATTAGGTTTAATATCCTCGGCCAGCATACTGGTTGAGACATCCAGCGCAACCATAATATCTACACCCCTGCGTGTATATTCTTCCAACTTTTTCCCAATTTGGGGATTCGACAGGGCAATGACAAAGAAAATATAACTAAATATAATGAGAACGTATTTTAAATTTCTGCGTGCCGGGCTAAACGTGTGCATCAGTTTTTGAAGAATTTCTAGATTGCCAAAACGTTTTAATAATATCTGTTTATATTTGACCGTCCAGATAAAAAAGAGAATCCAAAAAAAGACGCCCCAAAGCAAATGGAGATATTCAGGATTTTCAAATCGTAAGACTTCCATAATTTAAATAATCGCTCCTTAAATTGACTAATCCTTACTATTCATAAACCACAGAGGACCTTGGGCTCACCCTTCGTGTGCTTCGTGCTCTTCGTGGTTGATATTTAGATCAACACGCATGGGCCTATAAAATATACGATCTAAAATTTGAAAAGTTCTTCATGGCAATTTGCGGAAAACCGTACTTGTCAAGATAATTTCCAGTAAGAATAGGGCCAAACCTGCAAACAGAAAAGCAGAAAAATATTCATCGTAACGGGTAAACTCCTTTACTTCAATTTTCGTTTTTTCCAGTTCACCAATTTCGGTATAAATTTCTGATAATTTCTGTGTGTCTGTTGCACGAAAATAACGCGCTTTGGTATTGGCGGCAATTTTCCTGAGGACTTCTTCATCAATTTCAACCGGCATCGGAACAAAACGTTTCCCAAGCAGGGGATCCTCGACAGGATACAGAGCTGTTCCATGCGATCCGGCCCCAACAGTATATATTTTTACACCAAGTGCTGCGGCTATATTTGAGGCGGTAACAGGATCAACTTCACCACGGTTATTGACACCGTCCGTTAATAATATTATGACTTTACTCTTCGCTTTGCTATCCCTCAATCTGTTCACCGCATTAACAATACCCATACCAATCGCCGTACCATCCCAGTCTCTATCGGCAACTTTAATATCCTGAAGCAATGTAAGCAGGACACCATAGTCCAGTGTTAAAGGACATTGTGTGAAGCTCTCTCCCGCAAATATTACCAAACCAAGCCGATCATTCTGCCGTCCTTGAACAAACTCTTCGGCCACTTTCTTTGCCGCTTCTAATCTATTTTTCGGTTTAAAATCTTCGGCGAGCATACTGGAGGAAACATCTAGGGCTAGAATAATATCTACACCCTCAGTTGTGGTTTCACGCATTTTGCTGCCCGATTGTGGCCGGGCAAAAGCAATGATAACCAGAGAGATAAAAATCAAGCGCATCAGAAACAGGCTGTGTCGCAGTCGCTGTTTTGCCGTTTTTCCCACTCTTTTAATTACATGTATATCCGAGAAACGTATTTTCCCACTATTTTTGCCCTTTCGCCTCCAATACCAATAGATAAGAATAGGAATCAAAAACAGTAGATATAAATATTCCGGATCAGCAAAGCGAAACATTAATTAATTTCTCCCGCTGATTGCGTAGGGGTTTCGATGAAATCATTTATTTTAACTTCGAAGTTGCTGAAGGTGTTTTTATCTATTTCAGCGACGACCTCAGATTTAGGACAATAGGCCACATTGATATCCCTGTAGGTATTGAGTTTCAGGATCTGTGTTCTTTCACCCTTCTGAAAACATTCAATGGTACGCTTGGGGCGATTTAATCCGTATTTAGTGACGGAAGAGATATTCTCCAATAAATATTTCTTGGCTTCTAAATTATTGAGTGCATTCAATAAAGAATTCATTTTCCACTCTTTAACCTTAGTTTGGCCGGCGAGGAGCCAGGTGTCACTGGTATCTTTTATGAAGTAAAGGCTTGAATCACCCTGGGTAACAAGCACGCTGTCAACATTATTCTTGTCAAATTCCGCAATCTTTTTGTATCGCAACTGGAAAAATGACTTATCTATATCCCGTATAAAAATCGAATCCACCGTCATCACCTGCGGCTGGCTGTCATCTTTTACATTTGATGCATTATTTAAGAGTTTGGAAAGGATGATTTGCTTGTGGGCTTTACCTTCACCCACAGACAAATCTATCTGGTATGCCGGCCATTTAAGATTAAATTGACCTGGATTGTCCAGGGATTCACTTACCACCGATTTTGCCTTACCGTTTTCAAACTTTCGAAGTAATGTGCTAATGGTGGAATTATCCGCACGGACTTCTTTTGGTTTCAGTAATTGCCAATCAGAACCTTCTTTCACCAAATGGAAAGATCCTTTGGTGTTTTTTAATTGGAATTCTGAAATTTCGGATTCTTTTACTTTTGCAATGGATTTATCCCGCCAGTCAAACAAATTTTTAGTGACGTCATTTTTTGCATTAGCAGCAACCGTATATACAATCGTATCACCTTTGGAGACAAAAACATTACTTCCTACCGGCGTATTATCGCCAAAGCGGAGGGAATCCCGGCGTCCGCTGTTCAACTCAAATATAACCAGATATGAACGACCAACCAGCCCATAATCTTTTTGCTCACCCTCATTTATGGAAAATTCGCGTATCTTATCCATATTTTTTATCGTGGTTAACAGACCATCGATCGTTGATTTGTCTCCGCCGGTTTTTACCGGATCTTTAATGCGCCAATCGTCATCAGCCCGTTCAAAAATGAAGCGGTTAAACACGCTTCTGATTTCAATAATTCTCACACTATCCGGTTCAAGAACCATTATTTTTTTTGCAATCTTATCTGCCTCATCCCGTTCTTCACCGCCTTTTATTTCATAGAAATAGACATAGGCGGCCAATATCGCTAAAATTACAAATAAAACCAGTGTTTTAATCGTACTCATTTTCTCCTCTAGTGTCTTTATTGAACAATTACTCCAAATGATATATTATTAAATAAAAGGCACGGAGGCCCTCTCCAACATGCTCCTCGCTCTTCTCTTTTCGCACTCTTCTGAGAGACGCATCACGCTCTACGCTTCACGTTTTTCTCTATTCGCAATGCGCGAAACATTGTGCCTCTACAAGCCTAGCGTCCCCGCCGGATATAAAAGACAACACCGGCAATCATGACAAGGACAGGAATAGCTATCACAACCAGATAAAAGATCGTTTTTACATCGGCCTGCGTCAGGGTTACACGCCGGTCATCAAGATCCTTGGGACGAATAGAGATGAGATCTTCTTCTTCTGCCAGATAATTAATCGTATTAAGAAAGATATCAGCATTCCCCTGATTTTGCCAGTATCCATTGCTGGCAAAGTCAGAATCTCCGAAAATTATCAACGCCATTTTTTTGTCACCAATGCTTTTTTCAACCAGAGCAGCGATTGACACCGGCCCCTTAAGATCCTCTTCCGGATTAAAGTTCACCTCCCGCTTGCTCAAGTCAGACTCCGCCCAGCTGTTCTCGCTGGTTTTTAAAATCTCTTTGATATCATATCCTCCCTTATCTTCCATCGGTGTAACCGATGACGTATAAGGATAAAAAGTCATAATACCGAAATCTTTGGTGATTGCCAGACTTTTATCATACTCGCTAATGAGCGGCATACCAGGACCGGCGCCAAAAAGCTGGCCAACACCACTGGCGTCGATAACCATATCATTGCCAATACGGACTTTATATACAGCTAGAAAATCGACTATATCCTGATTATGTTCCGGATCTAGCAAAACAATTAACTTACCCCCATGATCAAGATAAGAGCCAATACTATCCAATTCACCTGGGAAAAAATTTCCTTTCGGGCTGACAACAGCCAATACATTACATGAATCCGGGATACCCTGCCCCATTCCCATTGCGCGGACCAGATTGAATTCCTTGACTAAATAATTTTCTTTCTTTATCGCTTCCGCGGCCTGCTTATATCCCACCGGGGCTTCATCCAAGATTGTTCGCTCACCATGACCGGTCAAAAAGAAAATGGTCTTATTCTGGTCGCGTGTCACTTTCATGATCGCGTTGGTCAGATTCGACTCATTTAATTCCTCTATGGATTCTCTTTTTATTCCGGACTCAACAATTAATGTATTATATTTATTTACCTGATATTGGCGGGCAATTTGCGGTTTTTCATCCGGATCGACGAATTCAAATTTAAGATTCTTTGAGCGAAAGGCATATTCATCTAAAAGATCCTGGGCGCTTCGCTGCTCACTGGATTTGTAAAAAGCGGTTACACGTACTTCTTTCTCCAATCCGTTCATGATTTTATCAGTTTGATCGGCTAAACTGTACAGTTTGTTTTCTGTCCAGTCACTGCGGAAGTGCTGTCTCGTGGTAATAAAAGCCAGAAAACCAATAATACCGATAACAATCGCAATCTGAACAATGATATTAGAACCATATTGCAGACTGCGCCTGGATATTTCCTTTTCCCTTGTTTTATAATGGATGTAAATAAAATACCCCATGCCAGCCAGCCCCAGAAGGAGTGTCACCCAATTCAGCACACCCCAAATGTTCTGAATTGAATAATAAATCAAAGAAAAGAAGAATAGTACAATACCTAAAATACCAAAAATTTTATCTATTAATTTCATTTTAAAACTCCACTGATATTGAATTTATATCTCTCAAGTACGCCACTTTACCGATTCGATGGATTTTAACGACAAGTATAATCCAAAGAAAGTGAACAATAAATAATAGGCGACATGTGTGCTATCGATAACGCCCTGGGCAAAATCTTCGAAATGATTAATGATCGAAATATATTCCAGAAAGGGCGACATTGTGGATCCCACGTAGCTGGCTCCCCAACCGATCACCCATAGGACAAGCGAAAGGGCAAATCCACCAATCGCAGCGATGATCTGGTTTTCGGTTGTCGATGATATAAACAAACCAATCGACACGAAGGCACTACCTAAGAAAAGCAACCCGACATATCCGGACAAAACCGGCAAAAACTCTGGATCTCCGTAAATAAATAAAAGCGACTGAAAAAACATAGTCGGTAAAAGTAAAACAATATAAAATGCCATACCGGCAAGGTATTTGCCCATAATGATTTGAATCGTGCTTATCGGTGTGGTATAAAGCAGTTCGATGGTTCCCTGCTTTTTTTCTTCTGAATAGAGACGCATACAAATGGCCGGCAGTGTAAATAACGAGATAAGGGCAATGTTCCAGAAGTAGGGCCTGATAAGCATCATATTCACATTAAATTTCTGTGGCATTTGCCGATACTGCTGTGATCTTATCTGATCCATAAAGGCAGCTTCTACAAAGTTTGACAAATACAGATAGAAAAATAAACCGGTTAAAGCAGTAAATACGGCAATAACAATATATGCCATGGGTGAATAGAAAAATGATTTAAATTCTTTTTCAAATATTGCCAGTGTTTTTTTCATCCTATGCCACCTCCTCTTTAGTCGTCAAATGCAGGAAGATATCTTCCAGAGTGACTTTGTCAGCCTGCATTTCTAATAAGCCTACTTTTTTACTGACCAATGCCTTAGCGAATTCTTTTCTTAAATCCTTGTTACATTCGACGGCTACCTTTAATAGTTTGCCTGCCATTGGGCTAACATTGACAGATGTTACATCAGAGAAGGATTTAAAGATGTCTTCAATTATTTTCTTTTCTCCCTCTACTTCCAGAATTACCCGATCCGACCCTTTCATCCGTGCGGTTAGATTATCCGGTGTGTCTTCGGCAACTACCTTTCCCTCTGAAATGATCACCACTCTTTCACAGGTTTGTTCAACTTCCGGTAGGATATGAGAACTTAAAATGATTGTATGATCACCCTTAAGATTTTTAATCAATTCCCGGATCTCAATAATCTGTTTTGGATCCAGTCCCACCGTTGGCTCATCAAGAATGACCACTTCGGGATTATTTATCAGACACTGTGCTAATCCAACACGTTGTTTAAAACCTTTGGACAGTTTCCCGATAACACGATTTCTGACTTCGCCAACACTCGCTTTTTCAATAACCGTATCAATCTCACTTTTCATCTTATCGTTTTCAACGCCCTTAATTTTCGCAACAAAATTAAGATAATCATCAACGGTGAGCTCATTATACAGAGGCGGATTCTCCGGCAGATAGCCGGTAATCTGTCTCACCTCCATACTTTGCTCGAAAATATCAAAACCGCCAACAGTTGCGGTCCCGCTTGTAGGGGGCATATAGCAGGTTAGAATACGCATCGCCGTGGTTTTACCGGCAGCATTTGGACCCAATAAGCCCAATATTTCCCCTTTTTTTACCTTGAACGATACATTGGATATGGCCTGTTTCTGGCCATAGTAGCGTGTTAATTCATTAACTTCGATCACTTTCGATCCTCCACTATTTTGAACTTAATATACGTTTGTAACATAAAAGAATGTATTCTTATACGATCTCCAGGTTTATAAATTCCTGAGAAATCTCCATTTATTTTGTTATTATTTCACCAGATGATTCAATGGTTTCTACAACACCGGATGTCTCCGTTTCCGAAGCAGATACAGGTTTAAAAATGACTTTAGTTTCTTCGATAAATTCCTTTGCCCAGAGGACAACATTTTCATTTTCCTCATCTGTTGGTAGATATTTGGCGAATTTCACCAGATCCGATAATTGCAGTAACTCCTGCACATTTTGGTATGCATTCTCCGATAACTCCTGACCCTCTAGCTCAAGCAATATCTCGGCACTGGTTTCCTCCAGAGCCCGGACAAAATAGCGACCCTCAATATAACGTCGTACGATTTCCGAGATCTCGCTGTAAAATTGCTTTAGGAGACCCTTGCCGACAAGGTCTTTTTCCATCAATTCATTGAGCGCATTTAAAGCAACTTCGTGGGCTGGCTTTGCGGGTTCCGGCGGTTTCAAAAGATATCCGGTTTCCTTACGCTTTCTATACAACCGGTAACCGAGAAACATTATCAGACCAATAAGCAGGACAGAACCAATGACCGTTATCAGGAGAACATAGTTGTAAGGGATATTTATCGGTGGTTTTATATCCCGCAACTGTCTTTCTTCATCCTGAATCACCGATTCTACATAAATCTTGATAGCACTTGCGGTGATAAATTTATAATCTCCCATAGAATCGGATGGAAAATAGGCTACCGGAAAGGGTGGGATTACAAAAGAACCGGTATCAAAAACGCTAACGACATATTCATATTTTTGCGAGATTCGACCCTGATCCTGCACCTTGTCATATATTTTATAGTCCTTGATCTCGAACTGTCCGAGATTCACCCCTTCACCCGGTTTTTCAATCCGCATTGTATCCACATGATCGATCGTTATCGTATAGGTAATACGATCACCGATAGTAATTCGGGACGTATCTACAGCCGAGGTAACCTCTATTAAAGGTCTTGTCTCCTGAGAAAATAACAGGCTGGTAATCAGAAAGGTTGATACCAGAAAAATTAAAATTCTTATCATCTGTCTTCAATCATTATATTATTGCCAAAAACGTTGTATTTTTAGCACAGATTTACTGTCATCCTGGAAGGATCTTTTCTCATGTCGGATTAAACTTGCAACCAAAAAGATTCTTACAGAATGACAGATAGTAAATTTATTATAATTCATCTATGTTTGTCCCGATTCATCGGGATGCTATGAATTTTATTAATTTATTTATCTCTGTTACTTTATTCGTTTTTCATATATGGTAACATTCTCTGCTTTCATCAGCCGATCGATCAGTTTCTGATAAGCTTTCTGCTGCTTCTCCTGGAACATATCCTGAGCGACCTGCTCGGCACATTCTGGGAAAGTTTTCTGTCTGGTAATTTTTCCATTTTTGTCTTTTTCGGCATATTTTTCTTTATTGGCTTTGTAGTACAGTTCTACATCCGATTGATCAATATCAACCATTTTCCGGATCTCTTCCTGAAGGATTTTCTGTGCCATTAAACCCTTCTTTGCACGAAAAGCAGCCTCAATTATTTCCTTATCTTTGTCCAGATTTTTACGTTTCGCGGAATCATAAAGCAGATTTTCGGCAATATATTGTTGCAGAAAAGCCACCTTTTTATCCTTGCCGTTAAATTGGGCTTGTAAATATGGCGGGAGCTGTTCAATTTCAAAATCCAGATCGCCCTGGGTAATTTTTTTATCCCCTATCATGGCGATAACCTCTCCGGGTCGGCTCTGCTTAATCAATTCTGGTTTTAGGGCAGTTTCTTTTTCGAGTACTCGTTGTGCATCCAGAGAGCGTTCAAGTCTTTCCAAGCAATTGACAATTCTCTTACCGACTTCTGATTGCAGTGTACTTTCCGAATACAAATATTTTATTCTAAAATAATTTTCCAAGGCTTTGTCATAATTTTTGAGACGTTCAAAATAAATATTGGCTATTTGATAGTAGATGTTGGCTTGCCTTTTTTCATCAACATTGTAGTTGGTAAGATAGTCTTCGTACTCATGAACCGCCGCTTCGTAGAGTTCGTTATTATAGAAGGTATTCGCCAAATTAATTTTCTTGTCTGCGTCAAGCAGTGGTTTGGAATTTTCCTGACATGATAAAGAGCAAATTGTTCCAATAATCAGTAACATCGAGTATTTGATGTATTTGTTGTAATATAAACTTTCCATGGTACCTTTATTAGTAATTGTACTTAATCTTCTTTATGATTATGTTTTTAACTCTGTAAAAGTATTACCCATTCATCTCTGTGTCCTCTGGTTCTCTGTGGCAAAAAATCCCGATATCAATACGCTAACCTTTTGGCCCGCATCCTGAAAAACTTAGTTATTGGTTCAACATAGGACTGATCAGTCTTTATCGTAATATTATCCACACCAATTGATTTGAAAAATTTTTCTCTGTTATCCCTCTCTTCTTTTGATTGTGAATAGAAGCTTCCTCTTATGGCCGGATTTGTGGTATCCACTATTATGGTTTCTCCGCTTTCCGCATCTTCCAACTCGACAAATCCAATACTGGGCATTTCGACTTCTCTGGGATCAACAATATTAATGGCGATGATATCATGCTTCTTATTTACGACCTGGAGCGATTTCTCATAATTTTCGGTTAAAAAATCTGAGATCAGAAAGACTATGCTTCTTCGCTTAATCACCCGCGTGAGGTATTCGAGAGAGACATTAAGATCTGTCCGGGATTCTTCCGGCTTGAAAAAGAGGATTTCGCGGATGACGCGGAGAACATGTTGTTTCCCTTTTCTGGGGGGAATAAATTTTTCAATTTTATCAGAAAAGATTATCAATCCGACTTTGTCGTTGTTCTTTATTGCAGAGAAAGCGAGGACGGCACAGAGTTCAGCAGCCA
>RCNB010002001.1_pt1 | contig 12626 bp, 13 predicted proteins | sample 2041321 | NCBI WGS metagenome assembly RCNB01 (sample SAMN09708232, study PRJNA481090) | Marine sediment metagenome, whole genome shotgun sequencing project. | reverse complement strand
AGCGCTGTCCGCCCGCCACCCCCATTTTTTAAACCTCTTTGCTAAAGGCAGCCTGCATTGACAGGCGCACTGCATCCGGGTCCAGTGTCAGGGCCAGCAAGGTGAACACATGCTCCAGTCCGCGATTGAATTGAGGATTCACATCTTCCTCATCACTGGCATAGTCCATTTTTAATTCCATATCCCGCCCCTCCCATTCCTCAGGGCTAACCTTCAACTCGTTGCTGATAGCGTCATATACCTGCTGTCTTGGAATGACGAGATGCGGGTTCCTGTGCCGCATACGTGCCAGTACCCGGGCACAGCTATAGCGAACATTGAAGGTTTCATCCACCATCCCGACAATATAATTTTTAAAGAATGAATAGTAAAAAGAGGTTTCATATGTAAAGCGATTAAAACCACCTTTCAGTTTTTCTCTTCCTTTGAAGCCAAGCTCAAATTGATTATTTACTTCAGCTTTTAAATTCGGGTTTCCTATATATTCATAAGGATCTTGCCCTATCGTGAAGTGATTAATGAAACGCTCTATCATATTCGCAGACCGCACACCTCGCCCATAAGCAGCTTCAAAAGTCAAATTATCTGACATTAATTTTTTAATAGAAACTGTTCCGCTAAAATTATGCTCTGTACGTTTTTCTAGTGAATACATTCCAGCAAAGTCATCTTCAGGATCTTGAATATCCGAAGTTACATTATCATAACGCACTCCCGCGGTTAAAATAGTTTTAGGTTCTATATTGTATTTTATTTCAGTAAAAGCACCCAAATCTGTGATATAAGAATCTTGCCAGACTTTATCATTAAACGTCACAGGTGTTGGTAATGGATTTCCATTCATAATTTTTACTAATCTGGTTCTGCCCCCATCTCTGGCAACATGCATGGCATCGAGACCAGAAAATATATTTAGTTTTTCTGCTGGCTTCCAGTTTAATTCTAATTTACCTCCAATGGTCGTCGCATCTACTGCAGAAGATGCTTCCATCATCATAAAAGAAGGTCTATTGTCATTAGTCATTAAATGATCTACGTAGCTATAATAAGCTTTTGCGGTTAATGATTTAACAACTTCGGCTAGATTATCAATTTTATAATCTAGAGAGATAATACTACTATTATCGTATTCGGTATCCATGGGTAGCGCAGCATGTAATACATCACGACCAAAAGATTGTCTCCAATGTGCTTGAATTCGTTGGTCTTCGGTCAAATTATAGCCTATTTTAACGCCATAGTCTGTACTCCTAAAAGATGAAGGAATTTCAATGCCATCTCCATCCTTATAACTTCCAAAATCTCGATAACCAGCATTGGCAACAATGTCATACTTGTCCTGTATATATTGAAGTTGCGCTAGATAAACGAAAGAGTTTCCGTTGCTTTCATATCCTCCAGAAGCTTTACCGTGTAAACCATAGTCTTCATAGTCTGGTTTCTGTGTTACTAAATTAATAACTCCCCCAAAAGTAGCCCCATAGCGCACGGTATATGGTCCTTTAATAATTTCAATCCTCGATATTTCTTCCGGAATAATATGTGTTGTAATGGGATCCATTCTGTTCGGACAAGCATGCATTGCTTTTGTACCTCCATCATACTGAATATTTAACTGCTCGTATTGAGCGGCTCTAAACGAAGGGTCAATTGCGTAATTCCCTCTTTTTATAGCTGAAAAACCATTGATGTTATTGAATAAATCGGCTACATTTTTAGGTTGCACAATTTTTTCATCGTAATTATTAGTAACAATAGTAAGCACTGGGTCCGCTTTTAGGTTTCCAGTAACAAGGACTTCATCCAGCTTAGTAATTTTTTGTTTTGTCGAGTCTTTTTTGACTTCATTCGGTTCTTGGCCATAAGACATGGTTGTAATTAGTGCACATAACAACACACTATATAATTTCTTCATTTATAGTATAGTTTAATTTAAAGTAAGTAATTGTGGTAGTGATGACTACCACTTAAAGAAGAAAAATCAAACTCTTGGTGGATGAAAACAATCGTTTGTGTTGATAAATGAATATAGATTTTGATAGACTATTTGAGGTTGTTTGTTCGTATAAGTTTTCTGAACAAGTCCAAACTTCATTAAAGGATTAGGATATAAAAGAAGTTCTTTAAAATCGATAATACTTTCGGGCGTTTTTTGCTCTTTATCTTGTGATTTAGAGACTTTTTTTAAGTGGCACTTTCCGTTACACTGCAATTCTGGCTGATCTTTGTTTTCACACAAAGCCTCAATAAAACCAATGGGGTCTATTTCATAATATGCATAGGTTATAGATACTCTCATAGTATTTACAAGTAGCAACGCTGCTAAAAGCATGAATAGTATTTGGGTGCCAATTTTCATTAGTCAAAAATACTAATCAGATTCATGTATTAAACTGATATTTGTCATACTTCGTCTTGAAGTATTTCGCTGTAGTATTTATAATATGACTAGCTGATTGGGGACTCGTTGAGAGCATCATAAAAATTTAATATAACGTTAGGGTTATTATTATTTTGTATATTTGTTAACCAAATGGTTAAACTGTATAGTTAGTAATGAGTGATACAAAAAACGAAACAACCGAAAGTCAAATACTGCATGCCGCTAAAAATGTATTTCAAACCAAAGGAATGGATGGTGCTCGCATGCAGGAGATAGCAGATAAAGCAGGAATTAATAAGGCAATGCTTCACTATTATTACAGAAGCAAACAACTCCTTTTTGAAGCTGTTTTTAAGAATGCCTTTTCATTATTGGCGCCGCAATTAAATTCTATTTTAAACGATGATTCTTCCATTGAGGAGAAGATTAAGAACTTTACATCCAACTATATTTCGTTTGTAATAAAACACCCTTATCTGCCAAATTTCGTGATTCAGGAGCTCAATAGAAATAAAGATTTTGTTTTAAAATTAAAAGACAATAAAGGATTCCCAAATCTGGAAAAATTCAAAAAACAAGTTGATGAAGAAGTTACAAAAGGAACCTTAAAACCAATTAAGGCAGAACAATTATTCATAAATATTTTGGCACTCAGTATTTTTCCGTTTGTAGCCAAACCGTTAATTAAAGTCTTTACAAATACTGATGATACAACCTACAAACAACTCATGGAAGAACGTAAAACCGAAGTCGCCAATTTTATTATCAATTCTATAAAGCAGAAGTAATGAAACTATTAGTATTTTTCTTAACAACCCTAATTGCTATTCCTGTTCTTGGTCAACAATCCATAACACTTCAGGAGTGTTATGATTTGGTCGCGATAAACTATCCTTTGGCTAAACAAACGCAATTATTGGAAGAGCAAAATCAGCTGGATAAAGAAGTTATTAGCAATGCAAGATTGCCTCAATTGAGTATAGATGCGCAGGCGACTTACCAATCTGATGTGACTGAAGTTCCCATTCCGAATTCCAATATAGACCCTATGAATAAAGATCAATATCGAGCTACACTTTCTGTAGACCAACTCATATACAATGGAGGTGCTATTAAAGCCTCATTAGATATTAAATCTATACAGCTTAAAACCAAACAAAAGCAGGTAGAAGTGAGTTTGTATCAGCTAAAAAATCAGGTTAATCAATTGTACTTTTCCATTTTACTTTCTCAAGAAACCTATTCATTATTAATTCTTAACCAAAACCAACTACAAGCCAAATTGAATGAAGTACAATCAGGAATTAAATATGGCATTCTTTTGCCAGCTTCAGATAAGGTTTTAGAGGCCGAACTGTTAAAAATAGATCAGCAGTTTGTTGAAGTTAACAACAACAAAATTGCATTAATTAATACCCTTTCAAGCTTAATAGCTCAATCTTTAAATTCAGAAACTATTTTTCAGAAACCTTTAGTTGAAAACCAATTAGATGATAAAATAAAAAGACCAGAACTTAAATTATTTCAATTTAGAAAAGAAGAAATTGAAAGCACGCAAGCTTTGATTGCTAAGCAAAATGCACCTAAACTATCGAGCTTTGCTACTGGTGGTTATGGAAACCCTGGATTAAATATGCTCGATAATTCGTTCCAAACCTTTTATACCGTAGGTGTTAAATTAAATTGGAATGTGTTTGATTGGAATACCAATAAAAAACAACGTGAATCTTTGGCTGTAAATAAGGAGATTGTGGACAATGAAACTGAAATATTTAAGCTGAACACAAACATTGAATTGAATAAACAACAAACTGAAATTGAAAAGATAGAATCGATTATTTCTTCAGATTTAAGTATTATAGAACTGCGAAAAGAAGTGTTAAAAGCAGCCGATTCTCAACTCAAAAATGGTGTGATAACTTCCTCAGCATATATTACAGAGCTAACCAATTTATATGAAGACGAAAACACCTTGGTAAAGCATAAAATTCAATTACAACTCACAAAAGCAAATTATAATATTATTCAAGGACAATAAAAATTTACAGATGAAATACTACAACTATATTTTAGGAATAGGCCTAATTGCTACAAGTTTGATTTCTTGTGGCAACTCTAACAAAAAAGCAGATGGATATGGCAATTTTGAAGCAACAGAAATTACCATTTCGGCCGAAAATAACGGGAAATTGATGCAGTTTGATGTTAACGAAGGCGATATGATTCAAAAAGATAAATTTATTGGTTATATCGATACCATTCCTTTAGCATTAAAACGCGAACAATTACAAGTATCTAAAGTTATAATTAGTTCAAAATCAAAAGGTGTATTATCGCAAATAAGTGTGTTAAATGCTAAACTAAAAACTGCAAATATCAATAAAACCAGAATTGAAAATTTAATTAGAGATAATGCAGGAACACAAAAGCAATTGGATGATATTAATGGTGAAATAGACGTCATTAAGCAACAAATTAGAAGTGTTGAAATACAGAATGCTCCTGTTGTAAATGAGCTTAAAAGCATTGACATACAAATACAACAAATTGAGGACCAAATTGTAAAAAGTAAGATTGTAAATCCTGTAAACGGTACGGTTTTATCTAAATATGCAGAGCCAAATGAAATTACGGCATTTGGCAAACCACTCTATAAAATTGCTGATTTAAGTCTGATGCTATTAAGGGTATATGTTAGTGAAACCCAATTGGTAAATTTAAAAATTGGCCAAGAAGTAACTGTAAAAACTGATGATGCTGAAGCAATGAGGTTTTTTGTGGGAACAATTAGTTGGATAGCTTCGGAAGCCGAATTCACACCTAAAATCATTCAAACCAAAGAGGAAAGAGTAGCATTGGTATATGCGATGAAAGTTGATGTAAAAAATGATGGTAGCATAAAAATTGGAATGCCAGCAGAAATGTGGGTAAAAGTTGATTAATGAGCATTCTTGTTAATAACATATCAAAATCTTATAACGGCGTAAAAGCGTTAAGCAATATCTCATTTAATGTTAATGAAGGTGAGCTTTTGGGACTTATTGGTCCTGATGGTGCTGGTAAAACCACATTATTTCGCGTTTTAACCACACTACTGATTGCTGATGAAGGAATTGCAACTGTTGCAGGGTTTGATGTATTCACTGACTATAAGGAGATTCGTAAATGTGTTGGTTATATGCCAGGAAAATTTTCATTATACCAGGATTTAACTGTCGAAGAAAACTTGCATTTCTTCGCAACTATTTTTGGGACCACCATTGAAGAAAATTACGATTTAATAGAAGATATTTATGTTCAGATAGAACCTTTTAAGGCTCGTAGAGCAGGCAAGCTTTCTGGTGGAATGAAACAGAAACTAGCTTTGTGTTGTGCGCTTATTCATAAACCCAAGGTTTTGTTTTTAGATGAGCCAACCACTGGTGTAGATCCTGTTTCACGAAAGGAATTTTGGGAGATGCTAAAGCGATTGCAGCATAAAGGGATTACCATTTTAGTATCAACGCCTTATATGGATGAAGCCGAACTATGCGATAGAGTTGCTTTGATTCAGAATGGTAAAATTTTAGAGATTGATACTCCTGAGGCAATTGTCAAAAAGCACCCAAAAACCATTTACAATGTGCGGGCCCATAATATGTACCAACTTATAAAAAGCCTTAATGCTTATGCACATCATCATAGTGTATATCCTTTTGGTGAATTTGTGCATTATACGGATAGCAGAACAGATTTTAATCCAAAGGAGTTAATACAGTATTTAGAATCTGAAAAGCTCTCAGATATAGAAATAGAATTGACCCAACCAACCATAGAGGATACCTTTATGGAATTAGCAAAATAATGAACCATAACAAAGTCATACAAGTTGAAGGATTAACCAAAATGTTTGGTGATTTTACCGCTGTAAATGCCATTACATTTGAAGTTGAAAAAGGTGAAATATTTGGTTTTTTAGGTGCTAATGGTGCTGGGAAAACTACGGCTATGAAAATGCTGATTGGTATTTCTAATCCAACGTCTGGTGCTGCCGTTGTAGCTGGTTTTAATGTTTTTACCAATGCTGAAGATGTAAAGAAAAACATAGGTTACATGAGTCAGAAATTCGCCTTGTATGACGATTTAACTATTAAAGAAAATATTACATTTTTCGGTGGTATTTATGGTTTATCAAGAGCGGGAATAAAAAAAAAATCGGATGAATTGATTAAGGAACTAGGATTGAAGAATGTCGCAAATCAATTAGTGGGATCTTTACCATTAGGTTGGAAACAAAAACTATCTTTTTCTGTTGCACTTTTACACGACCCTAAAATTGTGTTTTTAGATGAACCAACTGGAGGTGTAGATCCTATTACCAGACGTCAGTTTTGGGAAATGATTTACAAAGCAGCCAACCAAGGAACTACCGTTTTTGTTACAACACACTATATGGATGAAGCCGAATATTGTGATCGCGTATCCATTATGGTTAATGGAAAAATTGAAGCACTGGATACGCCAAAAAACCTAAAGGAACAGTTTAATGCTGCAAATATGAATGATGTATTTTTAAAATTAGCAAGAGGATGAACCGATTTAGAGGCTTTGTACAAAAAGAGTTCTACCATATCTTCAGGGATAAACGCTCGTTGTTTATTCTTTTTGGGATGCCTATTGCCCAAATTTTACTCTTTGGATTTGCCATCACCAATGAAATCAACAATGTTGATATTGCAATTTTAGACCATTCAAAAGACGTTACAACACAGGAGATTATCAATAAAATTGCTTCATCTGATTATTTTAGTATAAATCAGTTTATTGAAAAAGAATCAGATATCGAATCGATTTTTAAAAAAGGGAAAGTTAAAGCCGTTTTAAACTTTGAAAAAGACTTCAGTAGAAATCTTATTAAAGAAACCCATGGAACAATACAAGTTATTACAGATGCCACTGACCCAAATACGGCAAATACTATATCTAATTATATAAATGCAATTCTTCAAAATTATCTAAAAGAACAAAACAATAACATTGAGATAGCTTACCAAATTGTACCTCAAACACGAATGGTATATAATCCAGAACTAAAAAGCGTTTATATGTTTGTTCCTGGAGTGATGACTATTATTCTCATGTTAGTATCAGCCATGATGACCTCAATTTCTATTACTAGGGAAAAGGAGCTAGGAACTATGGAAATTTTACTGGTATCGCCTTTAAAACCGATTTTGGTCATTGTAGGTAAAGTATTTCCCTATATATTTTTGTCTATTATTAATGCCGTTGTGATTATAGTTTTAAGCATCTTTATTTTTAAAATGCCTGTTCAAGGAAGTTTGTTTTTATTAGGTTTAGAAAGCGTATTATTTATCATTACATCCTTAGCGTTGGGAATATTAATTTCAACCATATCAGCAACCCAACAAACTGCGATGATGATTTCTTTAATGGGACTAATGCTTCCAGTTATCCTATTATCGGGTTTTATTTTTCCAGTTACAAGCATGCCATTGCCACTACAATACATAAGTAATATCATTCCTGCAAAATGGTTTATAATTATAGTAAAAGGCATTATGCTCAAAGGTGTAGGATTACAATTTATATGGAAAGAAACTTTGATTTTATTGGGGATGACATTGTTTTTCATGACTTTGAGTGTGAAGAAATATAAAATTAGACTGGAGTAATGAAAACGATTCTTTACATCATACAAAAAGAGTTTAGGCAGATTTTTAGAAATAAAAGTATGTTGCCCATTATTTTTGTTATGCCTTTAATACAGCTGCTTATTTTAGCCAATGCAGCTACCTTTGATATTAAAAATATCAAGTTTGCCTACATTGATAATGACCATACCTTTACATCTCGTAGTTTGCTAGAAAAATTCAATGCTTCAAACTATTTTGATGTAATAACTGATTTTCCTTCACAAGCACATGCAAATTCAGCTATGCTAAATGGAAAGGTCGATGTGGTATTAGAAATTCCATCATATTTTGAACGTGATTTACAAAAGGAAAAATATTCAAAATTAGGTGTAACTATAAATGCCATCGATGGAGCTGCCGCAGGTGTTGAAAATGTGTATGTAAATCAAATTATACAAAACTTCAACAAAAATCTAAAAGTTGATTTATTGCAGGCATCAGATGCAATAATAAAGCCTATAAATATTTTAAGTATTCCTTCCTTTTGGTATAATGAAACCTTGAACTATAAAACTTTTATGGTTCCAGGAATACTAGTTCTGTTGGTCACTATGATTACTTTGTTTCTTTCTGGAATGAACATTGTGCGCGAAAAAGAAATAGGCACATTAGAACAAATCAATGTCACCCCAATTAAGAAAAGTCAATTTATCATTGGAAAACTATTTCCGTTTTGGGTGATAGGAATTGCTTTATTGACTATTGGTTTGATTATAGCTAAACTCATTTTTAATGTCCCCATGGTTGGTAGTTTAGCCTTAATGTATTTCTATACGTCCATATATATTTTTGTGGTATTAGGGATAGGGTTGTTCATTTCGAATTTTACAGATACACAGCAACAAGCCATGTTCATTGCGTGGTTTTTTATGGTGATATTTATCTTGATGAGTGGCTTGTTTACACCCATTGAGAGTATGCCAGAATGGGCACAAATACTAACAGAATTTAACCCAATAAAGTACTTTGTAGAAGTCATGCGTATGGTGATGCTCAAAGGCTCTGGTTTTGTTGATATTCTTCCACAGTTATTAAAAACATTGCTTTATGCACTTTTAATGAATGGTTTGGCAGTTTGGAGTTATAAAAAAACAGCGTGATTTTATTTTATTCTACACACATTATACTCACGCCTTGCTTATTTGGTAAATGCAAATTCGTGAACCAATAATGAAGTTTGGCTGGTGCCTAACGGCATTCTTCGGTTAGGCTTCCCTCCTATGCTTTGACTTTTCTCAGCACAGGCTAGTCTCTATGGCTAAACAACTATTATTCCATGCTTGTTATAATTTGAATAACTTGGAACGATTATGCAGAATTTTTGAAATAAGTGATTCAAAGCAAATGAATAAAAATAAAATTATTGCGGATTTTTAACCTTTAAAGAACCAATAATTAAAAATGCCAAAAAAGTTAAAGTGATATAACTGATATAACTGTACGAACCAAAAGTTGTAAAGCAATAACTAAATAAACTTGGAGCAATAGCACTTGCAATCACTAAAAAACTCATTACTTTACCTGTGATAGCTCCTAAATGTAGTCTACCATAATACCTTGGCCATGTTACAGCATTCACTACAGCAAATAAGCCGCCAAACACGCCCAAACCAGCAATTAATGCATAAACGCCTATAGGGTTAGATAAATACAAAAGCCCAACGGAAGCCAATACTCCACTGGCTAACATGATGTATAAATAGATTTTATGATGAATATAATCACTTAAAATATTACATAGCGTAGATACTGAAATTGCAATAATAGATATCGGAATAAAAATAGCAATGGCTTGGGTTTTAGAGTAATCTTGAGTACCAAAAATTGACACTACATGAAATGTGAATCCTGTGATAAAAAAACTATTAAAAGCCAATGTCAATCCAAACATCCAAAAATCGCGTGTTTTTTTTGCTTCCTTTAGCGTGAAATCTGATTCAGTTTTTTTTGGTTTAACCTCTTTGACTTTTTTTTGAAAACCATCAGGTTTTAAATTAAAATCTTCAGGTTTGTTGCGGTATAATTGAAGAATGAAAAAACTAAAAATAAATAAACAAATCGCTAAAATTTGCCAACTTCTTTCCCATCCATAATTATCTATTAGATAATTTATAAATATTGGAGAGCTTGAAAACCCTAAGGAAACAGCAATGCTACTAATAGAGTTCACTTTGCCTCTATTTTTATCAAACCAAATCATAATCATATTGCGAGATGCCATTGTTAACACACCTTGACCACTAAACCTGATACAGAAAAATAAGATGCACATCACTACAAAAGGGACTATCCAAGAGCTGACATTTAAAATGGATTTAATGCTTTCACTTATTTCTACAGATACAGAAGCAAGCAATAATGAAATACCTAGCAATATCGTTGCAATAAAAGCAACATAACGTGGTCCAAAACGATCGAATAGGACACCTGCTTTTGCAACAAAAAAAGCACTTAACAGTGTGCCAATCATATAGGCATTGCTAAATTGATTTCTACTTAATCCCAAGGCATCTTTTACAGGGTCTGTAAAAACTGAAACACCTACTGTTTGCCCAGGAATACTTGCCAATACGCCAAAACTACCTACAAAAAGGATTATATAACCATAAAAAATGGGTGATTTATTGGGGTTTACAAACGAGAATTTATTAGCAGTTGACATGGTTTAGTCTAAAACCAGTAAATGTAAATGTTTTAATTTAGCAGAGAAGTCTTAATAAACATAATTTGAGACAGAATATTTTAATCTTTCTTTTTGTGCTTTTATTATCTTCTGCCTTGACGTAAAACGGAATAAAGGAATGGTTTTAAAAACTGATTTATGAAGTAATTAAAAAAAATTAAACACTAATCTATAGTGTTCCATTATTTCTTATTCAAAACAAACCTTGTTCTATGCTCTTTTAATGAATGGTTTGGCCGTTTGGAGTTATAATGGTGAAATCATGAATATTTCAACCAATAACAAAAATTACAAAGAAGATATTTATTCTCTGCCTCCCGAACCGCGCTTTGTTGCCAATGCTGTTATGGGATGGATTAAGAATGAGAATGAGGCATGAAGCTAAACCACAAGGATTGTTCATGATTTTACTAATTGAGCGCATTATAATTTAATACAAGACTATTTTCACTATCTTCCTCCATATTATACCAATTTGACAGGTATTTAGATCAAAAAGATAACAAATGGCAGAGCAAAAAGATTTAGATTTCACTTATACCACTATCGACGAGATATTTCGTTTGAGCATGGGAGAAACCGGAGATTATAGCGGAGCAAAATATGATGGTGATTTTTCGAAGTCACTGGAAGAAGCTCAAAAGTCAAAACATAAATTCATAGCTGATAGCCTTAACATTGGTAAAGGTTCTAAAGTACTTGACATGGCTTGTGGCTGGGCACCTTTTACGCGATATATTGTTAAAGAAAGAGGTGCGGAAAGTATAGGTTTGACACTCTCACAAGGACAGGCAGATGCATGCCAGAAGAATGGGTATAATGTGGTGGTGAAAGATTGCCGCTATATAAAACCAACGGACTATGGAACATTTGATGCCATCACTTGTATTGGGGGATTGGAGCATTTCTGTTCGGTAGAAGAATGGCAAGTTGGCAATCAAGAGCAAGTATATAGTGATTTTTTTAAAATACTTTATGATTTGTTGCCCACTGGTGGGCGATTTTATATGCAGACGATGGTCTTTAGCAAGAATATGATAGAATTTGAAGAAATGGACGTGAATGCCGAAAAAGGATCTACTGCCTATATTATGGCGCTCATGGTAAAGCAATTCCCAGGATCCTGGCTTCCCTATGGTCCCGAAATGGTCATTAAATGTGCAGAATCTGGATTCAAACTTATTTCCAAAAGTAGCGGAAGACTTGATTATATTGAAACTATTGCACAATGGCGGAAGAAATTCAGAAAATTTAATCTTAAAAAATATTGGCTTTACCTCTCACTCATCCCAAGATATTTCACGGATAAGGAATTCAGGCATCTAGTGGCTATCTTTAAAGTAAGTCCGAACAAGGTCTGTTTTGAAAAAGAGGTCATGGACCATTACCGATTGGTTTTTGAGAAGGTTTAGTGGCCTATCAAATAGTATCCATAAAAAAACCATCTGTTAAGATGGTTTTTTTATTTAAAAATGTGATTTATTAAGCTAAACTTACTTTTACTGCGCTTAATCCTTTTTCGCCTTCCTCAATTTCAAATTTTACTTTGTCATCTTCCCTAATCTCATCAATAAGATTTGTAGAGTGAACAAAAATCTCTTCGTCTGAATCACTTAGTTTTATAAAACCAAATCCTTTGGCGTTATTAAAAAATTTTACGGTACCTTCTTTCATTACTTCTATTTTATTATTACTATTTATTAATTTTTTTATTAATTTTTTTATCATTATTTCTATTTTTTACTATTAAAAACCTGTGCCCTGTATAATTATACATTGCTTACAATTTGTTTTTTTCCTAAAGTGCGGAGCATGGTTGTATGAGTACGTATAGCATTGAGAAAACTTTTATTAACATGATAGG
>RCNB010002000.1_pt1 | contig 12629 bp, 15 predicted proteins | sample 2041321 | NCBI WGS metagenome assembly RCNB01 (sample SAMN09708232, study PRJNA481090) | Marine sediment metagenome, whole genome shotgun sequencing project. | reverse complement strand
CAATGTCTTGGGGCTCATTACCAAATAGATTTTCAACAAGCCCTCCAATTTTAGCAAGCTTAAAAATAATATCGTCTGAGAGAGAAGCCTCTGTCCTCTCATGTTCATCTAAAAGAACAGAGTTAACACCACCCCCCTTGTGGCGATCTTTGGGATGCGTTGCATAAAGTTTATTACCAATTTTTTTACTAATTATTTTAAATCGTTCCTTCCCTTTCTTAATAAGGGTTTGAACGATGTATTGATCGGGGTTAATCTGACCCGACACTAAGGATTCTCCTAATCCGAAATTTGATTCTATGAGGCATTCCGTATAGTTATTTGTTATCGGATTTGCAGTAAATAAAACACCTGAAGACTTCACTTCAATCATTTTCTGAATTAAAACTGCTATATTTACACTGCTGTGAGGGATTCTATTTTTCGCTCTATAAGAAATTGCTCTTTCAGTCCAGAGTGATGCGTAACATTTTTTTATATTAAGTACGATATTTTCAAGACCTATTATATTTAAAAATGTATCATATTGTCCCGCAAACGAACTTGCTGGTAAATCTTCAGCAGTAGCAGATGATCTAACTGCAAAACTAAAGTTATTATACAAATTATGATTGATTGATAACTCTTTAATTAGTCCTTCAGGGAGTGGGCTCTCAAGGATCTTTCTTCTGATTAATTCTGATATTTCTACAACTGAGTTGTAGTCGTTATAATTAATGGTTTCCAACGATTTTTGGATTAATTTATCTATCTCATTAAGATTTAGAAATAGTTTATAACCTGAAGTTTTAATTACATGTCCATCTGGTATGCTGTAATTATTTTTTAATAAAATATTAAGATTCAGAGCTTTGTTCCCAATATCGATTGCGTCCTCTTCTTTTACTTGAGTTATGTTTATAATAAATGGATATTCTACTTTCAATTGAAACCCCTTAAATTCTTGAAATATAATTGAAAAATTTTAATGATAAAAATGTTACTATATCTTTGTTTAAAGCTTTTTTTAAAGGTTAATTTAGACAATACGGTTGAAAATTGGTTTCAAGATGAATTCTTATCTCCTCATTAGAAAAATTTAAAGTTTATACTAGTTTTTATTTAAATACAATATTATAAAAGAAACTAGTGAACGATATGGGTAAAACTAAAAAAACCGGGATATCCGCAAGGTTTGGAGCGCGTTATGGTTCTAATGTAAGAAAAAAATGGCGCTTGGTAATGGAGATCCAAAAAAGTGGTAATTTAAAATGCCCACGATGCGAAACAAAAGGATCTATTAATAGAATCTCAACAGGTATATGGCATTGTAAAAAATGCAATGCTAAGTTTACTGGTGGTGCTTATAACACCCAAACTCCTCGTGGTGCGGAATCATTTAGAATAGCGAAGCGAAAACAACGAGAGTTAGAAGTTGTAGAAGAATAATGAATAAAAATAACTTACTTATTATTAAATCTACTTTAGAGTTTCAATTTGAAACGTCTGAATTATGTAATTATTCTTATAACTCTATTTTACCTGAATTTAAAGTTCAAAAATCAAAAAGATCTACAATATCTTTAAAAAAAGAAGAAAATTCTCTAATCTTTTCTATAGAGAGTAAAGATATTACTGCGTTCAGGGCAACAATTAATGAAATCATCAGTTTTGGTCGGATTTTTGAAGGCGTTATGAATATTGTAAATAACACACAATAAGCCTTAGATTAAATTATTCGTAAATTTCATATTTCACATTTCATTTGATATTATTATTAAAAAAACAAATGTTGTGATTTTCGTTGACAATAAACTTGGACCAATTAGATGAGGAAACAAAAAAAAAATTTCAAAATTTAACTCAGGTTGGGCAGACTTTAGAACTCCTTACACAACAAAAGATTCAAATTGATAGTTCTATTAGAGAGACAGAACTTGCACTAGGAGAGTTAGAGAAAGCAAGTCCCGATACAATAGTTTATAAGCAAATCGGTGGTATAATGGTTAGAAGCGATAGAGATAAGCTTCTTGCAGAAAAAACATCTGCTAAAGAAACTCTGAATATGCGTTCAACCACGCTTGCTCAAAAAATAGAAAGAACAAAGAGCACTTTTGAAAATATGCAAAAATCTCTTCAAGCAGATCTTCAAAATCAATAATTTAATGAAATATTCATGTTTAATTCTAAAAAAGAGGTTCTTTTAGACTTTTTAAAAGGAAAAAATCTCTTAATCACTTCTCACCATTTAGTGGATCTAGATGGGCTCGCTTCCGCTTTTGCCTTAAAATTTTGCTTAGAAAATCTTTTCCCTAACCAAAACGTACAATTAACTTTTTCAGGATTATCTAAACCTACAAAAAGTTTCATAAACAAATTTGGTACAAAATTTCCAAACTTTAACTTTACTTATCAAGAGCATGTTGAATTATCAGATATCGATGTTATCGTAATAGTTGACTCTAATAATCTAGATCAAATAAAGCTATTTAATAATTTAGATTTGAATATTCCTTACATCTTCGTAGATCATCATTTAAATTTAAAGAAAAATTATCCTGGTAATAAATTTTCACTTAATTTGATTTTTGATAATTATTCTTCAACATCAGAGATGGTGTCAGAATTATTTGATGATTGTAACATAAAGCTTCCAATACCATACAAATATCTCCTTGTATCAGCAATATTGACCGATTCTGGGTTTCTCAAGTATGGAAATACCGGAACCATAAAAAATTTACATAATATCTTACAAGATCAGTTAGAAATACAAGATGTCATACCCTTACTAGAAAGAGAAATAGATATCTCAGAAAAAATTGCTCGAATTAAAGCGCTTCAAAGAGTTAAATTAATTCGAGTTAACAATTGGTTAATAGGTTTATCACATCTTAGTAGCTTCAGCGCTTCTGCTGCTTCAACTTTAACAAAAGTGGGTTTTGATGTTGGAATTGTCGTATCTGAAGATAAATCTGATTATAGAATCACCACTCGAGCAAAAAAGCAAGTTTGCCTAAAAACAGGCTTACATCTCGGGAAAATTATTAGCGAAATAAAAAACGTAAAGGGTGGTGGACATGATGGTGCTGCGACTTTGAATGGTAAGAATGATGTAGAAGAAAGTCTCAATCAATTAATCGATAAAATAAAAGAAACTTTAATTAATTAGCTATACTTATAAAGTAAAAAGAATTATGGATATCCCCTTTCATGAGCTTAATTAAATTTAATAATTTTCATTTTCGATATAAAGGAAACGATGAGTATGCGCTTAAAAAAATAAACTTGGAACTAGAATCAAATAGATTTGTTTTATTAGCTGGGGAGACGGGATCTGGAAAAACTTCATTAATTAGATGTATGAATGGATTAATCCCCCAATTTTATGCTGGTTATTATAAAGGAAATGTAGAAATTTCAGGAAAAAACACCACTGAAACAACAATATCTGAATTATCTGGTGAAGTTGGAATTGTATTCCAAAATCCTGAAAACCAACTAATTGCAATGAATGTTGAACATGAAATAGCTTTCGGTTTGGAAAATTTAGGAATTCCAAGAGAGGAAATTAAAGAAAAAATTAAGGAAGTTGTAAAGATAACTGAAATTGAAAGTATAATAGATAAAGCCCCTTTCGAGATAAGTGGTGGTGAACAACAACGAGTTGCTATTGCTTCAATTTTAGTATTAGAACCGAGGGTCATCGTTTTGGACGAACCAACAGCCAACTTGGACCCATTATTTGCAAGAAAAATATTAAACCTACTAAAAAAAATTCAAGTCGAAAAGAAGATGACTGTTATAATTAGTGAACACCGAATGGATTTAATTCTCCCATTAGTAGACGACATAATTCTAATGAAAGAAGGTGAGATAATCGCTCATGGTGCTAAGGATAAAGTCATAAATTCTAACACATTTGAGAATTTGAATATTAATAAACCAAAAATATATTCAATATTCAATGAATTAAAAAATAGAAATCAATTTCCATACGATATTCCAGTTTCTATTCAAGATGCTATAAGATCGTTTAAAATGACTAAATAACTCGAAATACTCATGATAGATGAAAATTTGCTCCCTTTAATAATGGTACACGATGTTGGTTATGTGTATTCAAACGGAACAATTGCGTTAAGCCAAGTTTCGTTAAATATTAAGAAAGGCGAATTTATTGCAATAATGGGACAAAATGGAGCGGGAAAAACGACTTTGATTCGTACTTTTAATGGTTTAATCCGACCAACAAATGGAAGTATTTTTTTAGAAGGAGAAAATATTGATTCAAAAACTATTGCTACAATATCTAAAAAAGTTGGAGTTATCTTCCAGAATCCTATGCACCAATTATTTTCTAATACGTTAGAGGATGAAATTAAATTTTCCTTGAAAAATCTAAATTTAAATAAAGAAGAAATTCAAATTAAAGTCGATCAAATACTAGAGGAATTCGATCTTGAAAAATATCGAAAGAGGTCCCCATTTAACTTATCTGGTGGAGAATCAAAAAAATTAGCTATAGCCTCTATTCTATGTCGAGACCCTGACATTCTAGTTTTTGACGAACCTACATTAGGGCAAGACGCAAAAGAGATTAAATTCTTCCTTAGATTAATAAAAAAAGAGTTAGAGAGAGGAAAAACAATAATAATAGTCACACATAATATAGAATTTACAGTAGAACATGTTCCAAGGACGATCTTGATGGGTGGAGGTCATATTATTGCGGATGGTCCAACACAGAGTATTTTTACAAACGAGTTTTTAATATCAAAATCTTCATTAATTATGCCACAAATATATCTATTCAAAAAAGAACTTCAAAAAATAGGAATTACTATTCCAAAAGAAGTTATTAGAGAAAGCGAAATAATTGATTTTCTGGATAATTATTTGGAAAGCAAATCCACAATTTAAAGGAGGAAAATTATTAAATGTCTTTAGAATTTTTGAGCGCGTTCAAATTCTTGAAAAAAGAGACTTTTCTCCACAGTTTAGATCCAAGAACTAAATTATTACTTGCGATAACATACACGATCAGCGCTCTATTATTTCAAGAAATAATCCCCTTATTATTAATTTTAATAACGCTACTCCCAGTAATAATTATAGGAAAGTTGTTTAAAAAATGGGTGAAGAGCGTCAAAGGGATGTCTTTCCTCTACATTTTTATCATTGTTCTTAATACTCTATTTATTAATGAAAATGGATTATCGTTTGCCATTGCTATGATCTTAAGGATTTCAATAATGATTTCAGCATTTTCTTTGTTTTTTTTAACTGTAGATCCAAATGATTTAGCTCTTTCCCTAATTACTATGAAAATCCCGTACGAGTATGCGTTTTCTTTCTCGTTAGCATTTAGGTTTGTTCCAACTATTGCTATCGAAACACAAAATATCATTGATGCTCAGCAGAGTCGAGGATATGAAATGCAAAAAAAAGGGATTATAAATCAAATAAAAAACTTATTTCCTCTTTTAGTTCCTCTTATTGTAAGTTCTATAAAAAGAGCCTTTAACGTAGCAGAAGCCTTAGAATCACGATCTTTTGGTTATAAAAAAGATAGGACATTTTATTATACAATTAGTTATTCTTTAAAAGATTGGATATTTTCTTTATATTTGATTCTTTTATTGACTCTTTTAATATTTATTAGAATTAACTTCATGTTAATGCCAATATGGTTTAGATGGAGTTTACCATTATGAATGCCTATTCTATTACGAATTCAAATGGTGTTTCTAATTATTACATTGGAATAAACCAGATTGAGATTGATCCCAAAGAAGTTCAGATAAATAAATTAATAGACTTAATTGAAATTATCCAAAGCCATTATGAAGATACTCTTTTACAATTCTTCAGCGATAGATATATTCTAAACCCAGAACATATATTAAATGCTTGCTATTTCGTCCAAAAAGCCTTCTCTACTAAAAATAATATTTCAAACAAAAAGAATCTTGAATTACTTCTATATTTAGCTGCTAAAAGACAAATAAAGCTAAGCCTCGAAGGTTTTGGAGTAAATAAGGATAATTTACGCAATAAAAGAATAAGTTTTTGTATCATCTCTCTGGAGGATAATATTCAGCGAGTGAATATCGAAATTAATAACTATTTACATTCTCAAAATATAAGTTTAAATTTGGGAAATTTATCTATTGATAAATTTAAAATCGTCAAAAAGTATTTTGAGTTTTCTGATAACCAGATTTTAACCATCTTGAAGGCTTACAGGTATAAAAATGACGCATTAGATATAAGTTCCGTAAATTTAGAAAGCCTGTATAAGGCATTGAATGATTTAATTTGTGAAAAAATGGCTTTATTAAGTTTAGAAAAAAGGAAATCTTTTTAGAACTTATTATACTTATTATCAATAGCAAAAATATCATCTGGGCTTAGAAATGATATCCCACTAACATTTCCTAGAAGCTCAATCTTTATAATTTTATCTGGATTATCCAAATCGACTCTGTTAGTAATAATTTTTGCCACTGATTCAATAATGGCATCTCGTTCTATAATCTCATTTTTTCTACGTTTTAATTCGATCTTAAAAGAATCTTCTTTGTTTAAATAAAGAGGATAATATTTTTCTACAAAATTTTTTATTACGTTTAGTTTTGTTTCACACACGTAATCAATAGGGACAATTTTAAGGATGAATTGAAAGAAACTAGAATCTTTTTCAAGGATTTTTTTAATCTTGCGTATCACTTCTTTAGTATCAATATTGGTTGCAGCGGTTATTAATCCAGGATATTTGATCCCTTGAATAATGGGGTATTTATCGCCACACATTAACAGAGTAAACCAAATTTCTGCTTTTGCATTCACTTCGTTAAATCTCGAAGTCGAGACTAATAAATTAAAGTTATTCAATATCTACTCCAAATAGTTTATCTTTACTTAATTTAACAAAATCTTCAATTTCCTCTTCTGTTACAACCCCAATCCGCAATAACTTTAACTTTTCAGAGGTACAATCAACAATGGTTGTTGGAACTTTCGTTTTGGTTTTTCCCCCATCAAGTATGAGATCTATTGGTGTTAAAAATTTTTTCGCTACTTCGTTTCCACTTATCGATGGAGGTTCTCCTGAATAGTTAGCTGATGTTCCTATTATTCCACCAAAATATCCTTTTTTTTTTAATTTTTTTAAAATAGTTAGAACGATCTCGTTTTCAGGTACGCGAATACCAATCGTATTTTTACCAACCGTAACTTCTGGAGGAATAATATTTGGTTCTTTCTTATTTAATATTAAAGTCAATTGACCAGGCCAGAAGCGTTCAGCTAATTCATAACCTATATTGTTAAATTCCGCAACTTTTTCTGCTTCTTCAATATCTGCAACTAATATTAATAATCCTTTTGAACGATCTCGATACTTGATATCATAAATCCTATTTATTACTTCAAGGTTAAGAGGATCTCCCCCTAGACCATAAACGGAGTTAGTTGGAAAAGCAATTAATTTACCCTCAATAATGTTCTCCACTGCGGTTTCGAACACAAATTCTAAATCTTGAATTTTTTTTCCTTTTAGTTTTATTAAAAAACCCATTTGGATTCATTTGGATTATAAGTGTATTAAATAATAAAAAAGCTTCACTGATGATTTTCTTGGCAGGATAATTCATCAGCAAGATTAGCCCACTGAAGATCGACTCTTTCTTGAAGTTCAATTAACTCTTTTTCAGATAATTTTGAAAATCGTTTCTGTCTTGATAAGTAATCAATTAGTGGAGCTCTTTTTGAGGGATCTAATAATGGTTTGCTTTTTTTTGATAATGTTAAAACGCCATTTTCGATTTCATATAAAATCCACGATCCTGTTTTAACTGCTAAACGAGGAATTTCAATAGAATCTTCGGATGCAATACCCCATCCCGGAGGACAAGAAGCTAAAATATGAATATATTTACATCCTTCAATTGATTTTGCTTTTTTAAATTTCTCATAAAGATCAAGAGGTTCGCTTACAGAACAAGTAGCAACATAAGGAATCTCATGTGCCGCCATTATCCGAGGTAGATTTTTCTTATATCGTTCTTTTCCTAATGTGGTTGTAGTCGTAATTGCACCATGTGGTGTACTAGAGGATCGTTGAATTCCAGTATTCATGTATGCTTCATTATCGTAACAACAATAAATGATATCCGAATTCCTTTCAGCAGCTCCACTTAAGCCTTGAATCCCAATGTCCGTTGTTCCTCCATCACCAGCAAAAACTAAAGTCGTCATTTTTTCCCATACTTTGCCTGGAAATCTATACGATTTTGCTTTAAAAGCTTCAGAAACTCCTGTTGCCGCTGCCGCTCCCGCAGCAAATGCCATATTCATAAACGGAAAAGTTGGTGCTGTCTTTGGCCATAATCCAACAACAACATTTAAACAACTAGCAGGCGTAACTAAGGACGTATTTGGCCCAAGAGCTTTCATAGCCCACCTTAGAGCAATTTCGAGACCGCAACCAGCACATGTGGAATTCCCTGCTAAAAAATATTCTTCTTGCCCAATTTCTAATGCTTCTTTTATAGATACCATATTTATTCAACCTCCAATAAGCCGTCCCAGAAAGTTCCTTCAATCATATCTTTTGGAAACTCTCCAGTTTCATTTAATTTATTCAATACTTTTAGCTGATCTTTCTGCTGTTCTAATGAAACTTCTCTTCCACCTAAACCCATTACAATAGGTAAAACTTTTGTTGATGCTCCAGAACCATATAAGGCTGCTTTTACTTCGCTACTTACTGGGCCTCCAGTCGGAGATCCAAATGCTGTAGCTCTGTCAGCTACGCCAAGAACCTTCACTTTCTTTGCAATTTGTATAATATCTTCAACGGGAAATGGTCGAAGATATCTCAATTTTACGCATCCCACTTTGTAACCTTCATTCCTAAGAGCGTCAACAGCGTCTTCCATCTGCATGGCAAGTTCACCGTAGTTAAGTATCCCAACTTCCGCATCTTCCATTTGATATTCTTCAATTAATCCATTTCCATATGATCGACCAAATTTTTTTTCGAATTCTGAGGTAACTTCCTTGATTTTTTGCTTTGCTAAAGTATGAGTATAGTGGATCTTTAATCTAAATTCATTGTAGAAACCGGATGGCATGATTAGATTCCCATGCATCATTGGTCTTTCAGGATCGAGCCAGATATGAGGCCATCCTCTCTCATCTGGAAGTGGTGGTAAAAAATTATCGACAGCATCTTGATCCTCGATGGTTACAGGTTTAGATGTGTGAGATAAAGTAAACCCACCATATGCTACGAATTTAGGCAATAAAATTTCGTGATCTTCGCTAATTTTATATGACATTAAAATATCATCATATATCTCCTGATGGCTCGAGGCAAATGAAATCATCCAACCAGTATCTCTACAACTTATTATATCTGTGAAGTCCGCCCAAATATTCCATGGAGGGGCAGGACCTCTCGAAGCAATTGTCGTTACTATAGGTAAACGAGCACCTGCGGCCCAATGAACCATTTCATACATGTAAAATAATCCTTGTCCAGATGTAGCAGTAAAAGTACGAGTCCCTGCAGTGCTTGCTCCAATAGTAGCAGCCATCACAGAGTGTTCTGACTCGAATTTAATATATTGAGTTCCAGGCATCTCGCCGTTATCGGCGAACTCTGATAGTTTTTCTACAACAGTTGTTTGTGGGGTAATGGGATAAGCACTTATCACTTGAACCCGTGCAGATTTCGCTGCGTAAGCTACTGCCACATTCCCCTTTATTATTTTAGTTTCCCTTTCCTGTGTAAAATCTCCTTGTGTTTCAACCATATTAAACTTCACTCTCTCTAACCATTTCTATACTTTTTGTGGGACATTCTTTAGCGCATATGCCACAACCTTTACAATATACATAATCAACTTCAAATTCTCCTTCTGTATTTCTGATTATTGTACCTTCGGGACAATACATCCAGCAAATACCACATTTAGTACATGTTTCCTGATCGACAATAGGTTTAAATGTTCTCCAATCTCCTGTGGTTCCAATACTTCCTTTAATAGGAAGGGATATAGGTATTGGGGGTAATTCTTTCCAATTTTTATATTCTTGAACTTCAGGTCGCTTGTCTTTGTCTTCACATATATTCTTCCATTTCTCTTTATTCATTCAAATTCAACCTCCTTAACGTTATTATAAGCTTCGACAGCAACTTCTAAATTTTTTTTACCTTTTGCTTCTCCAAATTCGCTATAGATCACTTTTTTCATAGTGTCTAAATCATAAAAGCCAGTTAACTGTCCAAATGCCCCCAACATTGGAATATTCAAAATTGGTCCACTCGAATGCATAAATCCTAATTTTATACAGATTCCCGTAGCATCAACAATAAATATTTTTATGTTTTCTGGAAATTCGCAAGTATCAATCGGGTTTTTTGTATTAATTAATAATGTGACTCCACTTTTTATCGACTCGAGAATTCTCTGAATATCTAAAAGGGAGGGATCAAAAATTAACATATAGTCTGGATCTATTACGCTATCGTAAGTTTTTATGGTTTTGTTCCTTGACAACTTAGTAAATGCTTGGATAGGTGCACCTCTCCGCTCTGCTCCAATAATTGGTATAGCAATAGCATCTTTAAAACTTTCTTCGTAAGCTAATTGAGCTAGAAGTTGGCTAGCAGTGATAGCAGTTTGACCTCCTCGACCATGAAAGGTAATTTCTATTATTCCATTATCCGTCAATTTTTTCCATCCTTTTAATTAATCGTTCTCATAAATTTGATAATAATAAAGCCGTAAATCAATAATATTGATATTTTTTTGGAAAACTTATAAAATTATCTTAAATAGAACTACTAAAGTAGATTAACTAGCAAGAAATTAAAAATTTCTGGAAAAAATTTATAAGGTAGACACTGAGATTGATGAAAATTAATTATAATTTTGATTTAATTTTTTAAAATGTTGATAGTGATTAATTTTGTCAGAAAAATCAAAAAATGATGAAGTAAATTATTCATTCAAATGTCCGTCATGTGATAAAGGTAAGATAAAAATTCTAAAAACTATTTATGATGTCCCTGACGGAGACAAAATGCTACTCGTTAAGTTTGAATGTAACATTTGTAATTTTTCTAATAATGATATCATTCCTTTAACTACCAACAATACTCCAGGAATTATGACTTTGAGAGTTTCAAATGAAAATGATTTAAAATCAAAAATTTATCGTTCCCCCGTTGGAAAATTAGAAATTCCAGAGTTGGAATTATTCGTCGTGCCTGGTCCAAGCGCTGATTTTTACTATACCAATGTTGAAGGGATATTATTTAGGTTTGAGAATGCCGTATCCATATATCGTAAAAATCTCGAAAAGGACGATGATGATATAGAAGAAGTTGATAAAATTTTGTACGAACTACATAAAGCAATGGAAGGAGAATTTAATTTTACTCTAATAATAACTGACACAGGAGGAGGAAGTTATATCATTCCTGAAGATGAATCAAAATACTCATTTCAAAAATTGGAACATAAAGAATTAAATTAAAAGTAATAAGTGAAATTATCATAATTTCTAAATAGAGATATATTTTTTCAAATTAAATCATAAAAGTGTGAAATCAAATGACAATTAAAAAAATCGGAATCCTCACTGGAGGTGGCGATTGCCCAGGCTTAAACTCCGTAATTTATGGAATTATGTTAAAAGCTTACGATGCGGGAGTAGAATGTGTTGGAATTCTTAAAGGTTGGAAAGGTCTTATGGAAAATCTAACGATTCCTCTTAAAATCGCAGAACACGATGACTTACATACTATTGGAGGGACAATTTTATACACAAGCAGGACAAATCCTTTTAAGGGAGTTAAATCTAAAGAAGAAGTCGCTAAAGATCTGGTGAATAAATTAAATGAATTAGGTATAGATGCGTTAATCGCTATCGGAGGAGATGATACTTTAAGCGTTGCGGATGCTATGTGTAAATACTCTAATGCAAATGTAATCGGTTGTCCAAAAACGATTGACAATGATTTATTTGGAACCCATTACACGTTTGGGTTCTGGAGCGCGGTACAATTAGCTTCCAATGCGATGGATAATCTTACAACAACGGCTCGGTCTCACCAAAGAGTATTTATAGTAGAAATTATGGGACGAGACGCAGGATTTCTTACAATGTATAGTGGAATTTCTGCTGGCGCTGATATAATATTAGTTCCGGAAACACCATTTAGTTTAGAAAAGGACATTATTGATGTGCTTAAAAAAAGAGTCAATTCAGGGTACAAATATCACATTATTGCCACCTCTGAAGGAGCTTATCCAAATTCAGAGTCGTTGGAAAAGGATTTTAAAACAATATCAAAGGAAACGATAGATAAATTACCTAAAGATACATATGGAAACCCGTTGCTAGTAAAATTGAACATATCCAAAATAATTGTTGACGAACTCAACTTAAGAGAAGATTTGAAAAAGGATTTTCAGAATAATGGGGTGGATTTTGAGTGTAGAAGCGTAGTTTTGGGGCACACGATGAGAGCAGGAACGCCTAATTCTTTCGATAGAATCTTAGGATTGAGATTTGGATTAGCAGCTATGAATCTTGTTTTGAAATCTAAATTTGGGAACATGGTTTCGCTT
>RCNB010002883.1_pt1 | contig 12631 bp, 5 predicted proteins | sample 2041321 | NCBI WGS metagenome assembly RCNB01 (sample SAMN09708232, study PRJNA481090) | Marine sediment metagenome, whole genome shotgun sequencing project. | reverse complement strand
TACGTTTGATTTGTAATTTGCCCTCTTTTCTCTATACACAAAGACATTACATTACCCACATAGTCTGCTTTTGTAATAATCGTCGCTTTTATATATGGCTCCTCTACTCTATCTACGCTGGAAGGATCTGGTAAATCAGTTGGATTATTAACAATAACAGCGGTATCAGGATCCTTTCTCGTAAACGCATGGTAACTAACGTTGGGTACCGTAGTGATGACGGTCATATTAAATTCCCTTTCCAAACGCTCCTGGATAATTTCCATGTGAAGCATACCTAAAAACCCACAACGGAAACCAAAACCCAGTGCCGCACTACTTTCCGGCGCAAACACCAAGGAAGCATCGTTTAATTGTAGTTTCTCCATAGAGGCACGCAGTTCTTCAAACTCGTCTGTATCTACAGGGTAAATCCCTGCAAAAACCATTGGTTTTACGTCCTCAAAACCTCTAATAGGATTTTTGGTGGGTTTTGCCGCGTCGGTAATGGTGTCACCTACTTTCACCTCTCGGGCGTCCTTGATACCTGTAATCAAGTAGCCAACATCGCCCGCTTTAATGCTTTGCTTGGGCTGCTGTGTAAGTTTTAAGGTCCCCACCTCATCGGCAAAGTAGTCCTTATCCGTGGCGACAAATTTTATTTTTTGTCCTTTTTTTATTTCACCGTTAATAACCCTAAAATAGGTCTCCACACCACGAAAAGAATTATAAACCGAATCAAAGACCAAGGCCTGTAACGATTCGTCCAAATTACCTTTAGGAGCAGGAATATGTTCTATGATTGCGGTAAGTATTTCTTCAATACCTATCCCTGTTTTTGCACTTGCAGGTATTACATCTTCGGCCTTACAGCCCAAAAGGTCTACAATATCGTCAGTGACTTCCTCAGGGTTGGCGCTTGGTAAATCTACCTTGTTGAGCACAGGAATGATTTCCAAATCGTTTTCTAGGGCCAGATATAGGTTGGATATAGTCTGTGCCTGAATACTCTGAGCTGCATCCACTACCAAAAGAGCGCCCTCACAGGCTGCAATAGAACGAGATACCTCATAAGAAAAATCTACATGGCCCGGAGTATCTATAAGGTTTAGAACATACTCTTCGCCTTTATAGGTATATTCCATCTGTATGGCATGGCTTTTAATGGTAATCCCACGTTCACGCTCTAAATCCATACTATCCAACAACTGCTCCTTTTTCTCGCGATCGGTAACTGAGCCGGTAAATTCGAGTAAACGATCCGCCAAGGTGCTCTTACCGTGATCTATATGGGCAATAATGCAAAAATTTCTAATGTTTTTCATAGCAAAGGGTAGTAATAAGTCTGCGTTTAAAACCTGACAATAACAAAGGGCCTAAAAGCAACTGCAAATATACTCTAATTTACAGCGCAATTTGAGGCATAATAACCCAAAATAAGGCCGATTTTGACGAAAACCACTGTAAGTAAGGATTACATATTTAATACAGAAAAACCGTAATATTTCATTAGTTTTGAGATCCAACCCAAGTTATAAAGTGAAATCATTGCCCCTACTTATTTTTGTGTCCCTATTCTGCAGCTACGCTGTTGTAGGCCAATCTTTTGGACTTACGGGTAAGGTACGCGACGAAAAGAATGAAGCTATCCCTTTTGCTTCCGTTTTTCTATTGCGTTCTTCAGATTCTACGTTGGCAAAGGGAACTTCTGCTGATGAAAACGGAAATTTTAAAATTGAGAATATCCAACAGGGGCTTTATGTTTTAAAGGCAAGTTATATTGGTTGGACCTCGAAGCATATCGTGTTGGACATCTCCAACGATATTACTATCGGAGCGGTAATCATAGCACAGCAAACTGAGGCATTAGACGAGGTCGTGGTCACGTCTAGCAGACCACAAGTAGAACGAAAAGTAGACCGATTGATTTTTCATGTGGAAAACACGGTATTGTCCCAAAGCAGTTCTTGGGACATTTTAAAACAAACTCCAGGCGTCATTGTTATGCAAGACGAGCTAAAAATCAGAAATCAAGCTGCAACAGTTTATATCAACGACCGTAAGGTTCAGTTATCCGCAGAAGAAGTCAGGAGTCTGTTAGAAAATTATCAAGGGGAAAACATAAAATCGGTAGAAGTCATTAGTAATCCTCCAGCAAGATATGATGCTGAAGGGGGAGCGGTACTGAACATTATTACCAGTAAAAACATTTCCTTGGGTTACAAAGGAAATATCAATACCACCTACACACAAGGGATTTTTTCAAAATATAACTTTGGTACCTCACACTTTTACAAGACGGAAAAATTAAACCTGAACCTTAGATATGCTTTTGCCCCCAGAAAAGATTTTAAGGGCGTTACCGGAGAAACTAATTTTATTAATGATACCGGGATTTATTCTAGGTGGCTAACAGATTTTGACAACATAACTAGCTTCAAGACCCATGTGGCCGGCCTTGTGTTAGATTATCAATTTGATGATAGGAATGAGCTAAACATTACCTCAGATGCACAATTATCCCCTTACCGAAAATACGATAACCGGCAGAACACGGTTATGCTCAATCGATTTAATGCTATTGATTCCACTTTTAGTACTACGAGTCCTGAAGACGAGATAAAGAACAACATATCCGGAGATGTAACCTATAAGCATAAATTAAAAGAAAACGGTTCATTACTTATAAATGCACATTATACGAATTTTGACCTCTCCCGTGAGCAAAATGTCAACTCAGATTATTTTAATCCAGATGGCTCCTTTATACGAAATTTTAACTTTTTAACCGATGCCAATCAGGATATAGAAATTGCTACAGCACAAATCGACTATGCAGGAATCTTAGGTTCCACCAATATAGAGGCTGGCCTAAAGGGTTCTTTTATAGACTCCAAAAGCACTTTGGATTATTTTTCTACAGACAACGGCTTGGTTTTAGACCCTACATTGTCCGATAGTTTTTTATACGATGAGAAGGTCTATGCCGCCTATACAAGCTTCTCTCATGACTGGGAAAAATGGAGCGTAAAAGCTGGACTTAGGGCAGAGCATACCCAAAGTAAAGGTACTTCCTTGGCCTTGGCCAGCATAAACAATCTTGCGTATTTTGAGCTGTTTCCTACCTTTTATTTGCTCCATAATAGAAATGAGAACCACAGGTTTTCCTTTGATTATTCTAGAAAATTGATACGTCCGCGCTATCAAGACCTTAACCCTTTTAAGACCTTTATTAATGAAAACATTTTTGTAGAAGGTAATCCAAATCTGTTGCCTAGTTTTAGTAATAACTTTAACTTTAACTATACGCTAAAACAGGAGTTCTTTTTTGATTTTTATTACCGAGACAACGGCAACTATATTTCCACATTTGCCTTTCAGGACAATGAAAATCAAATTCTAAGGGATTTTACCCAAAACGTATTGGAAAGCACTTCCTATGGTTTCGATTTTAACTACGGAAAATCCATTACCAATAATTGGTACTTGTACAGTTACATCTCCATTTTTCATGAGGACGAAACCTTTTTGGCCTTGGAAAGTAACAATGTGGCTGTGACCAATACGTTTGACGGTTTTTACATAGATATCACCAATTATTTAACACTTTCCAAGGACGGCACATTTAAAGGCGAGCTCGGGCTCACCTATCTCTCCGGATTTTTACAGGGATCTTACACGCAGGCAGAAACTACCAACCTTACTTTTGGTGTGCGAAAATCTTTTTGGAATAGAAGGGCCTTATTAAGTCTTACGGTCAACGATATCCTCGGGAAGGCCAACGCAAAGGTAACCTCCAAATACCTCAACCAAGACAACAATTATCTCGCTATTCCAGAAACCCAATATGTTCGCTTCGGATTTACGTACAACTTTGGCAATTTCCGATTAAATGATAATGACCGTGCAATAGACAAGAAGGAGCGTGATCGTTTGGACTAGGAAAAATAGCAGCTAGCGTAAGCACTAAACAAACATGCCCTATATGTAGGATATTTCCTAAGGTATTGTTTATTTTTATACTTTATACTTTACTATGCTGCATGAAGATGGCCTATAGAACGTTTTTGTTTTTTGTATTATCGTTTTCCTTTCTAACTGCGCAAGACTTCAAGATTTATGGGACAGTTTTAGATAGCGACCAAAACCCTCTTGCCTTTGCCAGTGTTCTTTTACAAACACCGGAAGGAAAAATTTTGAAAGGCGTATCTACAGATGAAAATGGTGAATTTCGGCTGAACAATGTAGGTGAAGGGGACTACCTCTTGTTCGCAAGCTATATTGAAAGCAAGTCAACTATGCAATCTATTTCTCTTACTGCAGATTTAGATATAGGCAACCTAATCATTACACAAAAAGACCAAGCTTTGGAAGAGGTTGTAGTCACCTATCAAAAACCACGTTTGGTGGAAAAAGCGGATAGGTACGTTTTTAATATAGAAAATACCGCTTTATCCGATAGTGACATTTGGGACGTACTTAAACGCACCCCTGGCGTTGTCATCATAAACGATAAATTAACTGTAAACAACACTGGAAATATTGGAATTCTAATAAATGGTCGGAAGGTAAATATTCCCGAAAAAGATATAATTAACCTACTTTCAGGAAGTTCTGCAAGTAATGTGGAAGCTATAGAGATCATTACTAATCCTCCCGCAAAATACAGTGCCGAGGGCGGACTCCTTATCGATATTAAAATGAAGACTAATTTGGTTGCTGGCTATAATGGCTCTGTATATAATAGATATACACAGGGCGTTTATCCAAAGCACACGCTAGGCACCGATCATTTTTTTAAAGGAAAGAAAACCGACTTCTCTCTTGCCTACTCCTTTAGGAATAATAAAGATTTGGTACGCTATACTGATATTACTAATTTTTTTGAAAATAACCTACCTAATGAAATTTGGACTGCACAGCAGAACACTGTAACAAAACGAAAACAACATAATATAAGTGCCTTCTTTGACTATACGGTAGATGAAAAAAATACCATCAGCGTATCTACTATTAATTCTTTAACTCCAAACGTGAACAGGTTTGCATTTTCCGGAACCGATATTACCGATAATCAAGGAACTCCAAATTCTGGGTTTGACACAACCAATGACTCAGATTTTCATTTATACAACACCTCGCTTTATTTGGATTGGGTACATAGACTAAAAGAAGATGGATCTCAAATTTCTTTTAATGCACATTACACCAATTATGATTATGACCGAGAACAAGACATAGATACCGATTTTTTTGATGTCAACGGAAACGTAACTGGAGAAAACAATTTTATTACAAAGTCTGTTCAAAAAACTAGACTGTTTAGTATGCAAGCGGATTATACTACTAACCTCAGCGCATCCTCCAAACTAGAAACCGGCCTCAGATATGCCTCCATTGTTTCGGACAATACTATTGAGCAAGAAGGTTTTGACAGAAATCAACCAGGTATTCAGCCAACGGAAGCAGGGGAATTTAGCTATAATGAAGATATTTCCGCTGCCTACTTAAGTCTAAACAACAACTGGGATAGTTGGAAATTGAATTTGGGGTTACGGGCGGAGTACACGGAAGCAATGGGCAGACTGGATACCGATGCAGCAAACAATGAGGATAGCTATTTAGAACTTTTCCCATCACTTTCTCTGTTTCATACGTACAAGAAAAAACATGTGTTCAAGCTTAATTATTATCGGCGTATTATACGTCCTAGATATAGTTGGTTGAATCCCTTTCAATATTTTCAGAACAATAACACTGTCGTAGAGGGTAATCCTGAGTTGTTACCCACTATCAGCAACTCCTTTTCAATAGGCTATACCTTTAATAAAAACTTTACGTTAAGACCCTTTTACAACGTAAATACCAATGATTTTTTACAACAGGTTTCCCAAGACAACGAGGGGAACCTATTACGTTTTATTGCTACCAATCTGGACAAGACCCTGAGTTACGGTTTAGACGCCAACTTTAACAAAGAGATTACCAACAGATGGTATGCCTTTATAATGTTCAACAACTACTACCAGGAGAACAATTTTAGAGATTTGGAGACTGGACAGTTGCTAGAGAATGCGGCTTGGATTACCCAATTTAGAACTACTCAAAGTTTTACCTTATTAAAAGACAGGTCTTTGTTTGCAGATGCCAGTTTCAGTTACACTTCTCCATCCGTAATAGGAAACTCAAGAAGAGCCTCATTCAACCAACTTGGCTTTTCCTTTAGAAAAACACTCTGGAAAAAGAGTGCGAGTATTTCCTTGGCTGTAGAAGACATATTCAACCAAAGCAACCTCTTTTTTACAAGACAATACCTTACTCAAGACAACTCAACATCCTTCAGACGAGAAAACAGATTAGTAGTTTTAGGTTTTCGATACTCCTTTGGAAACACTAAAATCAAGAATAATAAAAAACGTAAAAGGGTGGACGAGCGTAATAGAATTTAAAAGACATTTTTATCGTACTTGGATCACTCCATATCTCTTTTTAAACGCGTGGTTATGCGTTTAATTTGCTCCTAAGTCCAACGGTTCTCCTTTCATTTTCCTTGCCCCCCCTTGCAACTCTAAAACCTTTAAAATGGTGGGAGCGATTTGATTACTGTATAGCTCTCTGCTTGCAGAAACTTCTCCTTTTTTGGAAACACCCTTACCAAAGGCAATGAGCCAAACCGAACCAGCTCCGTCTACAGAAGAACCATGGCCTTTCCAACTTTCTAAGGGTTGGGTACCACGGCCATGGTCTGTGGTAATGAGGAAGAGCGTATTGTTTTTGTAATAAGCATCGTTTTGTGTTAGGTTCCAGAGTTCCTTAATAAGTGTATCTGTGTTTTGGGCAGATTTTAGGTAGGCCGCATAATCCCCATCATGTGCAAAATCATCGGTTTCACCGTAAGCGATGTAGATCAGGTCCGGGTGATTTTTTTTCATATGTTCTACCGCATAATAATGGGTAAACGCATCCAAACGCACAGTACCCCATGGGCTAGGAACTTTAGGTTGTAATTGGTTTAGAAATTTTTCGCGCTCCGTTAGGTTTTCATCAGCTGCCAGTTCAAACCCCGCATTAACTGGCACACCGGAACGGGTTTCGTTTATGATGTAGGGGAATACGTCCCAACTACCAAAGGCAGCTACTTTGCCTTTATACCTACTATCCTTATTCGCAATTTCTAAGATGGTTTCATTGGGGTTGGGAACTTTATCGTTGCTGGTAATGCGCGCGTCATCAGCTTTTCCCGTAAGGATTTCACTATATCCTGGATAACTAAACCACAAAGAGTTTGTCAAATTAACGTTACTATCTAAATTTCTATTGCCGTACAGTTGCCCTTGTTGTGCTGCTTGATTCCATAAAAACGGAAAAAGAATTTCACGCCGTTCCGCAGCGCTATTTCTCCAAAATAGTGCTTTCAAGTTGGTTGTGTCACTCACAAAATCTCTGTTTGCTACCAAAAGTGAATCGGCCCCAGAAAAGAGTTCTTGCCAACGTAACCCGTCTAGGGTAATAAGAATTACTTTGGTATTATCCGTTTGGGCCGTTAGGTACACCTGGGAACCAAACAGTACTGCAAGGATGAAAAAAATGGGTTTCATAGAATCGTAGTTAAGTAGCGTTATGATGCTTTTGGTCTAAAGTAGAGAAAATTCGGAAAAGATATATAAGTAAGCAGGAACACGATAGGTGTAAACCCATATTCATTTCTGCGGGCCATCTATTTTTTGATTCAGGCATATCTTGATTTGAAGCCTAGTTATCCAATTATTTCCCACTATTCCTTTGCACTATAACCATAGGATAATTGAAACCCCAGGGAAGAATGACAAACGCGCTTTCATTTTTCAAATAAAACCCTACTTTTATAGGTAGGTATTTAAAATGCATACCCTAGCCAGGATTACCAAACAAACTGAAACCATGAAAAAAGTAGCACTTACACTTATAGCTGTTTTAATGACCAGCACCACCCTATTTGCAAACCTCCCTTGCGAATTCTACCCTGATTCGGAAAATAGCTTTCACGGTATGTGGGGCATGGATATAGAAGGAGGAGGTGTTGGCTGGCTCAACGTACATGAAAAACAAGGGTTTTTGGATGGGGAGCTTTTATGGATTGGGGGCAGTGTACAACCTATTTCTGATATCTATGTCGTGGATGAACATACCTTGGTAGTCACCAGCACCGCTGAACAAGTCCTAAAAAATGACGCAAATGGAAAAGAACGCACCCATATTAAGACATGGACCTTACGTATTACCAAAATAGGGGATGAGATTACAGGAACCAGGAGCGGACCTTCTTGGGAGGGAACTGGAGAACAAATTATTCATTTCAAAGGAAAGCGGATGCCCCCGGTAGGTCCTGCACCAGACTTAAGTACCCTAAACTATGGAAAGCCTATTTCCCTTTTTAATGGTAAGGATATTAAAGGTTGGAGGCCCATTGACCCGAAGAGAGCCAATGGCTTTAAGGTTGTGAACGGTACCCTACGAAATGATCCCGTACAACCAAAAAATGGCGAGTATCTCTCGTACGGAAACCTTCGTACTGAACAGGAGTTTAGTGATTTTAACCTTAAACTGGAAGTCAATGTCCCAAAGGGCAATAATAGCGGAGTATACCTTAAGGGCTTATATGAAATACAAGTGATGGATTCCTATGGGTTGGAGCTGGACAGTCACCATATGGGCGCGCTGTATAGCCGTATCACTCCAAGTGAAGCTGTAGAAAAGCCAGGTGGCGAATGGCAAACCTTAGACATAACTTTGGTTGATCGCCATGTTAGCGTCATCTTAAATGGAAAAAAGATTATAGACAACCAAGCTGTAGATGGCCCCACTGGAGGAGCAATTAGCGCTGATGTCTTTGCTCCCGGTCCAATTTATTTACAGGGTGACCATGGAAACGTAGCCTATCGGAATATTATATTGACTCCCGTATTATAGCATACTAAGGCTTGAAATAATACATGAACAAAACTAGTTACCTAAAGTCATAGCCTGTACTTTGATAAATGTTCTTTCAAATCGGCACTAAGGTTCATTATCCTTTTGTTCATTTTTAAGGGCTTGGTTATTTGCTCACCTTTCCCAAAAAGCGCATCTTATTCCGAAATAAATAGCTTCCATATAAAAGTTATGCCTTCCAAATTCATTAATTGTGATGTATCGCTAACAATGGTTTCTTACGCTAGAAACTACTTCAAAAACCAATTTCCTGCTCTTTCAAGCGTAGTTTAAATTGCCCGGATTTATTTGTGGAAGTGCTATTACCGAATGCCTTTTCTCTACATACTGTTATTGTAGCAAACGAAATAACTGTTTTGGTATCGCAATAGAAGCATAGATACGCTATCCTTTATCGGCTTCAAATTCTAAAGAATTGGGTGTTTTATACTACTTCTTTTACATATTCTCTGCTTTGAACCGTATAGAATTAGGCTTTAAAGCGGTATATATCTCGGTTAAAAAATAAGTTTCAGGTCAAATTTAGTTAAATAAGTTTTTAATGCATTCAACTCAAATAAAATATAACTAACTACAAATCAATAAGTTGTATAAAATAGGATACTATTATCATCCGGCCAAATGTTAATTATTATACAATATAGTACCTTTTTAAGCATAGTACTGTAACAAAATATATCTTTGTGCGTCTATTAGTTGTAAGTCAATTTAAAAACAACAACTTAACATATAGAAATTATGAAAGCATCAAGTAACAGAACATCAACAGAATCACGAACAGGACAGTACTTCTCCACTTTTGGAGGTAGCAAAAGAGCCCAATGGGCACAGTACAGACATTTTAACCGTTAAGATTAGCTTTAGAAAGCATATAGTACCATTTAGCCTGTAAAAACTACAACTGAGTCAATACTATTTCTAATACCAAGTAAATCGAAACATCTTTGTACCATCATAAAACAATAACAACATTAACATATAGAAATTATGAAAGCATCAAGTAACAGAACATCAACAGAATCACGAACAGGACAGTACTTCTCTACTTTTGGAGGAAGCAAAAGAGCCCAGTGGGCACAGTACAGACATTTTAATCGCTAATCACGATTCAAAAAACAAGCATCAATCACATCAAAAAACAACAATCATGAAAGCATCAAACATAAGAACAGCAACAGAATCAAGAACAGGACAGTACTTCTCCACTTTTGGAGGAAGCAAAAGAGCCCAATGGGCACAGTACAGACATTTTAATCGCTAATTGCGATTTGCAGTACCACAATCAGTAAACAACAAAGTCATGAAAACGTTCATCAATCAATTTCCAAAGGAATCTAGAAAGTTTACTCTTCTTTTCAACTTCAACCGACAAGAAAGCAAACGACTCCGTTGGGTACAACCATCACTTAGCCTCTAATCAAGGTGACCATAATAAGGCAGACAAAGGGGATACACTTCATCAATGTATCCCCTTTGTTTTTTTAGTTAAACGAGACTATCCCCGTTTATATAAAATAAAAGCAAATTTCTCTTATCAAATAAAATACTAGACGAGTATCGCAAAATTCTCAACTTCCTCCTCCATGCTTTATACCTAAATGAATAACCAAAACTCATAAAATAGTACTTCCCAGTAAAATAAAAAACCTACCTGCAACCCCATGAAAATTAATGACTAGCGCATGTTTTACGATTGCTGCGAAAATTCTATTAAATTTCCTTTATGAAGCATTTTTTAGTATCGTAATACTTGGGAGCCACCAACCCCTGCGGCCATGAGAAAAGATTTAAAAAAAGGAATTATCAAAAACAAATAACTTCAATTAAAATTATTGTTGTGTTTTTAATTACTTTTAGTCTAAACGCTCAAACACAAGCTTATAAGTGTACCTTTTCAACATAAATTTGACTTTCATGCTGGCCAAAAAAATTATTATGGAAATAATCCATTTAATCCAGATTGGGGAGTTCGTGAAAACATAACTTTATTGTTTCCACAGTAAACATACTAATTCACAATACCGTATTTAATGTACAAGCCTCGTATTCCTAAAGCACTAAAAGAAGGTCTCCTAAAAAATTTAGTAGCCATTCCTACACTATTTAATAAAAGACAGCACTAAAAAACATTCCATCCCATTTAATATCTCATGTGGAATAGGAGACAGCAATAAAACCAATTTAAATTAATTTATGATGGACGCTATATTAGAAAATGAAACACTCCAAAATATTGGTTTAGCACTAGGGGCAATCCTTTTGTTATTAATTTTTATCTATGGTATAAACCGACTTTTTAAACTTATCTATAAAAAAATTTACAGCCTAGCTGGAACCAAAATAAAGGGATTAAGTTTTAAAAAATATCAATTTTTAACGCCAAAATATACTGCACATTTAATTGTTGGCGGATTTAAAATAGTACGACTATTAATTATACTCATTATTTTTTACTTTTGGTTACCCCTACTATTTAGTATTTTCCATTGGACTAAAGATATTTCAAACACCTTACTTGGCTATACCTTTGATTCACTTAAAGCACTAGGAAGTTCATTTGTAAATTATTTGCCGAGTTTATTCTTCATTTGTATCATTTTTGTTATTGTCAGATACATCAATAAAATCATTAATTTCTTTGCTAGAGAAATAACCAATGAACGGTTAAAAATTAATGGTTTTTATAAAGAATGGGCAAAACCAACTTCGGTAATCGTTAAACTAATCATTTATGTTTTTGCTTTAGTTTTCGTATTTCCATATTTACCAGGGTCAGGTTCCCCAGCTTTTCAAGGGGTGTCCATCTTTGTGGGTGTACTGCTGTCTATAGGTTCTACTGGGTTTGTTGCCAATGCTGTTAGTGGTTTAATGATCATTTATATGCGTCCTTTTATTATCGGTGATGTTGTTAAAATTGGAGATCATATAGGCACGGTTGTTTCTAAAGGGATGTTGGTTACCAGATTAAATACACCAAAAAATGAAGAAATTAGTGTTCCTAATAAAATGGTTGTTGAAGGGCAAATCGTAAACTATAGCTCTGAAGAAAAAGGAATAGGAATTTTTATTCACACCACTGTTACTTTAGGTTACGATGTTTCTTGGCGAACAGTACACCAAGCAATGATAGAAGCTGCAACAAGAACATCTGAAATAATAGATGACCCAAAACCCTTTGTTTTACAAACTGCTCTTAATGATTTTAATGTTGCTTATGAACTAAATGCCTACACAAAAAACCCTTCTAAAATGGCAGCGACCTATTCAGAGTTGCATCAAAACTTACAAGACTGTTTAAACGAAAAAGGAATTGAGATTCTTTCTCCACATTACCGAGTAGAGCGATCTAGTAACGAAACCACTATTCCAAAAGAGTATAAAAAATAATTTTGATGACACTTATAAAATTGATCTTTAATAGCACAACTAAAAATGCACAGACCCCTTGTTAGTTAATCTTGTAATAATTCTTCCTTTTTGTTATTTTATCCTTGTTTGTTTTAATTCGTTAATTTTACAGCCAAACCGTTAAAATAATGGGCGGCAACTTTTAAAAAATAGTTAACTATGAAAAATTTCAGTTTATTTTTATCCGTCCTATTAATTTGCGCAAATATTCAAGCACAGATTAGTAGTGATTTCGACAAGGAGACAGATTTCTCAAAAATAAAAACCTACACTT
>RCNB010001999.1_pt1 | contig 12634 bp, 9 predicted proteins | sample 2041321 | NCBI WGS metagenome assembly RCNB01 (sample SAMN09708232, study PRJNA481090) | Marine sediment metagenome, whole genome shotgun sequencing project. | reverse complement strand
TTCAAAACCAGGTGCATTAGTATTTAACAAAACAGTTGGTTTAAGAGACAGTTGGGAGAAGCAGAAACCAAAACCTCAAAACACGAATCAAAATCAGAATAAACCGAAGCCACAACAGCAGCGATCAGCGATGAGTGTGATTCAACAATTAGGTAAAAAATACACTAATCTACCTGAAGAAAAACAATTAAAGGCAAAAGCCGACATACAAGAGCTTTCAAAAACGGTTTCTTACGACGAATTAGAGCCGTTGTTTGGTACTGCTGTTAAAAAAGCAGGTACACGTATCGCTGTAATGATTGCATTAAAAGGATTACTTAAAAATGGTTTAGATCGTAATGATGCTATTAATGAGTTTATCTCAAAAGCACTAGACGATAAAAATGAATTATTAGTTGCTGAGGCGCGTACAATTTAATGTCTCATTTTAAATATTTTTATACCCATTGAACATGAAGCAATTTATAATAATATTAGCTTTATTTGTAATTCCGAATATAGTAATGGGTCAGACAATTAAGGGAAAAATAGTAGATATTAATCAAAACCCTATTCCTTACACCACATTACAAATAGGCCCAAATTATGGTGTAATTACAAATGAAGAAGGTGTGTTTACTTTAGAGGTTGATAATTTTTCAGCTTCAGATAAAGTATCAATTTCGTGCTTGGGCTATAAGTCGCAAGACTATATTCTTTCAGGTTTTATTCCAAAGACTTATGTTCTCATTGAATCGGTAAGCGAGTTATCAGAAGTTTTTATAACCAATAGGGCATTAACTATTAAGGAAATTTTAGAAAATGTAAGGTCAAATATTTCAAAAAATTATCCTACAGATCAGAACCAAAGGGTTTTTATGAGAGAAACCAATAATTTTAATCTTAAAGATTTTGACTTTGAATTAGTTAAATCTACAAACCTTAAAAGGTCTAAAATTAAAAAATTAAATAAAAGGATTGATAGTATAAAGGGTGATTTAATAGGGAATAAATCGAGCTACTACAGTGATATATTATTCGATCTATCAAAAATATCCGATAGTTCAGAAATCTCAGTGATTAAGGCCGTTAAACTCATCGATAAAGAAAAGGATTTATCTACAGAAGCTGTTAATGGTCAATTGATTAAAACCTCCTTAAATTTATTAGATTCTACAGCTACTTATAAACTAAAGTCGGGTTTATTTACAATCGAGGATTCACTAAAAGTTGGAGGGTTTTTAAATGATAAAGCAAATCCTAAAACCGAAAAAACCGAAAATTTAAAATCTCAAATTAACCAGATCATAAAAAATAATACGCTCAATGAAAATTCTAAATTAGATTTTCTTTTTGAAGAAAAAGGATACGATTATACAATAGAGCGCATGACCTCTATTGGCGATGATGCTGTCTATACTATTAGTTTTAAACCAAAGAAACGTTCTAGTAAATATGCGGGACGACTATATGTAAATGCGTCTGATTTTGCTGTGGTGAAGATGGAATATCAATTTGCCGAAAATAGAACAGGACAGAAAATAAATTTAAAGTTCTTAATGGGTGTGAAATATGTTGAAAACGCTTATAAATCTACCGTAATTTTTAAAAGAAATGCTAACGAAACTTATGATTTGCAGTTTATAGGACAAGAAAGCGGAAACTACGTTTATATAGATAGGTCCTTAAAGTTTATTCGAAATAAGAGGTCTGAAGACGATGATAAGCAAAGCTTAAAATTAAAGTTTATGATTGAGCAAAATTATAAGGTTAAAGTAGAAGTTTTCTTTATTGAAAATAATAATGTAGCAGATTTTAATGAAACAGATGAGTATGCCGTAGATTATATTTCGAGATACGATACATCAATTTGGAAAGACTATAATGTTCTAAGTCCTGTTAATGCTATTTTAGAGTATAAAACGGAATAGTTTATTTTTTTTATAATGTCTAGAAACCTCTAATATATTGACTTAGAGGTTTTTTTGTACATTTAAATTATACTAACTATAAAATTAATCACAATGGAATTTAATTATTTAGCAATTTTAGTTGCAGCAATTGTACCCTTGATTATCGGATTTTTATGGTATAATCCGATTCTATTTGGTAATGTGTGGATGAAAGAATCTGGAATGACTGAAGAAAAAATGAAAGCAGGAAACATGGCTGTCATTTTAGGCGTGTCGTTTCTTTTAGCGATTTTATTAGCGTCCTTTTTACCTACAGCAACTATTCATCAAATGGGAGCTTATAGCTTGGTAGGCGGTGATGCAACAACTGCACTACCATCTTATGAAGTATTTATGAATGACTATAAAGATGCATTTAGGACATTTAAACATGGCGCACTGCATGGCGCATTATTGGGCGTTTTCTTTGTGCTTCCAATATTAGGAACTAATAGTTTATTTGAACGAAAATCTTGGAAATATATTTTTATAAATGTTGGCTATTGGATAGTTACTTTAGCTATAATGGGTGCTATTGTTTGTGGCTGGGTTTAAAATCTAAAACCATAAAAAAAGCCTGAGTTGTTTTACACTCAGGCTTTCTTATTTTAATCTTCTATAGGTTCCACTTCTACATCATCTTCTGGTATCTCTAGACTCGTTTTAAAGTTTGGAATGACCTGATCTAACATCGCTTTATTTTTCAGCTGTTTCGCTTCAATAAACCACCAGAATTCATCAGTTTCGTTATAAATTCCTAAAAGATAACTTTTAGACTTAATGCGTTGACTGGCCATCTTCATTTGATTGTAACCTTCAATGACACAGCGATATTGCTTTTGTTCTTTTACAATTTCAGAAACACTTAGGATATCCGCTTTTTCAAAGATAAAACCTTGGGTTTTCATACTTGCAAAAGTGCTTTTTAATAAGGTAAGCGCAGCTTCTTTTCCTCCCATCAGATCTACCACTTTCGGAAGCGTATGATCTAAAACGGTTTCAAAATCCATTTCAAGGGTGGCTTTAGATGTTATTTTTGCATCTTTTAATGCACCGTCTTTGGTTTGAGAAAAAGCGCTTAAACATGAAGCTAGCATAACTAGCATCACTAATTTATTCAGTTTATTCATCGTTTTTATTTTTGTTTTGAGAATTTTTCATGGCCTCACCAATCTGGTTACTAGCTGTAAAACTAGCGACCATATCGTTTAGCATTTGACTTCCTGCTTGAGGGGAATTTGGTAATAATATTAAGTTACTATTGGTTTGTTGTCCTATGGATTGAAGTGTATCGTAATGTTGTGTTACCACAATAAGAGCAGAAGCTTCTTGTGAATTAATACCAACCTTATTCAAAACCTCTACAGATTCCTCTAAACCTCGAGCTATTTCGCGACGTTGATCTGCAATACCTTGTCCTTGTAAACGCTTACTTTCTGCTTCTGCTTTTGCCTTTTCTACAATAAGAATACGCGCTGCATCACCTTCAAATTGTGCAGCGGTTTTTTCTCTATCAGCAGCATTAATTCTATTCATCGCTTCTTTTACTTGCGCATCAGGATCAATATCTGTGACTAAGGTTTTAATGATATCATAACCATATTCCATCATGGCATCATTAAGCTCTGACTTAACCGCAATAGCAATATCATCTTTACGGACAAAAACGTCGTCTAATTTCATTTTTGGTACTTCAGCACGCACCACATCAAATACATAAGATGTAATTTGATCATGTGGATAATCTAGCTTATAAAAAGCATCATATACTTTATCTTTAATAACCTTATACTGGACAGAAACTTTCAGACGTACAAATACATCATCTAAAGTTTTGGTTTCAATCATAACGTCTAATTGTTGAATTTTTAAACTCAATTTCCCCGAAACTTTATCCACTAAAGGAATTTTCATCTGGAAACCAGACTGACGAATACTATGAAATTTACCAAAACGCTCTATAATAGCAGCGGTTTGTTGTTTGACAATGAAAATAGCGGAAACTAGGATGATTAATCCAAAAAAGATAATTGGAACTAGAATAAATTGACCCATAACACAGTTTTTAAGGTTAGTAATACAAGATACGAAATGTAAGTAATATTAAATTATTTTTCTTAGGTTTGTCTTAATCAGCCTTAAAATAGTATGAAAAAGACAAAACTCTTTTTATTAGTTATAACTGCCATCTGTTTTGTTAGCTTTAGTTTTGCGCAAAACTACAGAATACAAAACGGTATAGGTTTACAGGGTGGTATTACACAGTTCGATATTCTTACCGATAATTTTGAAACTCAGGTTAATTCTGGTTTTATTGGTGGTTTATCCGCTTCAGTCGATCTTCCGCATCGCTGGTATAATGTGAGTTACAATATTCAGCTATCCGAAAACAACATCGATATCAGTGCGTCACCATTTGGAAGTAATGTCAACGAATTTGTTGAATATAAAATGTTTACGGCTCAGATTGCATTTCTATTTCACATTAAATTAATTAGTAACAACGTGACATTTGATGTTGGTCCAATGTTACAGTACAATAGTGAGTTAGAGCTTAAAGATGACGCTAAAGAGGGTTATAACATAACAGGCTTTCAAAACCTCTTAACTGAAGACATTACAAAGATATCTAATTTTAATGCCAATGGAGCAGTAGGTCTTTCTGCGGGTTTTGGTAGTTTTCGAATAAGAGCACAGTACATATATGGTTTTACAAACATACTAGGAAAACTAAACGATCAAGATCTTAATGTAGGAAGCAACACGGATAAATTTAAAGGCAATCAGTCGTTATTAGCTCTTACGGCTATTTTAACTTTTTGACAATAGTTTATCTGCCCGAACTTGTTTCAGGATCTCATTTAAACTAGATGATAGACTTCACCAAATTTTCAATACGTTTTACGGTTTCCTCTTTACCAATCATAAACATAATATCGAAAACATCTGGTCCTTGTAAAGCACCAACAAGCGCTAACCTTAAAGGCATCATCACTTTTCCAAAGCTAATTTCATTAGTTGTAATCCAGCCTTTTATGTTGGTTTGAAGATTTTCTACTGTAAAACCATCAGTTGCATTAACAAGCGCGCTAACTTTATTAAGAATATCTGCAGTGCCTTCTTTTAATGCTTTTTTAGAAGCCTTTTCATCGTATGTTGTTGGCGAAGTAAAAAAGAAATGACTTAAGTCCCAGAAATCACTGACAAAAGTGGCACGTTCCTTAATTAAACCAACAACTAAGGCGATATAATTAACATCCATTTCTGCTAATTCAGGTTGAGTAGCTTTAAATTCTTCAGCCAAATCTAAATCGAGCTGTTGTTGCATGTAATGATGATTAAACCACTTCGTTTTATCAGGATCGAATCGCGCTCCAGCCTTATTCACTCTCGCTAAATCAAAATCTAAAACTAATTGCTTAAGGCTAAACATTTCTTGTTCTGTTCCAGGATTCCACCCTAAAAAGGCTAGGAAATTCACAACCGCTTCAGCGAAATAACCATCTTCTTTGTAACCTTTAGAAACCGTTCCGTCAGGCGCTGTATATTCTAATGGAAATACAGGAAAGCCTAATTTATCACCATCACGCTTGCTTAATTTACCTTTTCCTGTTGGTTTTAAAATTAAAGGAAGATGCGCAAATTCAGGTGCTTTCCAACCAAAGGCGTCATATAGTAATTGATGTAAAGCTAAAGATGGCAACCATTCTTCACCACGAATGACATGTGAGATTTCCATTAAATGATCATCTACAATATTTGCTAAATGATAGGTCGGCATACCATCACTTTTAAATAGAATTTTGTCGTCTAAAACATTCGTGTCAATAGTCATGTTGCCACGAATAATATCTGTAAGATGCAAAGTTTCATCTTGTGGAGACTTAAAACGAATCACATAATCGTCGCCAGCTTCTATTTTCGCTGTCGTTTCAGTTTCAGTCAATATTAAAGAATTGATTAAACGTCCTTTTTCACGATTATGCCAATTATATATAAAGGTTTTTCCCTCGGCCTCATGGTCTTTTCTATGTGCATCCAATTGTTCAGAGGTATCAAAAGCATAATAAGCTTTGCCTTTTGTAATTAACTGATCTGCATATTCCTTGTATAAATGTTTGCGTTCACTTTGTCTGTAAGGACCAAATTTCTCGTTTTTCCCAGGACCTTCATCAAAAGAAATCCCACACCAATTTAGTGCCTCTACAATATAGTTCTCTGCACCTTCAACATAACGATTTTGATCCGTGTCTTCAATTCGAAGCACAAATTCACCACCATGTTTTTTGGCAAATAAATAATTGAATAAAGCGGTTCTTACACCACCAATATGTAAAGGTCCTGTTGGACTTGGTGCAAAGCGCACGCGTACGTTTTTAGACATAACTTGTTGAAGCAATAATTTGTCATTCTGAATTTATTTCAGAATCTCGAGCAAAGATAGATTTTTGAAGTTCAATGTTCAAAGTTTAAAGTTCAAAGTTTCTATTGAGACGAACTGCAACTGTTAGCGCGACTGAAAACTAATTAGTAATCATGCTTTTCGGAACACGCTTATTCATAATCCCAAACCATAAAGGCGGTATCATGGCTAAAACCATAGAGGTTGGATATCCATAGGGCATTTGCGGACTTTGATCATGGCAATCTAATACTTGGTATTTTTTTGACGATTTATAGTGGTGATCGCTATGTCTTGTTAATTCATAGAGTACAATTCTACCAATAACGTGATTAGAATTCCAAGAGTGCATTTCTTTAACTCGCTCGTAACGACCAGATTTTGTCGGTAGACGCAGCAAGCCGTAATGCTCAATATAATTTACGGTTTCGAGTAAAATAAAACCAACAATTCCCGCAACTAAGGCAAATAATAAGGCCGTGGATCCAAAAATAAAAGTGACTGTAATTAAATATATAATTTGAAAAACCACATACCAAAACATATCATTTTTTACAGAAAAAAAAGACTGATTGTTATTCTTTAATAATTTATTCTGAATTTTCCATGCACTAAAATATTGTCGAATCGTTGAGGTCAACCAAAAGGAATAGACACTTTGATTATATCTTGCTGTTGCAGGATCTTCTGGAGTCGCTGCATGTAAGTGATGTCCAAAATTATGTTCAATATAAAAGTGCATATAAAATGAAGGTAGAAGCAAAGCCTTACCTAGAAAACGTTCATTTGTAGTTTGCCTATGACCAAGTTCGTGAGCGACATTAATACCATTAACACCAAGAACGATTCCAACGGAAAAAATTAAACCTACAAATTCATAAGTTGCCAATGTTTCATGTGAAACTATAAATAACCCATAAATAACGAGTCCAAAAACTAGAGGCAAGTTTAAATAGAGTAACCAATCAAATAACCCTCGTTTTAATTTACTATCAACTTCTTTGGGCTTCAGGTTATCTGTGTCTACAGGAAAAATAAGTTCTAAAACAGGAATACAAACAAATGCAAAAACAGGTGTTGCCCAAACCCAATAGGTTTTTAAGAATAAACCCAAAAAACAAACTATTGGAATTGAAAATGCCGCTAAGTATTTAAGGTCTTTCATGTAAATTCGCCTGATTTAACAGTTAATTCCCCTAAATTAACAGAATCTTACCAAATTTAGCGAATTGGCTATTAAAATAAAATTGTAGATTAGTCAGTTAGAATAGTATATGAGCAATTTTGAGACCATAAAAAATAAGTTAGAGCAGTTTATTAAAAGGTATTACACCAATGAATTACTTAAAGGTGCGATTCTATTCTTCGCTATAGGGTTATTGTATCTCATAGTTACGCTGCTTGTAGAATATGTCTTTTGGTTAAGCCCAATCGCTAGAACTTTCTTGTTTTGGATTTTTATCGGTGTAGAGTCGGTGTTGTTCATCAAATTTATAATTATTCCGTTAGCCCATTTATTCAACTTACGACAAGGTATTAATCTAGAAACGGCTTCAAAACTTATCGGAAATCACTTTCCAGAAGTAAACGACAAATTACTGAACGTTCTTCAACTCAATCAAAGTTCAACACAATCTGATTTATTAGTTGCTAGTATAGAGCAGAAGTCTCAAGAATTACAGCCTATCCCTTTTAAATCGGCAATAAACTTTAATTCAAACACTAAATATTTAAAGTTTGCGGCAATTCCGATTTTGATTTTACTGTTGTCTTTTTTAACAGGAAAAATAGATTGGTTTAGCGATAGTTATGAGCGTGTGGTAAATTATCAAACGGCGTACGAGCCACCTGCGCCATTTCAATTTTTTGTAATCAATGAAACCCTGCAGGCTATTGAAAATAAAGATTTTAAGTTGGAGGTTTCAACTGTTGGTGATGTGACTCCAGAGAATGCACAAATCAAATTCAATGGTCAATCTTATTTTTTACAGCAAGTAGCACCTGGCCAATTTCAATACACATTTAGCCTTCCCAAGGAAGTTATTGAGTTTAGCTTATCTGCCAATGACGTCGTGTCTAAACCTTATGTTTTGGAAGTGGTTAATACACCAAACTTGGTTAATTTTGAAATGGTCTTAGATTACCCTTCGTATACCAGGAAACAAGACGAAGTATTGAAGAGTACGGGTTCTGCAGTAATTCCAGAGGGTACAAATGTTACTTGGAAAGCAAAAACTAAATCGACAACAGGTGTTCACATCTATGCAGAAGACACACTAAGTTTTAAAGCTAGTGACACTGATAATTTTGAAGCTTCAAAACGTTTGTATAAAAACTATAACTATAGCATTACAACGAGTAACGATAACTTAAAAGATTACGAAAATTTAGCTTACAATATCAATGTCGTCAGAGATATTTATCCAGAATTAAGAATTAAAGTACGGAAAGATTCGATAGATCATCAAAGTCTGTATTTCTATGGTCAAGCCAGTGATGATTATGGATTAAGTAAGTTACAATTGGTGTATTACCCATCAGATGATGAATCAAAAAAAGTGACTGAGGCTATAAGTATTTCAAAATCTAATTTTAGTGACTTTGTAAGTGCTTTTCCGAATCAGTTGACTTTAGAAGAAGGGGTAAGTTATCAGCTGTATTTTGAAGTGTTTGATAACGATGCACTTCATAATTATAAGCGCACCAAAAGTAGTGTGTTTAGCTATCGAAAATTAACCAAAGAAGAAGAAGAGCAGAAGCAACTTAATGAGCAGAACGAAACTATAAAGGATATTAGTAAGACTTTTGATAAGCTTCAAGAACAAGATAAAAAACTAGAGGAATTATCTAAAACGCAGAAAGAAAAAGAAAGCTTAAACTTTAATGATAAGAAGAAGTTCGAAGATTTTCTAAAGCGTCAGAAGAATCAAGAACAGTTGATGAAAAACTTCAACAAAAAGCTTCAAGAGAATATAGAGGAGTTTCAAAATGAAAAGGAAGAAAAAGACCCATTTAAGGAAGATTTGAAGCAGCGTTTAAAAGAAAACGAAGAACAACTTAAAAAAGACGAAAAGCTGCTTGAAGAACTTGAAGAATTAAAGGATAAGATCAATAAAGAAGAATTTACACAAAAACTCGATGAACTCGCTAAGCAAAATAAGAATAAGAAGCGAAGCATGAAGCAGCTTTTGGAATTAACCAAGCGTTTTTATGTGATGAAGAAGGCTGAAAAAATTTCAAAGGAATTGGATAAGTTGTCAGAGGAACAAGATAAACAATCTGAAAAGGATAAAGAGAATAGCAAAGAAGCTCAAGACAAATTAAATAAAGACTTTGAAAAGCTTCAGAAAGATTTGGATGATCTAAAGCGCGAGGACAAGCTACTTCAAAAACCAATGGATTTGAAAAGGGATAGGTTTTTAGAGGATGAAATAAAATTTGACCAAAAGGAAGCTAAAGAAGCGCTTGAGAAGCAAGAACAAAAAGAAGAAGAACAAAAACCACAAGAAGCTCAAGAGCAGCAACAAAAAGCTAAGAAAAAACAAAAGAAGGCGGCTAAGAAGATGAAGCAAATGAGTGATATGATGAAGAAGATGATGTCTGGCGGAGGCGGAGGTGGCGACCAAGCATCTGAAGACATTGACACATTGCGTCAGATATTAGAGAACTTATTACTCTACTCTTTTGACCAAGAGTCACTTATGGCTACTTTCGATGGCATTGATGTCAATAATAACAAATATGGAAAGTACATTGTAGAACAAAGTAATCTAAGAGAACATTTTGAGCATATAGACGATAGCTTGTTTTCGTTATCGTTAAGACAACCTAAAATTTCAGAAAAAGTTAATTCACAAATAACAGATGTCTATTTTAATATTGACAAGGCACTTGGGCAACTTACCGAGAATAGAATATATAAAGGGGTGTCATCTCAACAGTATGCGATTACGGCCAGTAATGAATTGGCAAGTTTCTTAAGTGATGTATTAGATAATATGGAAATGTCTATGAATCCATCTCCCGGTTCTGGTAGTGGAGGTGGAGAACAGCTTCCAGATATTATTATGAGCCAAGAAGAGCTCAATAAGGAAATGGAGGAAGGTGTAAAGAAAAGTGAGAAGGGAAAAGAAGGTGAAGAAGGTGAAGAAGGAAAGGATGGAGAAGGCGAGAAACCAGGCGAGGATGGCAAAGACGGAAAAGAGGGTGAGGGAGAAAAACCTGGTGAAAGTGGAAAGTCCGGTAAGGAAGGCGAGGATGGTAAAAGCGGTGAGGATGGTAAAAGTGGAAAGCAACCAGGCAAGGGTGGTGAAGGTGGTGAGAGTGGTGAGAATGGAAAGCAGAAAGGCGAAGGGAACCAAAGCGGACAAGAAGGTGAGAATGGCAAAGATGGTAAGAACGGTAAAGGTGGAAAGAACGGGAAAGACGGTAAAAATGGAGGAGAAGGGTCAGATGGTGAAGGCGAAAAAAATGATGGTTATGGAGAGGGAGGAAGTGAAGAACAGAATGGTGAGTTGTTTAAAATATATCAGCAACAACAACAATTGCGGCAGGCTTTAGAGGATAGATTTGCTAAGGAAGGAAAGATTGAATCTGCTGGCGAATTAATAAAGCAGATGGAAGATATCGAACTCGATTTATTAAACTCAGGTTTTACGAATCAAACACTTCAAAAAATGATGGATGTTCAGCATCAATTATTAAAATTAGAGAACGCAACCTTTATGCAAGGTGAAGATAACAAGCGTAAATCTGAAACAAATAAAATTGATTTTAATCAAACAAATCAGAGTCAAATACCAACGGCGAAACAATATTTTAACACTACAGAAATATTAAATCGCCAAGCACTACCTTTGCAAAATCATTTCAAGAAGAAGATTCAAGAGTATTTTAAGAGCGCCAATGATTAGTTTTAATTACGAAACAGATTTCAAATTAGACAATACAGCTAAAGTATCAAGTTGGATTTCCGAAACTATCTTAGCAGAAGAGTTTAAAGAAGGGGAGATCAATTATATCTTTTGTTCAGACGATTATCTACATCAAATTAATATCGATTTTTTAGATCATGATACTTTGACGGATATAATTAGTTTTGATTATACAGTCGGAAAAGAACTACATGGCGATATTTACATTTCAATCGAACGGGTAAAAGAAAACGCATCAGATTTTAAGGTGTCTTTCAGTGATGAAATGGCTAGGGTTATTATACATGGTGTACTTCATTATTGTGGCTATAAGGATAAGTCTGAAGCTGATGAAAAGGAAATGCGCGCAAAGGAAGATTATTATCTTACTCGGCGTAATTAAGAGTTATCAATTCGCCTTATATTTGCAGGCTAAATTTTGAAGATTATAATTGTTCCACGTGGAACAAAAACGAATAGAATTATGTTTAACGATGTTTATGATGTTATTGTTGTAGGGGCAGGTCATGCAGGAAGTGAGGCTGCGGCTGCGGCTGCAAATATGGGAAGCAAGACATTGTTAATTACTATGAACCTCCAGAACATTGCACAAATGTCTTGCAATCCTGCAATGGGTGGAATAGCAAAAGGACAAATCGTAAGAGAGATTGATGCACTTGGTGGTTATAGCGGAATAGTGTCAGACACCTCTGCTATTCAGTTTAAGATGCTTAATAAATCTAAGGGACCTGCAATGTGGAGTCCAAGAGTCCAAAGTGACCGTATGCGCTTTGCTGAAGATTGGAGATTACTTTTAGAAGGGACACCGAACCTAGACTTTTATCAAGATATGGTTTCGAGTTTAATTGTAGAAAACCATAAAGTTGTCGGTGTAAAAACAGCTTTAGGAATAGAGGTGAAAGCAAAATCGGTTGTGCTGACTAATGGGACTTTTTTAAACGGATTAATACATATTGGTGATAAGAATTTTGGTGGAGGAAGAGCAGGTGAAAGGGCCGCTACCGGAATTACTGAGCAACTTGTTAATCTAGGTTTCGAATCTGGTAGAATGAAAACGGGAACACCGCCAAGAGTCGATGGAAGATCTTTGGATTATTCAAAAATGGTAGAACAGCCTGGTGATGACATTCCACAGAAGTTTTCATATTTGGATACCACAAGTTCACTAAAAGAGCAACGCTCTTGTCATATGACTCATACGAGTGAGGCTGTTCATGATTTATTACGTGAAGGTTTTGATCGTTCACCAATGTTTAATGGTAGAATTAAAAGTGTTGGTCCAAGATATTGTCCGTCAATTGAAGATAAGATTAATCGTTTTGCAGATAAAAACAGTCATCAATTATTTGTTGAGCCGGAAGGGTGGA
>RCNB010001998.1_pt1 | contig 12634 bp, 9 predicted proteins | sample 2041321 | NCBI WGS metagenome assembly RCNB01 (sample SAMN09708232, study PRJNA481090) | Marine sediment metagenome, whole genome shotgun sequencing project. | reverse complement strand
TCGCAATCATTCAACGTACGATAAGTACGCCTCATGATTACAAAATTTGCACGCCTTGAATTTGAACTTTTTACGAAACCGTCTAAATCTGACTTTTTACGATTTCATCAAGATTGGGGATTTAGGAGATGCTCAAGTTCTTTTAGGTTCTCTTTTTCCCCAATAACCACCACCGTATCGCCACCGAGGAGTTTTGTCTGAGATGATGGATTGAATAACATATCCCCTTCAGGCTTTCTCACTGCCACAATAATCAAGTTTAGATCTTTGCGAATATCTGAGTCCTGCAAGGCTACATCAATCAACCGTGACGAAGGGTGCACCAGCATCTCTTCCATCTGAATCTTCCCACCTTCGTGCATCATAGTCAATTCCAGGAAATCTGTAACCGTTGGTCGCACTATCATCTGAGCGATACGATGCCCTCCCATCAAATAGGGAGACACAACCTTGTTGGCGCCCGCCGCAATGAGCTTTTTTTCCGATTTCTTTTCGCCCGCGCGAGCAATAATGAGAAGTTCCGGATTTAGCTCTCGAGCAGTCAGCGAGACATACACATTGTCACTATCCGTTTTCAACGCCGTCACCAATCCACGTGCCCTTTCAACACCTCCCTTAATGAGATTCTCCTCGTCAGTGGCTTCTCCGGCAATGTGATAGATTCCCTGCTCTTCCAATGCAGCAATTGCCTCAGGATCCCTGTCAATCACAACAATACCTGTCCGTTTTGATTTGGCAAGCTCATCGCAGATACTACTCCCTACTCGCCCGAACCCACAAATAATGAAATGATTTTTTTGCTTTTTAATTCCTTTTTCCAATTTACGCCTCCCCAGGATTTCCCTGATTCGACCCTCCATCATAAACTGAACAATACTTCCGGCAAGGTAAAAGGCAAAACCCACCGACATAAAGACAAAGACCATGGTAAAAACTCGGCCAACCGGAGAAAGCTCATGGATCTCGCCATAACCTACTGTGCTCAAGGTAATGACTGTCATATAAAGGGCATCCACAAAGGACCATCCCTCTATAAGTACATACCCCAAGCTCCCAACAAAGAGCATTACAAATAAGAAAAAAACACTAATAAGAAGGCGAATATTCCGGTTCAAAAGAAACCTCCATTTTCAACATAGTACAGAGATTCCATAAAAAACTCAACCGAACTAAAAAACCGACCTCAAAGGGGCCGGTTTTTTGCAGGTTTAAAAAAGTGCGCTCGCTTTTCAAACGCCTCTATTTTGTGAACGTAAAAATGGCACGCTTATTTCATCTCCCATGGGACAGAACCAACCACCTCCACACTAAACTCACCCAAGTCTTGGGGAATATCATGAAATACAAACATGAAGGGCAAGATTTTGCCCGGAGATATTCTGAAGTTCGACTTATTATCACCGAACCTGTTATCTAGTCTCTTTTTGACAACCTGCCTGCTCGTAGTCTGCAACTCAGTATCTGACAGGACATTAGCACAATAGACTGTCTGATCCTTCGCTATTTTCCCGTCTTTCAAATAAAGCACGCCTTTCATCCTTATAAAGTTGCGCATCCCTGGATAATCGTTCTTGATCTTTCCTTTAATCACAAAAACACGTCCAATTGCTTTGCTGTCATCAAACTCGCCTTTGATGGTATCTTCCAGTAAGGTGATATGCAAATTGCCGGGATCTATGGTCTCAGACTTTTCAGCGCCTATAAGTGATTCCAAAAATGGCATCTTGATATTCCCACTATTAAAAAGTTGATACCCGAGGTAGGCTCCACCACCTGCAAGCACAATAATCAAGACAATCAACATGGGCACACTAATGCGTCTCTTTTTTACCGGCTCTTCTCTTGGTGGGACCGGCGGGATTTGCTCTTGAGATTCTTCTTCAGTTTCCTCGCCATCTTCCAAAGAGGCTACCGGCACATCTTCGGGAAAGGAGGCCTCGGGCTCCTTTGACACGCTTTCTTCCACGGGCGAATCATCTTCAAGGCTCAGCTCCTCAAAGGACAAATCCTGTCCAGATTCTTCCGCTTCTTGCTCTTCTTCTGGCGCCTGCTGGGCTTCCTCCCCAAGGCCCTCATCTTCTAGAGTAAGGCCTTCAAAGGAAATATCTTCCTCAGTCTCTTCTCCTGTTCCCGGCAATGCATCTTCAGAAACGGCTTCTTCCTCCAAACTAAGACCTTCAAGTGATATGTCCTCTTGGGTCAGTGCCTCTGAAACCGGTTCGTCCTCTGGTTCGGAAACTCCTTCCTCAGTAACATCTTCGTCGAAGCCTAGGTCTGCTGCACTAATTTCCTCTTCAGCTATTACTGTCTCTTCGGCAATAGTTTGTTCAGCATCAATCCCAAGCTCGTCTTCAAACCCAAAGTCTTCAAGAGACGGGTCTTCCTCCTCTTGCTGACCCTCAGATCCAAACAGATCAAAGTCAAGGGACTCTTCATCCTCTTCGGCAAACTGATCTGAAGGCCCTTCACCCAAATCAAGATCCGGACTGATATCCTCGGCCGGAGAAGATTTGTAAGCAGTAAATACATGTTGACAGTTGGAACATCTCACCTTGGAACCGGAGTCCTTGATAAGACTATCGTCCAACTTGAACTTTGACTTGCAGCTTTCGCAGGTTATGAGCATCGCACGCTCCTTTCCCTTATTGTTTTAAATGGTAGATTGCTGGTAAGGTTCGGTACTTCTCATCAAAATCCAGTCCATACCCTACCACAAATCCAAATTCTACCACATGTCCAGCATAGTCAACAGGAATCTGTACCTCCCGGTGTTCAGTCTTATCAATGAAGGTACAAACCTTTATTGACTTTGGATGGAATTGCTTAAGATAATCCAACAGATATGCAATAGTCAGGCCAGAATCAACGATATCTTCCACAACAAGAACGTGCCGATCTCCAATATCGAGTTCAATCCCTTTAGTTATTTGAACCTGCCCTGAAGATGATGTTTCCGAACCATAGCTAGCTAGCCGAATAAAATCGATTTGAACAGGAATGGTGAGTTCTCGGACAAGATCGGCCAAGAAGATAAAAGATCCTTTCAGGATGCCAAGGACAACAAGTTCCTCTTTATCATAATCTCTGCAAACACGCTCAGCAAGTCTTTTGACTTTTTGTTCGATTTCAGCCCTTGATAAGACTGGAACTAGTTCTACCGACATAAAGCAATATCCCACACTTCAGGCAAGTTATCATCAAAGCCCTGCCTCTGCTAGATCTTGAATCAGAGTTTTCTGTTTTTTGCTCAACGACTTAGGAAGCTTGACCGAAATTCGTGCATAAAGATTGCCCCTTGTCCCCTTTTTCATCTCAGGAAGTCCATGTCCTTTCAAACGCATCTTGGTGTTGGGTTGAGTCCCTGGAGGTATTGTTAGACTAAGATTCTTCCCATCCAGCGTGGGAACTTGTATCCGCGTTCCCAACAACACGTCAGTAAGTTTTAGCTCCCGATTAACATAAAGGTCATGGCCTTTGTAGGAAAAAACCGGATCATGTTGAACTTTAGCTTGTATGTAAAGGTCCCCGGCCGGCCCGCCAAAGGCCCCCGGTTGGCCCTTTCCAGCCAAACGGAGTTTTTTCCCCGTAACCATACCTTTAGGAATCTTAACGTTCATCCTCTTCTGGTCAGCCCCCTGTCCATAGGCAACCACCTTCGTTGTGCCGTTAAGCACTTCTTTTAGTGTCACAGGCAACTCATAAACCAAATCCGAGCCTTTCACCGGTGCTCGCTGCGTAGAAGTATAGGCGCCAAAGGGATCTGCACCGAAACCAAAGCCCGACCTTCGTCCTGGCTTACCCCTACCCATGAATATGTTCGCAAAGCTGCTATCATCGAAACCAAACTCCTTGAAGATATCCCCGAAGTTAACCCCACTAAAAATATCTTCTTGCGAATAGCGCTGGCGAAAGTCTGATGCACCATAGGTGTCATATTGCTTGCGTTTTTCCTTATCGCTTAGTACAGCATAGGCTTCACTGATCTTTTTGAATCTATCCTCGGCGGACTTGTCCCCTTTGGTGCGGTCAGGATGGTATTTCATGGCCAGCTTGCGATAATTCTTCTTAATCTCAGCACCGCTGGCACTCCTGTCGACACCCAGAGTTTTATAATAGTCGGTTTCACTCATATGTAATAACCCCCCTACGGGGAAAAATAGTTAAAACGTCAGGTTATGGTACCAGATAAGTATAATCCGGACCTTGATAATGTCAAGAAACTCTTGACATTTTTTTCCTCTTTTGCAATATGAACCATTGGTAATTTCTTCCCAAGTTATAAATTTTAGGGTGTTGGCCTATATCAACAGTCAGAAAGGAGTTACAACGTGGAAATCGTCGTTTTACTAAAACAAGTTCCAGATACCGAAGCCACAATCCAGATTGGCGACGACAAGACCACTATCAAGACTGAAGACATTAAGTGGGTCATCAATCCCTATGACGAATACGCTGTTGAGGAAGCTCTCAGGATCAAAGAGGCTCAAGGTGAGAGCAAAGTCACAATACTTACTGCCGGAAAACAAAGGGCTATAGAAGCTATCCGAACAGCCCTTGCCATGGGCGCTGATGAGGGCGTACTCGTCGATGATCCCGCTATTGAAAAAACCGACAGCTTGGGAATAGCCAAGATTCTTGCGGCCGCCTTAAAGGAGATCCCTTGCGATCTTATCATAGCCGGCCAACGTGCAGTCGATGACGACTGCTACATGGTGCCCGCTGCTGTTGCAGAGTTCGTTGGCATTCCTCAAGTATCCATGGTTGTCAAGCAAGAAATCAATAATGGAAAGATATCTTGTGAAAGGACCGTAGAGGGGGGAACAGTAGTTATCGAAGCTGAATTGCCGGCGCTTTTTACTACCCAAAAGGGTATTAACGAACCAAGATATGCCTCATTACCAGGAATTATGAAGGCTAAGAAGAAACCCTTGGAAACAAAGTCATTGGCAGATATCGGCATAGATTCCAGCGAAGTCGGCAAAGCAGCAGCAAAATGTGTAGTGAGGAACTTGTCCTTCCCGCCAGAGAGGGCTCCTGGCAAGATTATTGAGGGAGAAACCGTAGAGGAAAAAGCGGTTGAACTAGCACGACTTCTCAGGGAAGAGGCAAAAGTAATTTAGTGTCCATCCAGAAATGGCATGTTTTGGCCCAATACGGCGTTCTCCGCGGGTTTTCATCCTCGACGCAGCGCTGCTGCGACTGCAGTGCTACTGTTCTCAAGCCGTAGGCGCAAACCCTTGTGCGGCCTTGTCTTAGACCAAAACCTACCCTTTCTGGACGGACACCGGCTTCCAGATATTTTGTCGGAATCTAGGGGTTTGTGGATAAGCACAATTTAGCTTCTAAATAACGAACATCAAAAGCAAAAAAAGGAGAGGTCTATATGCCACAAGGCGTATTAGTGATCGCAGAACAGGGTGAGGGAAAATTTAGGAAGAACGCCTATGAAGTTATCAGTGAAGGAAGACGGCTTGCAGATGCCATTGGAGAACCCCTTACTGGGGTAGTGCTCGGCTCCGAGGTTGAGCAAATAGCAGGAGAATTAGCAGAGTACGGAGCAGACAAGATCTTGGTAGGAGATGATCCCGCCCTAGCGGATTACACCACGGATGTTTATACAAACGTAAGCTTTGATATTGTAAAGAACAATGACCCGAAAATCGTGTTACTAGGGGCTTCAGCTCAAGGGAAGGATCTCTCGGCGAGGCTGGCTGCACGTTTGAATGCCGGCCTTGTTATGGATTGTACTTCTCTAAAACTTGAGGATCAAACCCTCATCGCTATAAGGCCTGTCTTTGGGGGCAAGGTTCTGGCCGAGGTTGCCATAGAAGACACCCCACAGATTGCAGCCATACGCCCAAATGTAATGGAGATCGTAAAAAATCAAAAGGCGGGAGATCTAGAAAAGATCTCCATCAATACAGGAGCAACCAAAACAAAGGTGGTGGAGAAAAAGGTTGAGGCCTCTACCAAGGTAGATCTAACTGAGGCAGATTTCATTGTCTCCGGTGGACGCGGCATGGGAGGGTCTGATTTTAGTGTTGTAGAAGAATTGGCTCAGGTTTTGGGCGGCGCTGTTGGAGCATCGAGGTCAGCAGTAGATGAAGGCTGGCGTCCCCACTCCGATCAAGTGGGACAAACGGGCAAGGTTGTAACACCAAACCTCTATATTGCTTGTGGCATTTCCGGAGCCATTCAACATCTGGCCGGCATGGCTTCATCCAAATATATTGTAGCCATCAACAAAGATCCGGAAGCACCTATATTTAAGAAGGCGGACTTTGGAATTGTAGAAGATCTCTTTAAGGCCATCCCTTCTATAATAGCCGAGATAAAAAAGCTAAAAGAATAACATACAACTTGGGACACCCCCCAAGGTACAGCATATTGGCCAAAAGCAAGGCTTAGAAATTTGCCTTGCTTTTTTTACTTTTGATGCCACAAAACGACATGAATGTACACTTCATCAGTCTCGGTTGCCCAAGAAATCTGGTAGACACGGAAATGATGCTTGGACGACTATTGGAAGAAGGCCACACAATTTCTTCAGATGCATCACGCGCTGATTGCGTTGTGGTAAATACTTGTGCCTTTATACGTCCTGCCGTAGATGAATCAATAGACATTATCCTGGAAATGACCCAGTGGAAAAAAGAGGTTGAAGGAAGACGGCTTGTCGTAACGGGTTGCCTCCCACAGCGATATGGTACAGATCTTGCCGACTCGCTTCCTGAAGTAAATGCCTTTCTTGGCACCGGCGCTTTCCACCTAATAGGAGACACAATCGCCAACCCTCTGGACAGGGCTCGTATGTTCTTGCCCCCTCTGCAAAACATTCCCGGCACGTATACGGGCCTGGCCCGACTGCAAACAACACCTCCACACATGGCATATCTTAAAATCGCCGAGGGCTGCTCGAACCACTGCACTTACTGCATTATCCCGAAACTCCGTGGCCAGCAAAGAAGCCGCCCCATTGAAGAGATCCTCTCTGAAGCGAACACGCTCGTGAAAGCAGGAACCAAGGAATTGGTATTGATTGCCCAAAATACTACTGCTTATGGCCAGGACATGGATGGTGATGACGACCTGGCAGGGCTCCTGAGAAGGCTGGCAAGAATTCCCAAGCTGACATGGATACGCGTACTCTACGGCCACCCGGACTATATAAATGAGCCACTTATTGAAGCCGTGGCCACTCATAAAAATGTTTGCCCCTACTTTGACATACCAATTCAGCACGCAAGCGAACGGATCCTAAAAAGAATGGGGCGTAGCCATGATATCTCTTATATCCTTGAGCTCTTTGAGCGTATACGATACAAGGTCCCTGACGCAGTAATCCGTACTTCACTTATCACAGGGTTTCCTGGAGAAACAGAAAGCGATTTTACAAAGCTGATCGATCTTATTGAAAAGGTCAAGTTCGATCACCTGGGGGTCTTCACATACTCTGATGGCAAAGATCTCCCATCAAGCAAGTTGAAAGGTCATCTCGATGACCAGATTAAACAAAAGCGCTTTGAATACCTCATGAAGCGACAAGCCAGCATCTCCAGAGGAAATAACCAGAAATATATAGGAACCCACCTCAGTGTACTCGTAGACAAAGCCGCAGAGGGAAAAGACGGAATGAAGATTGGAAGAACAGCCTTTCAAGCGCCTGAGATTGACGGCATAGTCTACATCAACGGAACAGCTGAACCCGGTTCTCTTGTCACCGTTCGGATTACCGAGGCCCACGAATATGACCTGGCAGGGAATATAATATGAAAAATCTAAAAAGACGCATACTCGAAGCCGTTTCAAATGATTTGGACGCCATCGAGAAAGCACTTACGCAAAACCTCGAACCATATCTTTCAATTGTATCCCACGTGGCGGAATATATTATTTTCGGTGGCGGCAAACGAATTCGTCCGCTCGTTATGGTATTATCTGCAAGGATGTGTGGCTACAATGGCAATAATGACAAAACACTGTCAATAGTCTTTGAATATCTCCATACAGCTACCTTGCTTCATGACGACTTGGTAGATGGGGCTGAGGTGCGTCGAGGCAATCCGGTAGCCCATTCAATCTGGGGAAATCCCGCAACCGTTTTGGTAGGAGACTTCTTGCTTGCCCGCTCCATAAATATTGCGGCCCAAACAGGCTTGATGCCCATTATTGACGTCATTTCCCGTGCTACAGCCCAAATGTCGGAAGGCGAGATCTATCAGCTCCTACACCGTGGAGACATTGCTCTGAGTGAAGAACAGTACATGGAACTGATAGAGCGGAAAACTGCATATCTCATTCAGGCTGCTTGCCAAACAGGGGCCCTCCTTGCCTGTGCTCACGAAGATCGGGTTCAGGCCATGGCCCAATATGGAAACCATTTGGGATATGCATTTCAGCTAGTCGATGATCTCCTAGATTACACTGCTGACACAAAGGTCTTGGGAAAAGCAATCGGCACGGATCTGAAAGAAGGAAAACTGACACTGCCTCTCATCTATGCACTAAACCATGCCGGCAGTGAAGAACGCACAAAGATGGAGACCATCATTGGAGACGATGAACTCAAAGCCACCGAGTTTAACACCATCGTCGATCTCGTAAATAAATATGATGGCATCGAATACACTAGAAAGCTGGCAAAAAGACACGTCAATTCCGCAAAGGAAGCACTCCACTTGTTTGACAACTCAAATACCCGCACCATTCTTGAAGACTTAGCCGATTATGTACTCACAAGGCAAATGTAGGAACTTATTGAGCTTCTAAACGGAGTGACTCGAATACAAGGACCCGCGCATAACGCTGGTGGCACTTTGTCCTTGACAAATGGGTAGTAATTGTACTAAATGGAAGCGCTTTTCCATGCCCATCTGGAGGTTTCCCAAACCTTTTGGCCGATAGTTTATGGCCTAATTTTGTTTAAAGAGCAAAGTATGGAGGATCATTGTTGACGGTCTCGTAAAAAGTCCACCTTCTGCGTTGTGCTGCATTTCGTAATCATTCAACGTACAATAAGTACGCCTCATGATTACAAAATTTGCACGCCTTGAATTTGAACTTCTTACAAGCCGTCTAAATCGGACTTTTTACGAGTTCATCATTGTTATAGAATAAAATTCGCTATTTAACAGGAAAGGGGGAGAGACTAAGGGTAACTGAGATTTTTTTGAATTGCTAAAGTCACTAAGAGTATCAATACAATAAAGAAAGGAGAGGTAAAAAATGTCACAATTAATTCCACCCCATGGCGGAAAAGGTTTGGTTTGCTGCCTTCTCGAGGGAAGCGAGTTGGAAGCAGAAAAGAAAAAGGCTGAAGGATTAAAGAAAGTTGAGATCAGCTCCCGTGAAAACGGAGACTTGATTATGATGGCCATTGGCGCATTCAGCCCCCTTGATGGCTTTATGACAAAGGCCGATTGGAAGGGCGTCTGCGAAAAGTTCCTTCTAGCTGACGGGACCTTCTGGCCGTGCCCTGTAACTTTTTCCGCCTCAAAGGAAGATGCCGACGGCATCAATGAAGGCGACGAGGTTGCCCTTTTTGATCCCAAGCTCAATGAAATCAGGGCAACCATGAAAGTCACCGAGAAATACGCAATGACCGAGGCAGACAAGAAATTCGAGTGCGAGAAAATCTTTATGGGTGAAGGCACGCCCACGGTCGAAGAATTCTGGAAAATTGCCAAAGAGGATCATCCGGGCGTCCAGAGTGTTATGGGCCAGAAAGATGTAAACCTCGCAGGCCCCGTCAAGGTGTTGAGCGAAGGGGAATTTCCCACAAAATATGCTGGTATCTACATGAAGCCTGCTGAGTCCCGGCAGATATTTGAGGAAAGAGGCTGGTCAGATATCGCAGCCATGCAGCTTAGGAATCCCATGCACAGGTCACATGAGTATCTTTGCAAGATCGCTGTTGAGGTCTGTGACGGTGTCTTCATTCATTCCCTCGTCGGGAACCTGAAACCCGGCGACATCCCTGCTGATGTTCGCGTAAAATGCATTGATGCTCTTGTAAAGGGTTACTTTGTAGAAGATAAGGTGCTCCAAGGCGGATACCCTATGGACATGCGTTATGCCGGCCCAAGAGAAGGCTTGCTCCACGCAACCTTCCGCCAGAACTACGGTGTGTCCCGCATGATCATCGGCCGTGACCACGCCGGCGTGGGGGATTTCTACGGCATGTTTGAAGCACAGACCATCTTTGACAAGATACCCTACACGGAAGAGGCCTGCCCCGATCCCGGCAAGGCCCTCCTGTGTCAACCGCTTAAGATCGACTGGACCTTCTACTGCTACAAGTGCGACGGCATGGCATCTCTTAGGACTTGTCCCCACGGAAAAGAAGACCGAGTCCTTCTCAGCGGCACGATGCTCAGAAAGCTCCTCTCAGAAAACGGCGAGATTCCGGACCATTTTGGCCGTGAGGAGGTCCTTGTAATCCTGCGTAAGTACTACGAAGGCCTCACTGACAAGGTAGAAATCAAACTGCACGGCGCAGCAACCGGTCAGTAAACGGCTCTTTGCCCTTTTTGTTGACCCAGAGAACCCAGAAAGGAGAGACTGATAACAGTCTCTCCTTTTTTTGGCTCTTTTTGGCCGAAGGTCAACCCTGATTTCGTGATCTATGAATATCTAAACAGCTTGTTGCTCCGGATTTCTCTAGGCTTCAAATGGCTTTTGGCGCAGATTTAGGTCCGGTACTCCGCGTCCATATTTAGTTACGGTTTTTTCCCGTCGCGCTACCTCCTCGGCAGAAGACGCCTCAGCGGAACCTTGCAAAACGAGATTTTCCTTCTTTACAAGATTTTCATAGATGACTCTCAGACGTGCCCTTTGCATTTTAACACAGGATAGGATGGAAGCCAGGTTTTCTCCCGGATAGGGCCGTTTTCGAGCAATACCCAGGCAAAAGTCCATCCCCTCTTCGAGATTGTTCTTAAACACTTCCAAAGCTTTGAGTTCCTTAGGCGTATTTGCGCAACGTGCTACCTGCCTTTCAAAGTGGTCCACATACATCACAATCTCCTTGGCAAACATGTGCGGACGTTCAGTTGAAACCAGGCATGGGCCTCTTCCGTAGATATGGTCCACCATTTCTTTGAGTGTATACGTTTTGTTAAACCAGGCAATATTGGGGCCGGGACATATTAAAGGAGGTGCACCTTGTTCGTTTGCTATGCCTAAGGCGACAAGAGCACCGTTACCCAGATGATCACAGATACAGGTCTTTTCCACAACTTTGCCGCGAAGCCTTTGTTTCTCTGCGTCTGAAACTGCCATGCTGCTTATCTCTTCTAGTTTCTTCTTTTGATATCTCCTGGAGGCAAGACAAATGGGCCTTTCCGTAAACTCGGTGTTGGACAGAAGAAAATGTTTTGGGCAAGCCGAACCTGGCCTGCCTGCTTCCACCATACTGCAGGTCCATATCTCTGATCCGGTCCTGCGCACGTTGTTAAACGGAATCTGCAAAGGAGATACATCACTTACGTAAAGATCTTTTTCCTCGGCATTTTTTAAGAGTTCGCGGGTAGGCGCATCCACACAGGTGGCTTCGGGGACCAGAAGAAAAGGGCTGGCCCATCCTGTGAGGTCCATGCCAAAATCCTCCCGTAGCCTCCGGGCTTCGCCATGGGTGCCAAGACCTCCTTGCACGGTGACGAGGGGGCTATCCTTTAAGGCCGACTCAGGATAGTGCCACCCCATCTTATTGTAATACTTTTGTATCCGGGGCTTAAACTCTGCGGCGAGAAGTTCTCGCTTCTCCTTGAACTCCTGTAGAAGGCATGGAAGCAGGCTGCCGTCGGTAGGAAAGGCATGGCCGCCGCAATTGAGCCCTGATTCGATGCGGAATTCGTGGACTTCCAGGCCTTTTCCGGCTAGAAATCTGCCCTGTATGCGGGCAGACCGGAAATCACTCACCTTGAGAATGATCCTCTTTTTAATACCACCCGCCTTATCCCTGTAGAAGTCTTGAAACCTGGCCATGTAGCTGAATAACTGCTTGTTGATCCCGGCCGAAAACACGATGCCGGACCGAAGACCGCTGTGGGCATATCCTCTAAGGGCGGCTTTGGCATCACTGAACTCGTCACCGAGGGGCGTGCCATTGCTGTCGAAGTTGACGCTGTCCAGCTTGACCATGATATTAACATCAATGGAGCCCGGCGCCATTCTACGCGTTAAATCCTCTGCTAAAGCGCTTCTTTCAGCTCCAGCCTTCATCTTGAGAAGCTTTCCGTATCCTTTTCTTAAAGGGGTTTCTTCGGCAAGCAGGTCAAAGTATTTACTCTTGTCATTGGCCGCAAAGAAAGGCTGCTCTTTTATAGCCTCCATTTTCGCGTGAACGATCCTTCTGACGGTTTCAAGATAGGCGGTAATTCTTTTTGCCCGGCCATCCGGTTCCTTCCTCGCCAGCTTGACGTAGGCCAAGCCGTACTTTTCACTGTAATATTTGCGGATCTTTTCCAACAGCGTGTCATCTACAAGTGAAATGACGGATGTGATGCCAAAAGGGGCTACCCGGATGGGGGTGTCAGCAGAATGCCCGATGCCCATGACGGGGATGTGAAAAGTGTGGTAATAGTCGTTCAAGTATCTACCTCCTAACAGCAAAAGAACCTCGGATAGCCTCCTT